>Ga0315547_1000010_pt1 | contig 312322 bp, 270 predicted proteins | sample SalMarSW160240MG_2_FD_202542 | JGI IMG/M metagenome (GOLD analysis project Ga0315547, IMG submission 202542) | Salt marsh sediment microbial communities from the Plum Island Ecosystem LTER, Massachusetts, United States - Salt Marsh Sediment SW1601-240 ... | reverse complement strand
CGTGTGTCGGCGTAGTTGTAAACGAAGCCGTGCGTGTGTCGGCGTAGTTGTAAACGAAGCCGTGCGTGTGTCGGCGTAGTTGTAAACGAAGCCGTGCGTGTGTCGGCGTAGTTGTAAACGAAGCCGTGCGTGTGTCGGCGTAGTTGTAAACGAAGCCGTACTCAAAACTACTTGTCCTTGTAAAGTTTTCTAACGAAGACTGACGCCTTTCCGTTCAGTCTCGGCGACTAGACGGGCTGGGCGCCTGTCTCCTCAGGCTCGGCGCCTCTGTCTCGGCTTGGCGAGCCAAGACGGGCAGACGGGCGATACATCGGAAGCCAAGACTGGCCGAGACCGAGATAGACCAAATAATTATAATTCAGAATGTTTTTTTATGTTTATATTCTTCAAAGCATTAAATATCCAGACCACTTTTATACAGGATTTACAACAGATTTAAATAAACGTTTAGATAAACATAACGAAGGTGGATGTAAACATACAGATAAGTATAGACCTTGGAAAATCAGGACAGCTATTGCATTTGATACAAAAGACAAAACATCGGCATTTGAAAAATATCTGAAAAGTCATTCAGGAAGAGCTTTTGCTAAAAAACATTTCTAAATGAAATTAAAATAAAAACATCCCTTTAAACCAACCTCTCTGCTGTCATTCCATATAATTTGGGAATGCATTTGATTTCTTGTTTTTCTAACAATCCATGTTTTGCCATAAGACCACCTGATTTTTATTGACAAAAAATTCTATAAACTATTTATGTCTTACAAAGATAAGCATTATAAGCATTTTATGCCTTTATGTTTTCTAATCCTGAATTGAGCAATCTATCATCTTCTCGTTACGAAACCCCGTTTCGTAACGCAATATTATGAGAAGCTCCTGCTTCATCTGAAATCTGTAAAATAGGATTTCTTATATTATTGCGTTCCCATCCGCCAATCGGCGGATTGGGAACAAGGCAGTTTAGGATAAGTATAATAGGATTTGGAGATATTGATAATAATGACTTAATGAAGAATAACTATGGACAAAAACACAGCAAAACAACAAATCGCCAAACTGATTGATAAATACAAACGACTTTTAGAAGCTGGGAAAGTCAAGACTTATAACGAAGCTCAAACTCGTAATGAATTTATTGAGCCTTTTTTTCAGTTTCTGGGCTGGGATATGCGTAACATAAAAGATGAAAACGAGGTAACCACTGAAGAAAGTGTATCAAAAGGAAGAGTTGACCTCGCCTTTAAAATAAACAACATTCCAGTAATGTTTTTAGAAGCAAAGGCTTTAAAGATTGACCTTGATGAATGGAAATGGGCAGAACAAGCTATTAACTATAGTTGGAACAAAAGCGTAACATGGGCTGTGCTTACTGACTTTGAAGGTATCAAGATTTTCAATGCGGAGATACCACCCAAAGGAATTTCTGATAATCTCTTTTTGGAACTTTCCTGGCAAAATTATTTAGATAGATTTGACCAACTCTATCTTTTATCAAAGGAAAGTTTTGAGCAAGGATTACTTTCCAAAGAAGCTGAAAAATGGGGTAAACTCATAAAAAGAAAGCAGGTTGGTGAAAAACTTTTTGAAGATTTAACTAATTGGCGTGGATGCCTTACCAGACAGTTTAAAAAGAAAAATGAACTAACAGAAGAAGAATTAGACGAGGGTGTGCAGAGAATTATTGACCGTTTGATTTTTATTCGTACAGCCGAAGACCGAAACATAGAACCCAATGTTTTGCTCGCTCTTCTGAGAGGTTGGAAAAGTTCTAAAAAGAAGAAAAGCCTATACAAACAACTTGTAAAAGCCTTTCGCAAATTTGATGACGGCTACAACTCAAAGCTGTTCGCTCCCCATTACAGTGAAAAATGGGAAGCAGACGACAAAGTGTTTGTTGATATTATTCAGGGACTTTACAAAACAAAAGATGGCTATAGATACGATTTTTCTGCTATCTCTGCTGATGTGTTGGGCGGCATTTACGAGCAATATTTAGGGTATGTGCTGAAAAAAGTAAGGAAAAAATCAGCAGCAGAGGCAAAGCGAGCAAAACGAAAATCTCAAGGAATTTTTTACACGCCCAAATATATTGTGGATTTCATCGTTACACAAACACTGGGTGAGGTTTTACGAAAAACAAAGAGAAAGGATATTCCGAAAATCAAGGTGCTTGACCCTGCTTGTGGTTCGGGCTCTTTTCTGATTGCCGCTTATGATAAAATTCTGGAAACATTAGAAAAACAAAATCCACAAATTAGTTTGTTTACCAAATTTGATATTTTAAATGACAATATCTACGGTATTGATTTGGACGAACAAGCAGTAGAAATTGCCCAACTTAATTTGCTTTTAAAAGTCCTTACTCAAAGGGCAAAACTGCCGACCTTGCAGCACAATATCCGTATGGGAAACTCTCTGGTATCTGGCAATGCGGAAAGTCTTGAGCCGTATTTTGGCGAGAAATGGCAGGAACAAAAGCCGTTTAATTGGGGTGAAGAATTTAAAGAAGTATTTAATCAAGATGGTTTTGATGTGGTTATTGGCAATCCGCCGTATATATTTGCTCGCGGTAAAAGTTTCTCCAATCAAGTAAAAAAATACTATTATGACCAGTATGAACTTGCTGAATATCAGCTTAATACTTACCTTTTGTTTATTAATCGGTCATATAAATTGGTAAAAGATGGCGGATATTTTGGCTTCATTATTCCAAATACATGGCTGACGATTGATACTTTTTCAAATTTAAGAAAATTCCTGCTTGAACAAACTGGCAGTCTTCAAATAATAAACATTTACGACAGAGTATTTCAAGATGCGAATGTTGATAATTGTTTGTTGATTTTCAAGAAAGGTAAGCGAAGCAAAGTTATGCTCGGTGAATTTAGAGAAGGAAAACTTGAAATTGTGGGTAAATTCTCGCCAAATCTTTTTAGTGCCAATAATTACATCATCAACATTTCACTGGCGAAAGATAAAAATAAAATGATGATTTTAAAAAAAGTTAATAAAAAGTCTAAACAGCTTGATGAACTATCAACTATTAAATCAGGTTTTGTAGCTTACGAAACAGGGAAAGGCAAGCCACCCCAAACGGACGAGATGAAAAATAATCGTGTCTATCATTCAAATAAAAATGAAGGCGAACATTGGTATAGATATTTAGATGGTAAAGATGTAAAACGATACCAAATTGATTGGTCGGGAATGTGGGTCAAATATGGGAAATGGCTTGCAGCTCCAAGAACCCCAGAACTCTACATAAATCCACGAATTTTGGTACGACAGATACCATCCCAACCCCCATATTCAATAAACGGTGTTTTCATTAATGAAAATATGTTGATGAATGATCGTAATAGTATGATTGTTTTATATTTTAAGACAAATCCACTTTTTATCCTTGCTGTTCTCAATTCAAAACTGACAACTTTCTGGTTTACAAACACTTTTGATAAATTCCAGCGTAAAATATTTCCTCAATTCAAAGTTAAAGAGCTTGCGATATTCCCAATTCCACAAGCCAGTAAGAACGAACAAGAAGAAGTTGCCAAAAAGTCACAGCAAATGCTCAATCTCAATAAAGAACTACAAGCAACTTCAGAAAATACGGATAAGTGGAATCAGTTAAAAGAGAAAATAGAAAGGCTTGATAAAAAAATTGACAATGAAATTTATAAACTTTATGGACTTACCAAAGAAGAAATCAAAATAATTGGGTTATAAAAATGAAAAATGATTTTTTGCTCCAATATAATTGGGATTATGATTAATTGTATTTCTGTTAATTAAGTAAAAAAATTGTGGCTATATAAGACTGTGGGAAGTGGTATAATATTGGTTAACAACTTAATAAAATTATCAATTTCAATTGGAGTTTAAAATGATTGATTTTAAAAAAAGTATATTAACTGTATTTTTTCTATTTATAATTGTTTTTACATTTTGTGAAAATGCTGATTCGCATAAAGTAAATTTAGTAGTAACAAAAGATACAACTAATGTATTATCTTCAGACTTATTAAAAGCTGTAACAGATGATACTGAAGCAAATAAATTCAATCCAGAAAAACTAATAATAATCGGGATAATAATTTTTATATTGATCCTTGGTTTAATAAAACTTTTAAATAAAAAATCAGATTATTCGGAAAGCTCTAATTTCTCAAAAGAATTTATTAATCAATTGCAAAAATATCTTAAAAGTGGTGGTAAAGATTTAGAAACTTATACATGGTTAATTCATAGATCGCCAAAAATGCAAAATGAAATGGATTCTGATGGAATTTTAAATGTTTACAGACCACCTTTTAGAAATATTGTATTTAATAATTATCAAATAATTGTAAATATGATTCCCGAATTAAAAGTTGAATTTGAAAGTGAAATGAATCAACTATTGTCAAATTCCAAAATAGTTAATCAATTAGGAAATATGATTCAAGAATCGATTATAAGACACTTAGGTATCTTAGAAGATTACGAAAAAAATCTAGAAAAATCTTTAAAAAATCCTATGATCTGGTTTAGAGAAGGTATTAAATCAATTGTTGTCTTACCATTTACATTACTTTATTGGTTAGGTATATTTACAAAATCAAAATTGAATTCTATATTTAATAATTTCATTATTAAAATTCTTTCATCATTAGTAACGATAATTGGATTTATAGGCGCAATAATGACGATATTTCTTGGTTGGGAAAAATTTTTAAATTTAATTAAAGGTTTTATAAGGTAGTTTAAGACGTGCTATACACAGCAAATCAGTGGATCTGATTTGATATTCTTTTCTGCCAAATGGCGGATCATTCAGAAAACTTCTATACTTGAAAATATAAATTTCTATATCTATCCATAGCTGGTTCAAGTTTATAACTTGAACCATAAAGTTTGGAAAGGAGAAAATAAACTGCATGCTGGTTCAAGTTTGTAACTTGAACCATAAAGTTTTGAAAAGAGTAATTAAATTAATTAGATGAAAAAACAAATGGTTCAGATTACAAATCCGAACCAGCACGGGATGAAGAAATAAAGGTGGAAACAAAATGGCTCTAAAGCCTCCTAAATATGTCAAGACTGTTCGGGACCTAATATTTTGGTTATATGCCGAACTTATAGCCAGAGCTGCAGGTTTTAAGGGTAACTTAGGCTGGTTCAAGTTTATAACTTGAGCCATAAAGTTTTGGAAAAGAGTAATTAAATTAATTAGATGAATTAGATGAAATCTACATGTCCCGAAAACAAATCGGGACCCAAAGGAGCATAAAAATGCTATTTCAGTTGATTAATGTTGTTATATTCTTTTTTTTGTGTCCTTTGTGCCTGCTTTGTGTCCTTTGTGGTTAATCTATTTTCAAGGGAAAAAATAAATGGTTCAGATGACAAATCTGAACCAGCACAGCTAAAAAACAGGATGTTGAGACTCTTGATGAATGTATGATAGTTGGAACTACAGTAGATGTAACTCCAATAATACAAATTAATGATTGGAAAGTAAGAAATGGTATTCCAGGGCCTCTCACCCGGAAAATTCAAAACGAATTTAATAAACTTGTTATGCCCGATGAGAATATGATAGATAAAACAAAGGAAACCTATGAACTATAAATTGTATTTTATGATATTGATATTTGTGAACCTTTTCACTTTTTTAAATATTCATACCCAAGAAGTGGAAACTGTAAATAACAAGATTATGGAGATTGACTTTAGCAATTACACTTATCCTTCATTCAAAAATGTTTTTTGGGACGAAATTTGGCTATACCAAAGAGGTTCATATATGTATGAAGATACAGTAAACCCAGAAAGTATTCCCGAATTTATATTAAAGAATGGAAAATTTAAACATCCTGAAAACAACTTAAATGATCCGACTATACCCAAACCTTCGGAACTAATATTAAGGGATGTTCATTACTCGGATTTTAATAAAGACAATATATTAGATGCACTTGTAGAAATTGAATATTCAACTAGCTCGGCGAGTTACAAATATCAGTACATTGCTTATATTTTCACAATAAACGACAGTAATAATGTTGTTTTGTTAGATAAATTCAGCGGTATACCAACAGATAAATCTGTATTTAAAAAGGGTTCTACAAATATTAGATTCAACATAAAAGTAATGGATAATAAGATATTTGTCAGCGATGATTTTGGGGGTCCTCGCTGTTGCCCTGGGTATAAGGTGACTTTTGTTGGTGAATTTCTTGGTAATGTGTTACATTGGAATTATATCATAGAAAAAATTTTTTGAGGTGTCATGGTCCACACCATGAAACAAATGGCTGTCAGGGAATGGTCCATTCTTCGTAGCAGTAGAACTGCTACTGCGAAGGATGAATCCCCGACAGCTCACTTGAATCTACAGAGAAATTTTGAACAATTAATAATAAAACAATTATTACTTTCCAAATAGATGAAGACACTTCAGAAAACTTATCCACCTGAAAGATATATATCTCTGTATCCTGGGTTAAGCCTTTGTGACCTCTGCTCAAAGTAATAACAATTTTATTTTTTATCTTAAGATAACCATCTTTCTTATTTTAGAATAATCACCACTTACTTTTCCGCCTGAGGCGGATCCACCTTTGGTGGATATTTGATAAAAATAAATACCAGAACTTACTTGATTACCGTTATCGTCTTTTCCATCCCAAACGGCTTCGCCAAATCCGAAATCCAAAATTCGAAATCCTAATTTTTTCACCAGTTGCCCTTTTATATTGTAAACTTTTATTTGTGTGTTCTCTGCCTGCCGGGGCGTAGCGTAGCGAAGACCGGTGGCTAAATGAAAAGAAATGGTTGTTGTCCCGATTTTATCGGGATTAAATGGATTAGGATAATTCTGATAAAGCGTAATTACAGATTGAGGTTCTGGCTCTGGTTCTACACTCACAGGTGGAGCACCAAATTCATAGCAACCCATATCTACAATTGCAATATCGTCACCATCACCATCCCAGATTCTAACATTTCCATCTAAATCATAGTCCAAAATAACATAATTATTCAAACCAGTATCAATACAAGGACTTATACCTTGCAAATGATAATCAAGCGGAGTTCCTGCAATAAAAAGCGGGTCAGAATCAATATTGCCAGTCCCGGACCATCCACCTTGAATATCTGAATATTCAGCGATTAAATCTGCGGAAGGAGGAAATATCTCCTGTGGAGTATCTGCCCAGAAAATACTGTTTTGGACATTTACAGTAGAACCATATACAAAAATTCCACCAGCAAAGGATACTGCTGAATTATTTGCAATCGTACAATTTACTAAAACTAAATTAGTAGCATCTGTGAAGATTCCTCCACCAATTCCAGAAGTGCTTGTTGCAGAATTATCTGTTATTAGACAGTTTACAACCTGTGGATTAGCTGAAGTAAGATAGATTCCTGCACCGCGTTTTGCAGTATTTCCTGATACAATGCAGTTTTCAATAATAGGGTCAACTTCACTGAGATAGAGTCCACCACCATATTGGGAAACCTCATTATTCAATAGTAACACATCTTTTACCTCAAATGAATTACAGGTGTATGAGCATATTCCACCACCATTTTCTGCTGAATTATCTAGAATATCACAATCAATTATTGCAACTGAATCACAATCAGAAATGTAAATCCCACCTCCATTATTGGAAGCATTATTATTGGAAAAACTACAGTTTTTAATTAATGTTGAGGGATTTGAATCTACAAAAATTCCAGCCGCAATATTAGCAGAATTTCCATTAAAATTACAACTATCAATAACTAAATTATTATTTTGGAAGGTTCCAATAGCACCGCAAGATGCTGCGCCACAACTGATAAATTCACAGTTATTAATGAATAGATTTTCACTATTTGAACTAAAAACTGCTCCGCCATCAAATTCAGAGATACAATTTTGAAATATACAATTTTCTATTCTTGCAGATGCATTCTCGCAGTTTATACCGCCCCCATTTCCAAAACTATTAAAATTGTTGAAAGTAAAACCACTGACAATAGAAAAATCATTATTACTTATCTCAAAAGCAAAACCAGCATTCTCCCCATCAAGAATACAATTTTCAGGCCCATATTCAGAAATTACTGTTACATTTTTACTATCAAATGAGATATTCTTATTCAGCGTTCCAGTATACAACGCGTCTGCAACAAGTAAAGTGTCACCATCATAAACTGCTTCCATTCCGTCGTGCAAATTCGTATAGTCTCCGCTTCCATCAGGATTAACATAAACCACATAGCCGCCACCTGTTGCCACATCAATGTAATTTATCTTTGTTTTCGTTGCAGTAAGATTAAATTCATCGGTAACAGTCAGAGATACTGTTTTCTTGCCCTGTATTTCATAGATATGCATTGGATTCTGTTCTGTGCTTGTTTCACCATCTCCAAATTCCCAGAACCAGTCAACTATTGAGTCAACGACTGAATTACTTACATCAGTGAATTGAACGCTCAAAGGCATAATTCCATAAGTAACATCTGCGGAAAATTCTGCAACAATTATATCAGATTTTTCATAAATTCTCACATCATCAATATACACACCTTCTGCAACATCGCCTTCGTCACTTACAAATCTGAAGCGTAAAGTCAATTCTGTTTCCGCAGGATATTGTGATAAATCATATTTATATTCAAGCCAATCGTTTCCTGTGGTAAGTGTTCCTAAAGCTCCGCCGCTCCCAATAAAATCCAGGTCTATCCATCCGGAACCATCGTTAATTTCAGCATAAAATCCATCAGTTCCATAATTAGGAAATTCATACCAACACCAGAAGGAAAGTTCTGCATTCTGTCCAATAGTAACGGGTGTGGCAACCAAAAATTCTTCTATATTATCATTATAAACAAATTGACCTTCATTGCCGCAATACCAGCTATAATCTCCTGAAAACTTACGATGTGATGTCAGATGCCATAAATCATCAGTTCCAGAATGCGTCCAATTATCCTCTCCATTTTCCATATTATCATAAAATCCTGTTTCACCTATTGTGATGAAAAAACTATCTGTGAATGCATAACCATCTTCTGTCCAGATTCCTATATTGATTTGTGGGAAATATGGTGTTGGACAATTTTCATCAATTCCAATGTCCGCAAAAGCATCTCCAAATCCAGATGGTTGAATATCTCCAAAACTCAATGGCACAAAGAGTATAGGAATATCAATATAAGGACTATCCGTACTTAATTCTGCGGTAACACTATCAGCAGTATTTAATCCTGAATTTCTAAGAATAATATGCGGGTTTACGAACTCACCCGGTTCTGCAATACCATCTCCATCTCCACCTAAAGAATCGATAATATCGTGATAAAAATATGAAATGACAGGGGTCGCTCCTGTAACGCTGACTAAGTCTGACCAGGTATGACCTGCATCATCTGATATTTCATAATTTAGATAAACGACCTCTCCATTCAGTAAATTTTGATTAACATCAAAACTGAAGGCACTTTGAATGAGAACTGAATCTCCAGCGGAAATGTTTGTAATCGCCTCAATGCTATCAATCATTGTAATTTTGCTATTATCGGATGTTAATAAAACTGAAACGCCAGTTGCATTTTGATTCCCGTAATTATGAAGCCATATATCCATTGAGGTTAATTCTCCTGGAATCACATACCCGTCCCAAGAATCATTAGTTGAATATGATTCTATTTTTACATACGGCTCATCAGAAATTAACGAAATAGTTATTTCAAAAGGAATAAAGTTCTGAGCCGTGACAGTTAAATAAAGGTCATTTGCAGGATTAGATGTTGAAATCTGAAAATCTACTTGACCATCAATACCTGTAATTGCAGTTTCATAGACATCACCTTGCTGCATTAAACAGACCAAAGCACCTTCAACAGGGTTACTTCCATCGGTGACAGTTACTGAGCAGAAACAATTTCCTAATGGTAATTCTACGGGAGATGTAACAGTTAAATAATTTGGAATATCGGTCCAGATAGGCATTTCTGGCTCACCTAAAAGGTTTATCTCATATTCACACCATCTGTAAACATTCTCCTCACCTGCAAGAGGAATATAGGTTGATTTTGCAGCCGCTAATGTACTCCCAATATAGTAAATATTATTATCAAACAGGTGGTGAAAGAATTGCTGGTCAAATCTATCTGAATAGCCATAAACCGGATTGCCCGGACTTCCCCAACCATATCTTGAATTACCGATAAATGCTACTCCCCCACCGTCAGAATTTGTGACAAAATGTTCTGCTATGCAGTCATAATCAAAAGCTGCGGGCCAACAACCGATAGAATATAGTATTGAATATGCTGGTTCGTTTGTAAGTGCATCCATATCTTCATTGAATAGATATCCGTCACCAATTCCCATTATATACCACCAGGCGTGTCCATCATGGTTTATTATATTCTGGCCACTATTTAAAGCAGTCATTACATTATCATAAGTTTCATTTCCAAGAGATTGATAGAGTTTAGTAATAGGGTCAAATCTATCTGGAACATACATATCGTCAATGTGGTCTTTGCCTATTCCAGAATCAGTATATGGATCCCACCAGAGAATCATTGCTAAAAAAAGCATATCCAGCTGATAGTCTGTAGGTGGAGTCTTCTCATAAGTAAGAATTTTATCTACAAATGCACTCGCTTCGCTTGTATTTTGCACAGATGCCCTACCAATCATAACATCAGGATACATATCAATATTATCGTCAAGTTCACCAAAAATATCATTTCCATTTGCATTCCAATCTCCATCTAAATCTGAGAAATAAAGATCACAAGGAATAAAATTTTCCCAATATTCTCCATATTCACAATCAAAAGCAAAAGCTGTTCTGTATGCAACCTGATTAATATCTCCACCTAAAAGCACCCAGAGAGTTCCCCAATTTTGATATGCATCTATAATAAAATTTCTTATCTGCTCTGCCTGGTCAATTCCTGAATATTCAGAATAAATCCAGGAAGTTGTTACAATAGTTGCAGATAACCCTTTTTTCAATTTCCATTCAGAAAGAGGTTCAAAGCAAGAAGCAAGATCGTTAGAAGTAATTACAACATATAAATGTTCTTCATCAGGAAGGTTAGAATTTTTAGGGCTGGTTCGTGACAGAAATTGGGGCACATCATCAGAATTTTTTACTAAATCCTTAATTGTTTCTTTTAAAATAGTTTCTGCAAAATCTGTTCTTTTTGAAAAATGTATTGGCAATTTCTCTGTATCCTTATATGAAATTTCTATTTCAATCTTTGAATGGAAGATTAATTTCTTCTCTTTTGGAATATATTGTAATGGATAAATAAGTAAAGAGCCAATATTGTATCCTGAAAGATAACCTCGTTTTGCTATCTTAACAATTTCATCAGGATATGCTTGTGATGATTCATAAATTTCTTTTGATGGCTTAACAAATTCAATTTCATTTGCTGGACGGGATAAAATCTGGGGTGGCTGAGCCGGATAGATTGAATATTTTCCTTCAAGATATTCACTTTCTTTTGATATGATTGTTATCCGAGAAATTTCTTTTCCTGAAGGTAAAACCAGATGAACTATCCTGAATGGGAGTTGAGGCTTTCCTATTTCGCGAGAAAAGTCATAATCTTTTTCCTCCTGATGTATCGGGATTGATACTAAATCAAAATTATCAATTTTTTCAAAGTAAAAATTTTCTTTATTAAATGTAAATGCTTGTTTATAAAAATCTGCTCTTGCGTAACCGGAGATTAGAAGAAAAAATACAACACAGACCATACTGAAAATTTTGTTCTTATAATGCATAATTTACTTCCTTTCCTTTTTATTATTTTTGGAGAAAGAAACCCGGGATGGGTTTCAATACTCGCAGCAAAATTTATCTAATTTTTCAAAAGTGCTATCCTGTAAATGTAAAAATATTGTATGTAGCACGACTACTCCTTTGTAACACTTTTAATATATGGATTATTATTAAATAAAAGATGTCAAGAAAGATGAAATTGTTATCTGAAACTCGACTCGGGCTCTGCACTACGAGCTCAAGTCGGGTTTCAAGAGTTTTAGACAACAACCCGAAAGACCCATCCTTTCAGTCTCGGTCGGTCTCGGCCAGTCTTGGCTAGGCCAAGCCTAGACAGGCGCCCAGACGGACTAGTCCGAGCCTAGACGGGTAGAATGGGTCTTTATAATATTGCGGCATTTACAATTTATCTTAACAGAACCATCTTCTCAATTAATGTTTTATCCTTAGTTGATTGAATCGACTCGTAAGTTTACCCCGTAGGGAAGTTTACCCTGTGAAATGCGAAGCAGTATTTAGCAGGGAATGACCATATCGGGGGAACGACGAGTCGATAAGTCCCCAAACTCCCTTTGTTAAGTTGATAGCCCATTTTATCAGAAAACTTCTTCGTGAGAATAAACGCGTCCTTCTTTATAATCTTTTCTTGCCTGTCTAATACTTTCAAGATATTCTGGACTAACAGCAGCGAGTAAATCTTCAATAAAGCTCTCTTGCTTTTCTTTTTTCATATTTTTCACTGCAGTAATGAATTGTTCTGTGGAAATTGGCAGATTAATAGAATTAACATTTTGTTGTTTCATCTGAACATCCTTTTAATATTGTATGGATTAGCCCTCAATTATCCCCGAAAGGAGATTTGCTGGGACATATATGCTCCATAATATTACCTTTCTGAACAATAATTGAATTTAATATAGAAATTAATTAATTTCTGTAAATACTAAAGTCAGTAATTGAAAAGTTAAGTTAATTGATGCAAAAAAATATTTTCTTGTCAAATTTTTTATCGGGAAAAATATTTTTATTGCTTGAAGTCCATTTTGAGATGAACTTCAATCAATTCGTTTTTTACTTTCTGCTTTCTGCTTTTTACTTTATTAATTCTTTATTTTGCATTCACAATCGGGGACGCATGTCTGCCTTTGGCATGGATTATGTTACTTTTGCCCCAGTGGAATAAAAAAGAAAAGGATAATTCCACGGGGTAAACCTTTTACCTTTTACGGAACAGAGTTCCGTGCTACTTACCTTCTACCTTTTTCAATATCTCTTCTACCGCTTTTTTGAGCTGCACATCATCGTCTGCAATTTTCTGTTCTGGAGTTTGGTCAATAAGGATATCAGGTTGCGCCCCCATTCCTTCCATATTAATATTTTCTGCAGTAAACCAACCTGTTCCAGGCATACGCATACTTGAGCCATCCATAAAATATACATGACCTGTTCCAATAACTGCACCACAAGTGGGCATACCAACTATTTTGCCTAACTTCAATTGTTTGAATAAAATTGGAAATATTTCAGCGTCAGAAAAGGAATGTTCATTTATGAGTAATATTAATGGTTTCTCCCATGTATCAGATGGGAAAGTTTGTTTCTTTGCATTGAATAATCTGTTTGTTGTATATGCATAGGATTTTTTTGTAAGCAATTCCACCAATAAATCGTGTATCCAACCGCCAGGGTTATTCCGCACATCAATAATCAAGGCATCTTTATCCTGGTTTCTTGCAAAAATATCCTGAACAAATTTCACATAACTGGAATGTCCCATTGAACGAATATATGCATAACCAACTTTACCATTAGTTAATGTATCAACTATTTCTTTTCTTTCATCAACCCAGTTATCATAATACAAAGTTTTGTTTCCCCACCAGGAAATTCCCTTTATTTCAATTGTTTTTACGCTATCTTCTCCGCCTGAGGCGGATCCTTTGGAAGTTTGAATTTCTAATTTTATTTTATCACCCACTTTATTAATGAAAAGCAAAGGAACAGATGTTTTTGGCGTAATTTCAATACCATCAACAGATAGCAAAATATCACCGGGTTTTATTCCATAAGGCATATTCAGTTTTGACTTTCTAAAGATTTTTTTAAATCTAATTCCTTTGTTGGGTATATCAAAATAATCAAGAATAAATCCGCCAAATGCTTGTTCATACTGATGAACGCCACCTTCATCTCTTGGATAAAATCCTGTATGAGAAGCATCCAATTCCCCAATCATCTCTGATATTATATCATTCATAATTTGTGGTGTATAAGCATAATCCATATAAGGATGAAATCTTTTATAAAGTGCTTTCCAATCTTGTCCGTGCATATTCGGGTCATAAAAATTTCTGCCAAAAATGGTCCAGGCTTGTTCAAAAACAGTTTTATTAAGTGCCAATCTGTTATATTTATATTTAAAACCAAATTTTATTATTTCAGATTTTTTATCCATTGATAATTTTTTTATTGAATTATTTTCAACATAGTAGAAGCATTTATTTGTTTCATTGTAAGTTAAATATTCAATTTCTGCTGAGAATTTATAGAATTCTTCATCTTTTTTCCCTTTGTAATCAACTTTTCGTAATGTATATTTCCTGTCGTATGAATTCAGATAATAAATCATACTATCTGTAATTGTAGCAACTATCCAATTATTTCCCTCTTTTGAAACAAGCTCATAAATTCTTTTATCAATATCTTTAAAATCAATTTTTATAGGCTTTACTTCTTCTTTTTCCTCTTCCTTTTCCTCCTCTTTACCTTTTTCTTCCTTATCTTTCTTTATCGTTTTCTTATTTTCTTCAGCCAAAATTGGTTTCCAATTATCTTCTTCATCCCAGAAATCTTCTTTGGCTTGCAGTTCTATTTTATATATTTTGCCCGCTCCAGTGTAGAAAGCAAAATCTCCCTTCATGCCCCAATATGGTGCACTTATCCAACCATGATATGGAATTATTAATCTTTTTTCCTTAGTTTCAAAATCATATATATACAGATTATTGTCCCATGAGCCTTCTTCTACAGTTACATATAAAAGATATCTTCCCTCTTTACTCCATGCACAATTATCAGGCGAAAGCACCTGGTCAGATATGATCTTTTCAACTTTTCCTGTTTTGGAATTCAAGCTTGCTAATTTATTTTTTGAAACTTCATCAGAATAATATACCAATAAATAATCTTCATAGCCAGACTTAATATCCTCAACAAATTTTCCATTAGAGAACCATTTGATTTTTTCAATATTATCAATATCCTTTATATTGACTTTATAAAGTTCTGTTTGTTCTTTTTCATATCTTGTAAAAAATATTGTGTGATTATCAGGCATAATTACAATATCTGTAATTCCCATTTGGTCAAATGTGATCTGTTTTACTTCATCTTCTTTTTCTGGGACTGCAAAGAGGTCATATTTATAACAGAAAGCTATTAATTTTCCATCAGGAGATATTGCAAATTCATTTGCCGAGTTACTGACCTCCTCATCAACCTCAAAATTTTCAATATAATCTTGCTTTATTTCAATGTCCAACTTATCCACCTCATTATTTTGGGGATTGTATTTCCATATCTCATCAAATCTTTCAAATACAATCCTATCATTTTCTCGTGCAATATCAATGTCCCTAACAGACCAGATATCAAGGTTAGAAATTTGTATTCTATTTTCAAGATCATCCCGACCTGTCGGGACTGCATAATATAGTTGGAAGATTCTACCTTTTGTTGCTGCAAAATAAATTCTATCATTAACATAAGAATAAACTGGATACCGCTCTGTATAATCTGTATTAGTCAATCTCGTGTATTTTTTCTTATCTATATTGTATTCCCACAACTCACCATTTATACTTCCGTGATATGCTTCGCGATAGGCCATACCACCGCGATTAAATATTATTTTTTTATTATCTGGAGATAATTTTGAATAAAAATCACCAATTGCAGTAATTTCTGTTGGTCTTTTTTCATCCGCCAGCAGGCGGACAGAGAACAGATTAGCACCCAAATCAACTTCATATCCGGAAGCAAGCAATTTTTTTCCATTATTGAACCAATCGCATACTTGTAATCCTTCTTTAGAAATACACTGTGCTTCTCCACCTTCAGATGGAATGATATAAATATTTTTTTGACCGTCTCTATTGGAATTAAAAGCAATCCATTTCCCATCTGGCGAAAAAACAGGGCCAGAGTCTTCTCCTTTTGAGACGGTTATTCTTTTTGCCTCTCCACCCTTAAATGGAACTATCCACAAATCAGACATATAAGAGAAGCAGACGGTTTCTCCATCTGGTGAGATGGCGGGGTCTTTCATAAAATAGGGTTCTATTGCAAAACCTTCTGAAAACAGAAAGCCTATAAGCAAAAAAATAATGAAAAACAACTTTTTAAACATAGCACTCTCCTCAATATTTCTATTTATTTTTATCAAATTTTCTAATTAATGTCTGTTCGTAAATTGACTTTTCGAGTCGTAAGGAGCTTGCGACGACGACTCGAGGTAGCATAAATACGCACTTTATCTTCCCGATAAATCGGGATCGTTCCCCCGATATGGTCATTCCCTGCTAAATACTGCTTCGCATTTCACAGGGTAAACTTCCCAACGGAGTAAACTTACGAGTCGAAAAAACCGGATTTGGTTCGGGATGAACCCGAACCTACCCGATTGGGGTGGTTTCTAATTAGTAAATGTAGAACGAGGTTCATAGCTCGTTCTCCGTCCCGATATAATCGGGACAAAGGGTGAACTCGTTTTCTTAATGCATATTTAGAGCCTATTTAAATTAACGACCTTGGTCGGTCTCGGCGCCCAGACGGAAAGGTCGTTCTACAAGCAGGGTGAACCAGTTAACCAATTAACCAGTTAACTAATTAACTAACTACACTTTGACCATCCGCATATTGGGCAGGTTTTACAGCCTTCTTTAAATTCTAATGCTGTTCCACATTCAGGACAGATGGAGCCTAAACCTGTTGAAATAGTTGAATCAGTTAAACTGCCAATCCTTTTCCATTTCCCGTTCTCTGTTTTCTGTTCTCTCTTTAATCCATTTCCGTCTTTTGCAAGAAATTCTTCCAAAGCACTCGCAATTCCATCAGCGCAGGATAGAATCATTTTTCCTTTGGACCACATTGGAGAAGGGCAGCGAATTCCTCTGAGCTGTTTAATAATAGATTCGGTCTTAATATTAGAACGCAGAGACAATGAAATCAATCGGGCAATAGCTTCCAATTGAGCGGAAGCACAGCCGCCTACTTTTCCCATCTGAGTGAAGACTTCACAAATCCCACTTTCGTCTGTATTTATTGTAACATATAGATGTCCACAGCCTGTGTCTATTCTTTTAGTAACACCCACGGTGGTAGCAGGACGGCGCCGAGGTGCAATTCTGCTCTTTTCCTGTTCACGCATTCTTTTGCCTATACTAATAACCTGTTCATCCCGACTCCCATCACGATACACTGTTACGCCTTTACATCCTAATTGATATGCTAATTCATAAGTAGTTTTAATATCTTCTTTTTTTGCATTGTGCGAAAAGTTTATAGTTTTGGAGACAGCATTATCAACATATTTTTGAAATGCAGATTGCATTCTTATATGCCATTCCGGAGAAATATCATGGGCTGTAACAAACACATTTTTGGCTTGTTCAGGAACTTTTTTAATATCTTGCAAAGAGCCTTTCTTGGAAATCTCTTCCATCAATTTTTTAGAATAGAATCCTTGCTCTTTAGCAACTTTTTCAAAATATTTATTAACATAAACTAGCTTTTCGCCATCCATCACATTCTTTACATAGACGAGAGAGAAAAGCGGCTCAACACCGCTGGAAGTATCTGCAATCATACTAATCGTGCCTGTTGGTGCAATTGTAGTGGTTGTAGCATTCCGAATTCCATTCTCCACAATTTCCTGCTTAAGTCTGTCCCAATCAAGTTTAGTCTTTGAACGGATTAGTTTACCATTCCTATAAATACTGCTTTTAAAATTTGGGAATGACCCTTTTTTTGTAGCAAGTCTCATAGATTCAACTTTTGAATGATAATCAATAAATTCCATTACCTCTTTTGCGAGATCTAATGCTTTTTCTGAATTATAAGGAATACCGAGTTCAACAAGCATATCAGCCCAACCCATTACACCAAGACCTATCTTTCTATTTGCCTTAGCCATTTTCTCAATCTCAGGAAGTGGGAATGCAGAGAGGTCAATTACATCATCAAGAAATTCTGTCGCTGTATATACTGTTTCTTTTAGTATATCCCAATCAATCTTACCATTATAGACCATAAGTGAAAGATTGATAGAACCGAGATTGCAGGCTTCGTTTGGGAGCAGAGGTTGCTCACCGCAATTGTGAACCACAAGGCCATTGGCAATAAAAGAGTGTGTTTCTATATTTTTAATGTCATAAACTTTTTCCACACTAAGTTTTTTTATAGAAATCATTTTGTCAGTAAAATTTTCTGAGTAGTAATTCTTTGATTTTAGAAGGTTTATCTTTTTATCATTTTTGCTGCACAAAAATCCAATTTGCTCTAAATATGTTAGAACCGATTTCTTGCTAATAACCAGTTCATACAAAATTCCATCTGTTTCGTATATTTTTTCCCTTCCAGTAATAGTGATGTAGGAAAAAGCTTTTCTTGCAGGACGGCTTCTATCGTAGATTTTGGAACAAATATTGAACTTAAGAAGAAGTAATTGGGTTTGCCCTAACAATGATCTGGACTTAGATGTTAGACGAATTTCGGCAGATTTATCTGCAACAAAGTTGACATAGCCATCTGCACTAAAAATGCCTTTTAAGAATCCTTTTGCCAGAGACATATCTCCAAATAAAACCGAGGAAGGAACTTCTTTTGTATCGGCTTTGCAAACCTTAACACCAAGTTCTTTAAATATTTCTACAAATTTTGGGCTGTGATAAGAAAGATGATAGACATTGCTTTCTCGTTTTAATGGTTTTATTTCCGAATTTAGGTGATAAAGTTTGTTAATTTTAGGTGTTAAATATTCCATTATCTCTTTGTCAGAACCACCAAAGGTAAATCCCACTCTTGCATTTTTCCCTTCAGATATCCACCCATCGCCAACAATCCAGCCAAGAATCTCACCCAGTTCAATTTCGTTCTTATTTTCTGTGAAATCAATATTTCCATTATAAACAAATATCGTATCATCACTTGATATTTCAGACGCTGGTTTCCAACCAGCCTTTGTTAGAATCTTATGGTCAGGCGTAACTTTTATTCTCAAGTCTCTTTTTGTTTTTAATTCAAAAACTTCTTTCTCACCAGTAAAAATAATTTCAGTGGGGGCAGCGAGTTTAATCCCTTTTCCATTTTCTGCTCTCAAATCAACACATATTTTGATATTTTTACCCACTAAATTTTCAATTTTCTGATACCCATTTTGTGTAAGGACTAATGTATCGGCTGTTATACATGGATTAGTGGCTTCTATTCTGCCAACTTCAGGTGTAGGATTATATCTATCCAATCTATCTATAAAGACGATTCCCGGCTCTCCATTTTTATGTGCCATTTCTACAATTAGATTAAATACATCTCTGGCTTTAAGCTTTTTCGCCACCTTTTTGGTATGCGGCGAAATTAATTCATACTCATCATCGTGTTGAACTGCATTCATAAATTGTTCAGTCAATCCCACACTGATGTTAAAATTATTCAGTTCAGCGTTGTCTTCCTTTGCTTTTATAAAATCTAAAATATCTGGATGGTCAACATTGAGAATAGCCATATTGGCTCCACGTCTCGTCCCACCCTGTTTCACAGCATCGGTTGCAGAGTTAAAAACCTTCATAAATGTAATCGGACCGCTTGAAACTCCACTTGTTGAACGGACACGAGCGTTCTTTTCTCTTAATTTTGAAAAACTAAAACCTGTTCCCCCACCACTCTTATGTATAAGAGCTGCATTTTTTACTGCGGTGAAGATGCCTTCCATGCTATCTTCAACTGGCAAGACGAAGCAGGCGGAGAGCTGTTGAAGGTCATTCCCGGCGTTCATCAAAGTTGGTGAATTCGGCAGGAAATATCTCTTATCCATTATTTCATAATATTTTTTTGCCTTCTCTTTGTCTTGCCCTGCAATATTTTCGCTAACTCTTTTCAACATCTTTGAAGCATCTTCAATAATCTTGCCATTTGCATCCTTTTTGAAATACCTTTTTTTCAAAACAGCTAATGCATTGTTAGTTAATTCCATCTATCCTCCAATAAATGATTGCCAACAGAGGTACAGAGATTCTATAATTATTTTTGTGTGTTCTTCGTTCATATTCATCATTCCGAATTCCGCACTCTGCATTCCGAATTCCGCCTTTAATACTCACTCCCTTCGCGAGCTCCTATTCCTTTTTTATAGTAATGTTTTACCTCCCTCATTTCTGTGACAAGGTCCGCCTTTGCAACTAACTCAGGAGGAGCATATCTGCCTGTTATTACAACTTCTTCATTTTTAATATCGTCTAATAATGAGAGAACTTTTGATAATTCCAATAAGTTGAAATCTAATGCAACATTTAATTCATCTAAAATAATCAAATCATACTTTCTTGATTTCAGAACTTCTTTTGCCTTTTTTAGTCCTTTTTCTGCTTCTTCAAAATCTATTGGTTTTGGATTTATCTTATTCACAAACTCAGGGGTACCAAACTGAAATACATCAACATTTTCTATTTTATTTAGAAAAACGATTTCTCCATATTTGAAATTTTTCTTCATGAACTGTATTAAGCAGACCTTTTTGTTATGACCGAGATAACGAATAGCCAAACCTGTCGCAGCAGTAGTTTTCCCTTTGCCGTTACCTGTATAAATTTGTAGCATAAAAATCCTTTTGATCTTGTAAAGATAAAAATGGTGGGTGGTACTGGATTTGAACCGGTGACCCCTACGATGTCAACGTAGTACTCTAACCAACTGAGCTAACCACCCACTTTTAATTTTGTAAAAGATTCTATTTTACAATTTTGTTTGTCAAAAGATTTATAATTTTTTATATTATTTTTCCTTTTTCTCTCATATGAGAAAAATTTTATTATATTAAAATTTGATAATTATACATAAAAATAATTTATTTCAATTATTTGATTTTTTCAAATTAAAATTAAAAAAACTTTACAGTCTATTCTTTTTTTTCAAAAATTAGTATTATATTTCTGAGGGAAAAAGAAAATGAACAAAACAAAATATCTGCCTTTTATCTTTTTTTTACTACTAATTTTTACCAACACTTTAGCACAAAACACATACTTTGATAGGGAAGAGTGGATTAGAAATGGACCTTTTTCTGCACATGTTATTTCGTTAGCAATTGCTTCATCTGATACCAATGTTATCTATGTTGGAACTTATTGTGATGGAGTTTATAAAAGTATAGATGGAGCGGAAAACTGGTTTCAATGTTCAACAGAAAACTTACCAACCTGGGATGATTCACTTGATAATTCTCCAACCCTACCCTGTTGGTGGTTTGGTAATTATTATCCCATTGAATCCATAGGAATTGACCCAACAAATTCTGAACATGTCTGGACTGGAACTGGAGGTAGAGGATTATTTGAAAGCAATGATGGTGGCAACAGCTGGCAGAAAGCAAATGAAACACTACCTGACTCCCTTGATGTTGATTTTATCTACATAAATGAAAATAATCCTGATGAAATATTTATTGGTGCCGGAACAGGCTTTCAAGTCCCACCATTAGACAACGGTGGATTATACCATACGATTGATGTTGGAACTAACTGGACGCTGATAGATAGTGTTCCTTATGGAGATACTTATCATATAACTTGTATTACTAATGAGCCTGGAAATGAAGAACATTTGTATGTTGGAATAGGCAGTGCAGGAGAACCAGGTTTTTCCTGGGGGCTTATGGAAAGTGTGGATGGTGGCAATCAATGGCAAATACTAACTGATGACTATCCTATATATTCACTTTTTGTCAATCCTGAAAACAATCAGAATATGTGGAGCATAATATACACAGGATGGTTAGATTGGGTATTAGCTTCTTCAACTGATGGCGGATATACCTGGACTGCTTATCCTGATTGGAATAATCCCGAACTATGGATTACCAGTTTATATGCCGATGTTGAATATAATTTATATTATGCTCAATATACAGGAGGCAGTGGGTCTGGTTGGGGTTTAGGAATAATTAAAAAAAGTACTAATAATGGAAGTAGCTGGGTAACAATCGATAGCTTATGTGCTGGAAGAGGGGTTATTCTTCGGAATCGTTGTGAGGCTAACCAGCAGAATGTTGAAAATATCTACTTTGGCACTCTATGTGGAGTATATAAATCTAATGATGGAGGATATACTACTCAATTGCAGAATAATGGGATGTATAATTCTTATATTGAAGATCTGGAAGTAGATCCAGAGGATAGAGATATAGTTTTTGCTGGAGGGAAACAGGGATTATGGAAAAGTGTAGATGGCTGTATGTTTTGGGACCAACTTAATGATGAAGGAGTTAAGGCAATTGCAGTAGACCCCCTGCATCCTGACACTGTTTATTATGGTGGACAAAATCTTATGCGCAGTTATGATGGTGGCATAACTGTTGAAGATATTAGACATAATGTGATTGGAATTATTTTAAATTTAGCAGTACATCCAATTGATACTAATATTATTTTCGTAACAGCATTATTTGATCCATCTATCAGAATATATAAAAGCGAAGATAGAGGAGATAGTTGGAATCATGTAGGTTATTCTGGTAGTGGAAATTTTGTTTTTGATCCAAATTATCCTGATACAATTTATTGCGGAAGTTATAGAAGCTTAGATTGTGGAGAAAATTGGGAGATTTTTTCTCCTGGCAATCTTAGTTACACTGCGATTGATATTCATCCATTTAATTCAGATATCATATATGCAATAACTAGTTATGGTTCACATCAAAACGATTTATTAGTATCTTATGATTGGGGAGAAAATTTTCAGGTTCTTGATTCACACACTGGTGGGATTGAAAAAATTGATGTTGATAATACAAATCCTGATAATATATTTTATTGCACACGAAATGAAGGTATACATTACAGCACAGATGCAGGAGAAAACTGGCATAATCTTGATGGATTTTATGATGTAAGAACAATAGATATTATCCCATTCACAGATGAGAGCAAAGTATATATTGCCACGAATGGTGATGGAGTATGGCTTGGTGAGGAGATACAGTTTGATATTGAAGGTAATGACCCCCCTTTAGTTATTAAAAACTCTCTACTACAAAATTATCCAAATCCATTTCATCTCTCAGTGGACGAATCTGGTCTAAAAACAACTATTGTGTATACATTAAAACAAAAAAACAGCATAGAATTATCTATTTATAACATAAAAGGAGAGTTGGTAAAAACACTTTATAAAGGAAAGCAAAAGAAAGGAAAATATTCCCTGAAATGGGATGGAAAAGATAATGTAAGAAAGGAGGTGAGTACAAATGTTTATTTATACACATTACGGGTAGGAAATAAATCGGTCACAAAGAAGATGTTATTGGTCAGATAAAATGGCTAAAACATTTGACAGACTATTTTTTAAAGCAATTGTATTGCCTTTATAAAGGCGGCAAAAATGAGCAAAATAAAATATTTAGTTTTACTTCTTTTTTCATTACTAATTTTTACCACCACCTTTGCTGCAGAATATGATGTCCCTAAAAAACCTGCTTCAGTTGATGTGGTTGATATCGATCTCGATGGTGATTTGGATATTGTAATTGCATGCGATTCTGACACATTAGTAATTATGTTTAACAATGGGAATGGAAATTTTTATAATACCTATTTTATATCATGTCATTATTACGGTAAAGACATTAAGTTAGAAACTATTAATCCTGATATATATTCAGATATTGTCACCCAATATTCTGATTATTCAAACTTGTATATTGCTTTATATACCAATGATGGACAAGGAAATTTCAGTTTTAATAGCATAACCCAGGTTGATTACGATGTTGATAAGATAGAATTAGGAATTATTAATAATGATGATTTTACTGATGTAGTTTTTTATTCTAACATTAACTTTCTTTGGGGAGTAATGTATAATGATGGCACAGGACAATTTTCCTCACCGGAATATTATTATTTAGATTGGTATCCCTCAGATATTAGTGCAGGAGATCTAGACGGAGATGGAAGTGATGAGATTGTAGTTTCACTTTCTAATCCAGCGCTAATCTATTCTTATCCTTTTACCTCTCCACCAGTAGTATTGGATAGCACATTCCCTACTTCCACAGTATCAATTGGAGATTTAGATAATGATGGAGATAATGACATAGTAGCGGTTCAAATCACTTTTTTAGGCACTGTAATGCGAATCTATGAAAATTTTGGCAACTTAAACTTTACAGTTGTATTTAATGAAACATTTGATTTCGCTTTTGGACCGTTTGGACCTGAAAGTTTTTATGATATTGATAATAATGGTTACATAGATATTATTTGTGCTACAGGAGGTGGGTTCCGTATATTCAAACATAATGGAAATTTTAATTTCGAGCCACCAGAATATATCTATATTGGTGAATATTGTCATGCTTCTCATTTCGCAGATCTGGATAATAATGGTTATAAGGATCTTATTAAATGTTACGAGTATTGGACCCCTCCTAATTTCGGAAAATTGAAAATATTATTCAATGATGGGACTGGTAACTTTGTAGAGGACCCTCAAAATGCAATAGACCCACAATATCCACAAATATCAGAAGTAACTTTATCAAATTATCCTAATCCGTTTACGTGTAATACAATAATCAATTTTTCAATTAAGGACCCTGGTTCAGTAGATTTAGCAATTTATGATATTAAAGGCAGATTAGTAAAACAACTAATCACTGAAAAAACAGTTCACCCTGGTGGACAGGAAGGAGGTAAGTATAATGTTACCTGGAATGGAAAAGACAAAAATAATCGATGTTGTAGTTCCGGGATTTACTTAATGAATTTAAAATTGGATGGGGTAAGTAGAAAAACGAGTAAAGTGATTTTGCTAAAATAATTCAAAAAAAGGCTAAACAGAAAAACTTGACAGATTATTTTCTATTTTAACTTTGTATGTGATATACAAGGAAGAAATAAAATGAAAATTATAAAATATTTAGTTTTAACTTTTACCATATTACTAATTTATACCACTACCTTCGCTGCAGAATATGATGTCCCACCAAAACCTGCTTCTGTTGATGTGGCAGATATTGACCTGGATGGTGATTTGGATATTATTTTGGGACATGACCCAACAGGTGAAGGAACATGGAGTGGAATATCATTATTGAATAATAATTTAGGAGAGTTTTCCATAAGTGACACTCACTATGTACCAGGTTATCATGACAATATTATTTTTGAAAATATTAATAATAACGATATGTTTGACATTATTACAAATTATTATGATTGGAATACTCAAAGTCACAAAATAGTAATTTTCAGAGACTATATTGAAAGTGGCTATAATGATATTTATTTTATAAACATATCTAATTATGCTTATAAAATTATATCAACAAATATAAATTCTGATAATTATAGAGATTTAATATTTGATTCTAATAATTTTAAGTTTTGGGGATTGATGTATAATGATGGCACAGGACAATTTTCATCACCGGAATATTATTATTTAGATTGGTATCCCTCAGATATTAGTGCAGGAGATCTAGACGGAGATGGAAGTGATGAGATTGTAGTTTCACTTTCTAATCCAGCGTTAATCTATTCTTATCCTTTTACCTCCCCACCAGTAGTATTAGATAGCACATTCCTTACTTCAATGGTAGCAATTGGAGATTTAGATAATGATGGAGATAATGACATAGTAGCGGTTCAAATCACTTTTTTAGGCACTGTAATGCGAATCTATGAAAATTTAGGTAACTTAAACTTTACAGTTGTATTTAATGAAACATTTGATTTCGCTTTTGGACCGTTTGGACCTGAAAGTTTTTATGATATTGATAATAATGGTTACATAGATATTATTTGTGCTACAGGAGGTGGATTCCGTATATTCAAACATAATGGAAATTTTAATTTCGATCCACCAGAATATATCTATATTGGTGAATATTGTCATGCTTCTCATTTCGCGGATCTGGATAATAATGGTTATAAGGATCTTATTAAATGTTATGAGTATTGGACCCCACCTAATTTCGGGAAGTTGAAAATATTATTTAATGATGGAACAGGGAATTTCGTAGAAAATCCACAAACAGGAATAGAACCACCTTATGAGCCTATACCAACAGTTACTTTAACTAATTATCCTAATCCTTTTTCTACCAAAATTGGGACAACGATCAACTTTTCACTTAAAAAACATGGATTTGTAGAGTTAAAAATTTATGATATAAAAGGAAGGTTAATTAAACAAATAATTAACCAAAAAATGAAAGGAGGTGAACACAATGTTATCTGGAATGGAAAAGACGAAAATAATCAATGTTGTAGTTCCGGGATATACTTAATGAATTTGAAATTGAATGGAGTAAGTAAAAGGACAAGTAAAGTGATTTTGCTAAAATAATTCAAAAAAAGGCTAAACAGAAAAACTTACAGATTATTTTCTATTTTCAACTTTACTAAAATATAAAGGGAAGAAATAAAATGAGTAATATAAAATATTTAGTTCTACTTTTCTTAGCTATAATAATTTATACCACCACCTTTGCTACAGAATACACAGTTCCCCGTGCTGCTTATTCTGTCTATTCTGAAGATTTGGACTTAGATGGAGATAAGGATATTGTTGTGGGACATTTATATAATAGTTCAACAAATTGGACAGGGATTACAACATTAGAAAATATTAATGCGGAATTTTCAAATATAGATAGTTTTTACTTAAATGGACAACATAGAGATCTTTGTATAGAAAAAATTGATAATAATAATGACTTTGATTTAATTACTCAATACTATAATGGAACAAATTCTCAGATAGGTATTCTTTTTGACTTTTATGAGAATCAAAACAATTTATTTACTTATGACATTTCTGATTATGCTGAACATATTACAATAGGAGACATAGACAATGACAACGACATAGATATAGTAGTAGCTTCTAATAATGGATTTTTCTGGGGTTATTTATTAAATAATGGTAATGGTGAATTTTCATTACCAATATATTATGATTTAAGTTTTCCCCCAGGATGTATTGCATGTGACGATCTTAACGGAGATTTCAGAGATGATATAGTAGTGGGAGGTAGCCAAATTATAATATATTACAGTTATCAAACAGGGTTAGATAGTATGTCTGTTAATATTAGTGCATATTTAACTGATTTAGAAATATGTGATATTGATAATGATGGAGATAATGATATTATAGCAGCAGATTGGGGAATTCCAGGATCACCAAAAAGAGTTTTAGTATATTCAAATGATGGAAATTGTAATTTTGACCTTTCATACAGTAAATGGATAGATGAAGCAATGGCAGAAATCTTTGTTTCTGATCTTAATAATGATATTTTCCCAGATATTATTTATAATGTCTCTTATTCATACCCAAATTCAAATTATGAAAGAACCCACACTTATATTTTATATAATAATGGTGATAACACCTTTGACGATCCAATAAATTATCAGACATATTCAGGGAGCTATGAATATACTGCCAGTCTAAAATCTTTTGCGACAGATGTGGATTGTAATGGGCTAAAAGATATTATTACAGTTAATTACAGCTATAATGGTGACAATAATGTAAACATCCTTTTTCAAAATGATGCAGGTAACTTCGTAGAGAATCCTCAAAATGCAGTAGACCCACAATATCCTCCAATTTCTGAAGTTAATTTATCTATCTACCCTAATCCGTTCAACATAAACACAATGATCAATTTTTCAATTAAAGAACAAGGATTTGTAGAGTTAAAAATTTATGATATAAAAGGAAGGTTAATTAAACAAGTAATTAACCAAAAAATGAAAGGAGGTGAACACAATGTTAACTGGAATGGAAAAGATGAGAATAATCAATGGTGTAGTTCCGGGGTATACTTAGTAAATTTGAAATTGAATGGAGTAAGTAAAAGGACAAAGAAAGTAATAATACTAAAATAATTCCGATATACAATCGGAACAAACACGGGAGGATAAAATGCGTGTAAAAAAATTCAAAATAGCACTATTAGTGCTTTTAGTATGCGTATTTTCTGCATCATTGTATGCAGAGGTTACAAAAGACGAAGCAAAAGAAATGGTAATCAATCAAATCCTGGCACAGGATATTGGCAAGGTTGATATATACCAAAGTAATGATTTGATAGGTTCAACAGGAATTCATCTATGGGACAAATACCTTACTTCGTCATATTCGGAAAGCTGGGCATTCTTTGTTGATGATATGTATTTTGCAGATTGGGAGCATCCTTGCAGGTATATCTTTATAGATGCAGAATCTAGTTCGTATCAAATTGTAGATGACAAGGTCCCGCCAAGAAATATGGATGAGTTTGAAATAATTGAATCTGCTGATAGACCTGATATTGAAAGTTATCTTCCTGCTATTCCTGACTCAACCCCAAGCATAGAAGGTAGAGAACCAAATGACCACTTATATGCAGTGCTTATCAATGGTGGAGTAGATGATGCTAACAATCATCTTAGATACTGGAATCACCTGTCTATGGTATATTGTGCCTTGACCCAGGTTTATGGGTATAAACCAGAAAATATCTATGTCCATTCTACTGATGGCACTGCTGCTCATAATCATGGGTCTCTAAATCTTGATGGACCAGACCATCCTGAAGATGACATAGAGTATCCAGCAACTAAGTCAAGCATAGAGAGTACTTTTAATCACCTTGATCTTTATATGGATGAAGATGATCAATTGTTTGTTTTTGTGACCGACCATGGTGGTTCAGAAGATTACATTTCCAATTCTTATTTCTGGCTCTGGGACTGGGATACTATAAGGGATGATGAGCTTGCAGATATGGTAGAGCCTTTTAATTGTGCAGAGATGATATTTCTACTTGTTCAATGTTACAGTGGTGGATTCATTGATGACCTGGAAGCACCACATAGAGTAGTTCATACTTCATGTAGAGGAGATGAACCAGCCATAGCAGAATTACATATCACTTATCTCCAGTTTAGTGAGTATATCTTCTATTGGTCTGCGGCTGCACGGGGATGTTATCCCTTTATAAATGAAGATGATGAAGTTGTGCCCTGGGAACCTGGTTATGCAGTGGATGAGTTTCCGTTTGAGAATTATCCTACAATGGTTAATCATCCTGATCCTTATGATCCCAATTTAAATGGAGATGTGGCTCTTCAGATGGAAGAAGCATGTGACTATGCCAATAATTTTGATACATGGAGTCCCTATGGATACCGCTGTCCATATCCTGGTTATAATTATTACGAACATCCACAATCATATCACAACATTGGCTTCCAGGAAGATTTGCTCAGTCTTTATGGCTTATGTGGCAATGTAGCAAATACACAAACTGTTACTGGCAACTTCATTGTAAGTCCAAGCTTAACCATTGGTCCAGAAGTTACTCTTACAATTGACGATTATTCCCAATTTTGTGTTATTGAAGATGCTTCTGTGACACTATTTGGAAGAAGTTTAGTAGAGATTAACAATAATTCTTGGTTCAGATTTTACGAAGGTTCCAGTCTATATGGCACAGAGCATACAAACTGGGTAGACACTGACACTGGTATGGAGTATGATAGCTGGGCAGAAATGCATGAAGCTGTTCCGAACCACAATGGTAATATAGTTGTGGTTCCAGGAGATAGGATAATTGTTAATGATGCGGTGTTTAATATGTCTGGTACTTCTGATAATCCTGTTACAATTACATCTGTAGGTGATGGTGGTTGGGATGGAATCGAAATAAATAACTCCTATTCTTATCCTGGGAATCACGGTATAATTGGCGGTGATGTATCAAAAATAGGTCATATAAAATTAAATAATTCTCGTTTCGGTTTAAGTAATACAACATATTCACATTGTGGCCAGATATCCGCAGTTAATAATTCATATTTATCTACCTGGTATTGTACTATAGACAGTATTGGTTGTTGTCCTATTTATTGTGTTGAGTCAAAAGTTGCTATTCTTAATAGTACCATACGAGACAATATGGGCACTGGTATTTATGTATATCTTCCCTCAGATACTCTTAGTTGTGTGCAGGCAAATCTTATAACATCAAACTACTACGGATGGGGCATATATGTGATTGATGCACCTATGTATATTATCAATAATAGTATTATTGATAATATGTCACACGGTTTTGTTTCTTATGGTGCTGGAGGAATCTCAATACTTGCCGGTAATACAATTGCCGACAATGGTGGTTTAGAACTGGCTGGATTGTATCAGTGGCCAGATATTACAAGTCGTATACAGACTTTGGGACCTAATACAATTTATAGTCATGACAATGGCGGTGTAGATCATTATCTACTTGGTGGTCCAGTAGAAGGTAATGATTGCAGAGGCAATGATATAGATATTTCAGATACCACCCGATTTCTTCCGTTCTATAGTTCTTACATCTTTGATGGTGAAAAACCACCAGAAAAAATTCTGTATGAAGAAGGTGTTGTCCAAATAACCGATGGAGAGTATGAATCTGCAAAACTTACAATGAAAGAAATTGTAAGTGATTATCCTGAGACAGAAACTGCAATAAGTGCTCTGCAGTGGCTGTTGTATCTGGAAAAGTTCAGCGGACATGATTATGCTGGTTTGCGAGCTTATATTGAAAATGTTGATGATGTTTCCTATCCTCATTTTGAGAGAATAAAAAATAAAATCATAACGTCCACTTATATGTTTGAAAAAGACTATCTGACTTCTATTGATAAGCTTGAAGCTATTCTTGCCAATCCACCATCAGTGGAAGATTCCATCCTTGCACTTATTGATGAAGGCTATTGCTACCTCAAACTGGATGAACAAGGCGGTAAAGCTGCTGTTGAAGAATGCACCTTTAAACCAAGATGCTTTGAAGAATTTCGGTATGTTTCTCAGAATCTGACCGGAGATTTATTGGATAAGGCTATTCCTCAACCAGAGCCGTCTACAGGTGAAATTGAAACTCTTGCCTTATACCAGAACTATCCTAATCCAGTGCGAACCTTAACAACAATCTCTTTTTCAGCCACAGATTTACACGGATTAGCACGGATAAAGATTTATAATATCAAAGGGCAATTGGTGAAGGAATTCTCAATCAGAAATGATCAATCTTCAATTGTCTGGAATGGAAAAGATTCAAATGGAAATAAGCTTTCTAATGGAATATATCTTTACAAGCTTGATACTGGTGAAAAATCTATCACCAAGAAGATGGTGATTTTGAGATAAAAAAGACAAGAATATAAATCTCAAAAAGGAGAATCAGTTTATTTATGGATTCTCCTTTTTTTCTAATATAAAAAATATTAAGAAGATAAAAAATAGAGATAATTTTATCATAAATGTTCATCAAAATCTATATGCATAAAAATTGACATAAAAAATTGCTGATTAAAATTAAGTTCAAAGTGGAGAATTTATGAATATTGTTAGAAACAAAACTGGCTGGATAGAAGTAATATGCGGAAGTATGTTTAGTGGCAAAACTGAAGAGTTGATACGACGACTCCGCAGAGCAGAAATTGCTAAGCAGAAACTCCAAATTTTCAAGCCTATCATTGATAACCGTTATAGTAAAGAATACATTGTTTCCCATAATAAGTCTAAGATGACATCTGAATCAGTCGCAAATGCTGAAGAATTATACAAGAATGTTCGTTCAGATACTGAGGTTGTGGGAATAGATGAGGCTCAATTTTTTGATGATAAATTAGTGGATATTTGCAACAAACTTGCCAATGAAGGCAAAAGAGTCATTGTCGCTGGATTGGACCAGGACTATCTGGGTAGACCGTTTCCTCCTATACCAGAGTTATTAGCAACTGCTGAATATATTACAAAAACACTTGCAATTTGTGTAAAATGTGGTAACCCTGCGAACAGGACTCAAAGATTGGTGAAAAGTGATAAAGAAATTTTGCTTGGAGCAGAAGATATTTATGAGGCACGGTGTAGAAATTGCTTTAAACCGATAAAGTGAAGAATCTTGAATAATGAATTAAGAATGATGGATAAGAAAAAAGAAAAGAGAGTATTTGATTTAAATGAACTTTCTCATAAACTGCCTTCCTTAAATTCTGCATTCAGAATTCTATGTTCAATATTCATAATTCAATTTGTTCTTTCTACGAAAATCAAGTCCCAATTTAATTTTGGTCAATATAAATGGGAGTAGAGAATGATTCTATTGTATTTAGTTGATTTTGCACTAAGAATTTATGTCTGGATTATTATAATCCGAGCCATCATTTCATGGTTCTCACCAAACTATTCAAATCCTTTTATCCATTTCTTAATTACTGTAACCGAGCCAGTTCTATCCCCAATCCGAAGACTTATTCCTATTAAAGGTATAGATATTTCTCCAATAATTGTGATATTAATTATTGAATTAATACGCTCACAGATTTTACATACTATAATTAAAATGTGAGGTTTTATGGATATGAAAATTACTCCAACGGAGATTCGTGGAAAGGAGTTTTCACGAGCTATGAGTGGCTATAAGAAAGCTGAAGTGAATGAGTTCTTAGAGGAACTTGCGACTCAAACAGAATTACTGCTTGCAGCGACCAAAGAATTAGAAAAACAAATTCAAGAGAAGGACAAAAAATTAGATGATTTAGATGAGCAGAAAGACCTCCTTCGTAGAACCTTAATCCTGGCTGAAAAAATCAAGGATGAAACTATAAATAATGCAAAGAATGAAGCGGAAAACATTATTAAGGATGCAGAAATCAGTTCAAGAGAAAAAGTCAAAAAAGCAAAAGATTATCTCAGTATTTTAGAACACGATTTTATCAATCTTAAAGAAAAAAAGATGCAATTTATTATAAGTTTTAAATCCCAATTAAATTCTATGCTTGAAATATTAGAAAGAAATATTCAACAAGAATATAGTGAACTCAAAAAGAAATCTAACATAGAAATCAAGGAAGAAGAAAAAACATCATAATGAGAAAAATTCTCAAGCATTTACAAGAAACCGTTAATTTTATAGAACAACAGTATAAGAAAAGGATTGATACAGCTATAATCTTAGGTACTGGATTAAATGAGGTAGCCTCTTCTATTGACCCGGAATTGATAATTCCATATGAAAAGATTCCACATTTTCAAGTTTCAACTGCTCCATCTCATAAAGGAAGAATGATTTTTGGAAAAATGGCTGGCAAACGAATCGCAATTATGCAAGGCAGACTCCATTGCTATGAAGGTTATACACCTCTAGAAACGACATTTCCAATCTTCACTCTTAAAAAAATTGGAGTTCAGAATTTGATTATTACAAATGCAGCTGGCTCATTAAACAAGAATTTACAGAAAGGAGACCTGGTAATAATCACTGACCATATCAATCTAACAGGCCAGAATCCGCTAATTGGAGTGAATGATAGCAGCCTGGGCTCCAGATTTCCAAGCATGCATGATGCTTATAACAAGGAATTTATCAAATTAGCAGAGGATGTGGCACAAAAGAATAATATTCCGATTAAGACTGGTGTTTATGCAGGACTTTTGGGACCAAATTTGGAGACTGCGGCTGAGTGTAAAATGCTAAAAGTTATTGGTGCTGATATGGTTGGTCTTTCTACAGTTCATGAAGTTATTGTGGGAATTTATCTTCAAATGAAGATAATTGCTATTTCAATCATTACTAATTTATCCAATCTATTTCATAAAGATAGACACTTACAAAATGAAATTGAAAAGACAGCACATAATTCACAAGATAGATTAAGAGTCTTATTAGAAAATTTTTTAAAAAGCCTGTAATTAATTTGTAGAACGCCCTTCTAAGGTCGTTAATTTAAATAGGCTCTATTAGGAAGGTTAAAATGGATAAAGAGAAACTGGAGTTCTTCAAAAATTTGTTACTTTCAGAAAGAAAGAAAGTCGTAAAAATTATTGAAGGTATTGACAAAATCTGGAGCAAATCCATTAGAGACTCTGTTGGTGATATTTCCGCTTACGCCACACATATGGCTGACCTTGGCACTGATTCTGATGAGAGAGAAAAAGAAACTTATATGCTTGAAAGAGAATTGAAAAACCTTAAAAAACTGGATCAAGCTTTAAAAAGAATTTATGATAATACTTATGGAATTTGTGGATTCTGCGGTAAAGAGATATCTGAGAATCGCCTGCGAGCAATTCCATTTACAGAATTTTGTATAAAATGCCAACGAAACGAAGAAAGGATTAACAATAATAATCGGAAAATATAATAATTTAAAGAAGTATTTGTTACTCTTCTTGATTTTTCTTTCTTTAGACCAGTTCTCAAAAATAGGTATAAGAAATTTTTTTTCTAACAATGTAAAAAACAGTTATAATATACTTGGCGATTTTTTTCGTATTACTTATACACGGAATTCTGGTGCCGTCTTTGGTATATCTATTGGTTCAGGAATTCTTAATCAAATATTGTTTATAATAGTTTCAATTATTGCAATTTGCATATTAATATATCTTTTTTTAAAGGATACACATCCATTAGCTAATATGGGTTTTACGCTGATTTTAAGTGGTGCGGTTGGTAATCTAATTGACAGAATTGCTTTTGGAAATGTAACTGATTTTCTTGACTTTGATTTTCTGGATTTCATAATGCAGCGATGGTATATTTTTAATATTGCAGACTCCTGCATTGTTATAGGAGTAATAATTTTAGTGATTTATTATGCTTTTGTAGAGAAATCTGTAAGTGTAAAAAAAGAATCACTGGAGAGAAAATGAAAAAAATTAATAAAACAGGCTTGTTTGTTATTACAATTTTTATAATTACAACGACATCACTATTAGGACAAGCTACCGATTTATTTTTCTCTGAATATATTGAAGGAAGTAGCTACAATAAGGCTTTGGAAATTTTTAATGGGACGGGAATGGATATAGACCTTTCAAACTATCAGTTGTGGCAAATTGGAAATGGTGGGAATTGGCCAGAGTATACTGTTGATATTTCGGGAACACTCCCTGATGGCGAGGTTTTTGTTGTTTGCCATCCAGACGCTAATCCAACTATGTTGGCAGTTGCTGACTTGGTAGTTACCCTATACCACAATGGTAATGATGCTCAAGGATTAGCAAAAGATGATGGCACAGGAACATTTTATCTTATTGATACTATTGGCGAAGATGGTGATGCTCCAGAATATGGTTGGGATGTAGCCGGAGTACCAGAAGCTACGAAAGATCATACACTCGTACGAAAAGCCAGTATTGGGAATCCAAATACTGATTGGAACTCCTCAGCAGGAACTAATGCCGATAATTCAGAATGGATTGTTTACGATAAAGATACCTTTGATTATCTTGGCTCACACACATTTACCGGAGGCGGCGGAGATACAACTCCGCCAACATTGGTCAGTACCAATGCTACTTCTTCTACAACCGTTAACTTAGTCTTTAGTGAAAAGATTTCCCAAGAAACGGCTGAAGTTGTAGGAAATTACATCATAGATGAATTAACAGTTTTAAATGCCCACCTTCAAACAGATAGCATAACTGTCACCTTAACAACAGCAGAACAGACTGAAGGTGAAACATATACAATTACAGTCAATAATGTAGAAGATTTGGCAGGAAATCCAATTGAATCTAATAGTACAATAGATTTTACAGGTTATCAATCTGGTGGCGGAGAAAATGATTTACTCTTTTCTGATTATATTGAAGGCTCAAGTAATAATAAAGCCTTAGAAATCTACAATGGAACAGGTGCTTCTGCTAATCTTTCAAACTACCGTATAGTGGGTTCATACAATGGTAGTGGATGGCAATCATCTTATTATTCATTCCCTGAAGAGACAAATTTGCCAAACGGCGATGTATGGGTTATAGCTAATGAAGACGCAGACCAGGCAATACTAAATGTCGCTGATGATATTCTTGCGTATAACGAAGGTGGATATGTAGTAAGTTTCAATGGAAATGACGCGAGAGGACTTGAAAAAACATCTGATGGCAGACAAACCTGGACTTTAATTGATGTAATTGGAGTGCCCACCGAAGATCCAGGTGATGGTCAGGGATGGACAGTTGCAGGAGAAGAGAATGCCACTATCAACCATACGCTTGTAAGAAAAAATTCTGTAATAACTGGAAATACTGATTGGACTTCTTCTGCCTGCACTAATCAAGATGATTCAGAATGGATTGTTTATCCACAGGATACCTTTGAATATTTGGGTTCACATGGAGGCGGTGCTGCAGGAAATGTTGAATACCCCGCACAGCCAGTTCCAGCAAACGAGCCAGCCACAATAACATTCACTTCTCAAGACACTTGTAAATCAGTTGAACTTCTCTGGAATACAATTAAAGGCAATGAGTTTAAATCTACTTGTATGAATTTTATAGACAGCACCCTATATTCATATGCAGCTGAAATCCCCGGACAGCCTGAAGGAACTATCGTCTATTTCTACATTACTGCATCTGATACCTCTGACTCAGTTTCATACTTTCCTGAAAATGCTCCAAAAGAACTATATCAGTATGAATATAAAGTTGAAACTCTTAAAGCAGTTCTTAAAGTTCCTCATCACACATTCTGTCCTGCTTTAGGCGAAAAATTTGAAATTCAATTCCATTCTCGTACTAATGATAAAATAATTCTAAGATTATATAATTGTGAGGGCAAATTAGTCAACACATTTAAAAATGAGAATTCAAACGGGTTAAATACAATAGAATGGGATGGTAGGGATGAAACCTGGAATACTTTGCCCCCTGGACTATATATTTGCCATCTTGAAGTAATAGATAGAGAAACTGGCAAAACAAAGACAGATACAGCACCAATCGTTATTGCCGTTCCACTAAAAGATTAAAGATAAAAGATGAAAAATTTCAAATCTCAAATAACAAATGACAAATAAATTCCAATCCCCGATTAAATCGGGGACAAATTCCAAAAGAATGGCTTGTCCCGATGAATCGGGGGACGAATGTCGAGATAAAGAATAACAAGCCGATGTAGAAGTAACACGGAACTCTGTTCCGTTCCGTTCAGGCTCGATGCCTGACCGAGACTAACTGTTTAATGAAACTCTGGTTCATAAGTAACGGAGCAGAACCCCTTCTGACAGATCTGTCTCCCGATATATCGGGAGACAAGACGGACTATGCGGAGAAACAGATTACAACAGAGACAATGATTAAAAATGAAAGATTAAAGACTAAAGATGGACAAAAGAAGTTTAAAAATAGCATATCAACTTAAAAAAGATATTGAGAAAGAAATATCCAAAGGATCCACCTCTGGTGGAAAAGTAATTGATATGCGAATTTTTGGTTCCCGCGCAAGAGATGACTTCCAAGAAGATTCTGACTTAGATATTTTTATAGAATTAGAGGAAAGCAATCCAGAAATCCGTAAACTGATTGACCATCTGAGCTGGGAAATCGCTTTTGAAAATGACTTAATTATAATGACTCTAATTCACTCTAAAGATGAAGTAGAGAATGGAATTTATAAATACACCCCAATCTATAGAAGCATAGTAAGAGATGGAATTGTAGTATGAATGATATTAATCTTACCTTAAAAAGATATAGATTGGAGCAATCTGAAAAAACTCTAAAGGATGCAAAAGTTCTTGGGAAAAATCAGGGGGAAAATTTTAGTATAATAAATAGATGCTACTACTCTATATTTTATTCTGTTTTAGCATTATTAGTAGGCACTGATTTTGTTGGTTCAAAACATCATGGAGTTATTTCTTACTTTGATAAAAACTTTATTAAAAATGGAATATTTACAAAGGAGTTATCTGAAATTATTCATAGAGCATTTAAGATGCGAAATGTTAGTGACTATGATGAATTTATTGAATACTCTGAAAATGAGGTTGAAGCTTTAATAAATGATACAGAAAAATTTATTGGAACTATAAGAAATTTCATTGAAGGATCAAGTAAATAAAACAACTTATTATGGATAAAAGAAGTTTAGAAATTGCTCATCAGCTAAAAAAATATATTGAAAAAGACCTAAATATTATTGATATGCGCATCTTTGGTTCTCGCGCAAGAGATGACTTTGAAGAGGACTCTGACCTTGATATATATCTGGAACTTGAGGAAAATAATTCTGAAATAGAAGATAAGATTTTTCATATAGTTTGGAAAATTGGGTTTGAAAATAATTTAGTAATTACTACGATTATCTTCACAATAGATGAACTCGAAAATGGACCAATGAAATTTTCACCAATTTATAAAAACATTATGCGAGAAGGTGTAGTAGTATGAGACAAGAAAAGCTTGAATTAATAAAATATCGTTTGGAACAGTCAGAATCAAGTTTAAAAGATGCGGAATTCCTCCTTGAAAATAAAAGGAGTGGTTTTTCTGTAATAAATAGATGCTATTATGCAATATTCTATTCAGTTTTAGCATTATTAGTTGACCAGAAATTCATCGGTTCAAAACACTCAGGGGTCATAGCTTTCTTTGATAAAGAGTTTGTAAGCAAGGGTTTATTCCATAAAAAATATTCTAAAATTTTTCATAAAGCTTTTGATATGCGAGGTAAAAGCGATTATAAAGAGTTTATAGAATATTCATATGAAAAAATAAAATTATTGCTTTCACAAGCAAAAGAATTTGTAAATGAAGTAAAAAAGTTTGTAATGAAAGGTTACCAATGAGAAAAATTTTAATAACAATATTTGTATTTATGCTGAGCACATCAGTATTTGCTAACATAGAATCCAATATTTTTGGCGATTATGAACCATCAGCAAGAGCACGAGGAATGGGCGGAGCATTTATCTCAAGTTGCAATGACGCTGATGCTATTTTTTATAATCCTGCTGCCTTAGATATTGCAACTGCGGGAGTTAATACAGGTTATGCGAAACTATTTGGGAATGACTTTCAGATTTTGAAAACAGGTGCACTTGCTTTTCATCTGCCCAAATTTGGCACGATAGCTCTTGGAATAAAAAAAATGGGCATTGAATATCAGGATGTTGAATTGGAAAGTGAAGGAACTTATTCTCTTGCCCACTCATTTCTTCTTATTGGTGATATTCACTCAAAATTATATCTGGGATATACAGTAAATCTGAATTACATTTCTTTTGGAGAGACTGTCGGGGGATTTGACCCGGGCGAAGAATCTGTATTCGGACTGGATTTTGGTGCGCTTGCTATTCTCCATCAAAGAACTAAGATTGCCTTTGCGGTCAAAAATATAAACAACCCATCAGTGGGAAAAGGCAGAACATGGGACTTGCCACAGCTCTTGACAATTGGCATTGCATATCAGCCATATCACGGAGTTACAACCGAATTGGATTTGGAACAGAAATTTTCCGAAGAGACAAAAATTAATTTTGGTATTGAATTTGAGATAGTAGATAATTTTTGGTTGAGGACTGGTGCTTCAACTTATCCAAATAGTATCTCTGGTGGCATGGGGTTTCTAATCAAAGGTGTTAAATTTGATTATGGAATAAATACACATCCAGTATTGAACTCCACACATCATTTTGCAATAGGGTATCAATTCTAACTGATAGCCACAATCCCCAATTGAATTGGGGACACAAAGGTCACTAAAAATATTCTCTTATATTCTTAGTGTCTTTGGGACTTAGTGGTGATAAGAAATTTTATATTTGAGGATATTATGAAAAAAAAGGAAAAAGAAGAATCCTCTGCTCGTTCAACATTAATAAAAGGATTTATAAAGCTCTTTTTTAACTTTATTAATCATGCTATTAAAGATTGGGAGAATAAATTTAGCTCAAAAGGATATAAAGAATTATCTAAAAAATATGATGTCTTTGAAAAACGCTTCTATAAAGATATTCAGGAAATGAAAAACAAAATTGAAAAACTTACACTAAAGGTATACTGGCTAAACTTCATAGCAATTATACTTTTGATTTGTGTTGTGATTGAACTTATTTTATTAATTAAATTATTTTAGCCACCTGCCTTCGTCAAACTATGGCAAGGCAAGCAGATTTGCACAGATAGACACAGATATGTATTTAGGATAAAATTGAATAAACTATCAGTTAGAATCCGTGGCGAAAAGAAGAAACAAATCCGTGCTAATCTGCGAAAATCCGTGGCAAAGAATAAAATCGGGCTAAAATGAAAAAAATAATATTCTTTCTTTTGTTCATATTTATAACTATCTCTCTGCCAATCTTTGCTCAAAACGGGCAATTAGACCTGAATCAGGCAAGCTTGAATGAGATAAAATCTCTGCCAATTACCGAAAAACAAGCTGAAGATATCTATTACTACCGAACTTACCAGAAATTTTTTGAATCTGTTTATGAACTGCGTGATATAAAAAGCATTGACCAAATAACCTTCAATAGAATAAAATCTTTGGTGAAGATCTTACCATACACAGACTACGATGAAGTAGCACAAAGAAGAGACCAGATTTATTATCTCTTGCGAAGCCTGGCTTCAAATGAAGGCTCTCAAGAAGGAATATCAGATTTGTGGGGTGACTTGCTAATATCCCCTATAAATATCAATACTGCTAACTTTCACGCTTTGCTGAATATACCTATTGTAACTCCAAATGATGTAAAGTCAATACTTTTACAACGGAAAGTAGGAGATTTTTCAGATTATAGAAGTATGCGGATGTCACCAGGTTTGACACATTATGGAGCAACAAATCTAAAAAATTATGTTATATACTATACTCCTGAAAAAAAAGGTAGATGGCATTTTAATTATCGATTAAAATTTAATAACTCTCCTTATTCAGAAGAATTAACTGAAGTTTTACGAGAAAGCTTTGTTCCAGACAGCACAAACGAAAAATTCTCTATGTGGGGACGCTATCATCTGGATAACGCAGCACCAGAAATCTCTCATAAATTTAGAGCAAGGATGGAAGATTGGATTAACCTGGAATTCGGCTCAATCTTCTTTTTGAAGAAAGGTGAAAATCGTGATTTGAACTTCTTAGAACTCACTAATGAATGCTCAGAAACTATAAAAGATAACTCAAAAACCAGCTTTACAGCAGATATCAAGCCCATAAAAACAAAAGTAATATTAGGAAATTATCGCGCTACTTACGGACAGGGACTGGTTATGGAAAATACTGATTATTTTGATAGACGCAGAACAGGATTAGGTTATACAAAACGAGTCTTGGGAATTTTCCCTGACCTATCCCCTACCGAAGAATTTGCTTTAAAAGGTGGTGCTGTTGAATTTAATAATAATTTTCTGAATGCCTCTGTTTTTTATTCAAATGATAAAAAAGATGCAGTTGTCTGGGACAGCAATGATAACGACTCTCTTGATGTTGAAGATGACCTATTCTATTATATAATCTCAAAACCACGATTTTCTAATCACGAATTGGAAAGTGCTGAAGAATCCTTTAATCAATACCGTCCGGGCTTATCTTATTCATTGCCAGAAATTTTGATGGCACCACGCAAAGATATCTTAAAGGAAGTATTAACAGGAGGACATATAGAAGTATCTCCTGCTATTGGCACTCATTTTGGAATTACTGCTTATGAAATAGAATACGACAGAAATTTTAAGGGTCCTTCTGCTAACTATAATTCTATTGGAAATTACCTTTTGGCTAATCCTGAAAAATATACAAAAAAGATTAAAATAACAGATTCTGAAATCTCATCCTTATACTCAACAATATATAAGATAGATACTCTAACCTACGAAAAAAATTATCGCAGAGTTTATGGTTTTGATTGGCAAACTACTCTCAACAATCTATCACTTCAAGGTGAATATGCAGAATTAGAAGTAAATGGCAAACCAGCAAAATTAGGCGATGACCCAAAAGCAATTGTGGCAAGTGCTTATTTAGGTTTTGAGAACCTAAACTTTCTTATGCTATACAGAAACTATGATTTAGCCTTTGACAATCCCTATGCTCGCCCATTTGCAGAACACGAAAGATTTGATGGTACTATTCTTGAAAAACAATACTATTTGAAAAATCCACTCGTTTCTGAAATATATTACAACTCTCCTTGGTCACAACCAGAAGAAGGGATTTATATTGAATCAAGATTTAAGTTTCATCGTCAACTAACTCTAACTAAAGCATATCTTGACATCTGGAAAAGAAAATCCGATGGAAGAAGAAGTATCCGTTTTCAAGGAGAATTAGATTATAGACCTATTTATCAGGTAAGCATCAGATTGAAAGAAAAACTGCAAACCAATCGCTCTGAAGACACCTCTGCAAGGTCAGTTTCCAAAACAAGCGAGACAACTCTTCGCCTGATAAACTATCTCACAAATAGAGATAAATTAGAGATTGAATACCGTTTTAATAAGGTCTGGATGGCTCCATACACTTCTCTTACAAATAGTGCAGAACCAGGCGAAGTTATTGTTCCAACTGCTGATGTCTTGAATCACGGTGATTATATCGCTGCAAACTATACACACAATTTCACAGATTATTTCCGAATTGAAGGCTCATTCTTGTTCTGGAATGGTCACGGAATCAGTCACTGGGATTGGGAAGATATGGAGATTGATTTTATGGGCAGTGAAGGGATGAAATATTGGTTCACAATTTATGATAGAATATCTAATCATCTGGCTATCTCGTTCAAATATAAGGTTAAACATTATAGAGACGAAGAATTATACCTTAGAAAATATAATGAACCTATTGAGGGACAAAATTATGTTCCACAAACTAAACACAAGGAAAGTTCCATAAGATTGCAGATTGATTGGAATTTTTAATTATTTGGAGTGCGAAAACGAATCCCGTCCCCGCGGACGCAGGGATAATCGGGATGAACTTTTCGCAAAAAATTGGAGGATAATATGCAAAAAATAAGAAAAAATCTATCTCCTGAAATTGTCTTTCGTGATGGTAGACCCATTGCGGTGATTTTAGATATTATTAAATATCAAGAAATATTGGAAAGATTAGAGGATATAGAAGATTTGAAGATGTTGGAAGAGATGAGAAAAAAGCCTCTTAAATTCAAAAAGTTAAATGATTTCTTACGGGAATATCAATCTAATGTATAGTATTTATCTTGAATGTGCAGCAGAAAGAGACTTAAAACGGCTTACCTCAAAACTTTTTTACCGTATTATTTCTAAAATAAAAGCTTTAGCAGAAAATCCAAGGCCATCTGGCTGTCGTAAGATTACTGGCTCAAAGGCTGATTGGCGTATTAGAATTGGACACTATCGTGTTATTTATGAAATTGATGATACTGAGAAGCGTATAAAGATAATGCGAGTAAGACATAGAAAAGATGTGTATAGATAAATTTTTAAGATTACAATCTTTTGGAGGAAAGGTGAAAATTAAAATAATTATCATATTATTATCCATTCTCATTTTTATTGCCATAAACCTATCAGGTGCGTCTCTTTTTGACAGAGATACAGGAGAAGAAATAAATTGTTTCTCTGCTCGTTCCCTTGCAATGGGCTCTGTCGGAGTTGCTTCAAAACAGGGACTAACAGCATCACTAAATAATCCTGCCACTTTAGGACTGCTTCATAATAGATTTGGTATTCAATTAACATCAAATATTACAAAAAATGATGAAGACAGAGCATACCCGATTTATGATTCCTTTGACTCATATATAGATGATGCGGTTTATGTCTCTAATGCTCATTTCTTTGACAAATATTTTGGTGGGCTTTATTATAATTGGAATCTTGCAAAATCTATGAAATTAACTACAGCATTCAATTATGCTCCAATATATGATTTCAATTTCACATATGTTGAAGAGATGCGAAATAATGAAAATACCGATAATGATAATGAGCCAAAGAAAATTGCAAATAACACCTATAAAGGTGAGGGAAATATTTCTGCCTATTCTCCTTCGATTGCTTTGACTTTTAAAAATCAAAATAGCATTCTTTCTACTCTTTCATTTGGATTTAGTGCATCCTATTTAAATGGGGAAAATGAAATAGACTCTACAATCATTTTCACAGATTGGGCAAAAGAGCAAATGACAAATAAGCCTGACAGCATACCCGACATTGAATATAACATAAAAAATAAATATTCTGGTATGTGCTATCAAGGCGGATTTATCATTGGATTAGGAGAAAGAGTCCATCTTGGCTTTTCTTATACTCATAAAACTGAATTGACAAAAGAATATAAAACCAATTCTGATACAGTATGGGCTGACACAACAATTTATTATCCAACAAAATTTGGAATTGGATTTGAATATCATCCGAGAAATATCTGGGATACAAAATTTAGTGTGGAAGCCAGATTAGTAAAATGGAGCGATTACGATGATTCGTATTATGATGTAATTGAATATTCCGCAGGAGTTGAACATGTTATGCATAACGGCATTCCTATTCGGCTTGGATTCAGATGTCAACCTTCTGGCAGAGATAAAGAGGTCACATTAACTGCTTTTTCTGCTGGAACTGCAATAAAATTACCATACAATCTTATGCTTGATTTAGGTGCTGAAATTGGAAAAAGAAACTATACTGAAAAAGACCTGTTCCCAGATGGGTATTATGCTAATGAAAACTTATGGGATTATAATCCTCAATATGATGAGCTTCCTGAAGACAGAAAAAATTCTGATAAGATAAAAGATTTTATGATAAATGCAATGGCAACGATTTCGTGGAGATTTTAAGATTACGGGTTACGGGTTACGAGTTACGAGTTAGGAGTTAGAGGTAAGAGGTTAGAAGTTAGAGGTTATGAGTAAGCAGGCAGAAGGGATTGTAAAAAAGATGTTTGAAAATATTGATATTGATAAGGAATGGTCTTTTTCAGAATTCAGTCGCGCAGAAACTGCAAAATGGACTCATTGCTACCATCGGTATCCTGCCAAATTTATTCCACAATTAGTAGAAAAATTGATGAATGAATATATTAACTCAAAAAATGCTCATATCAATGACCCATTTATGGGAAGTGGCACAACGATTGTCTCAGCTATTGCAAGGGGTTACAAAGCGAGTGGAACAGACATAAATAAGATAGCCTATTTAATGACAAAAGTAAAAGCAACTCCAATCGAACCTGATTGTCTAAAAAATAAAATTCAAGAATTTTTATACCAAATAGAAAAGATTGAGGAAGATGATGGAATTTTTTCAGCTACTAATAATTTAGAACCTCTTATTCCAGAAAGACATATAGAAAGAATAAACTATTGGTTCAATGAAAAAAACAAAATTAAATTAGGAAAAATATTAAGAATTATATACAATGAAAAAGATGAAACAACAAGAGATTTCTTTAAAGTTGCTTTTAGCCATATTTTAAAAAATTGTTCTATTTGGTTGCAGAGCAGCACAAAACCAACAAGAGATTTAAAAAAAAATCCTATTTCTCCTTGCAAGGCATTATCAAGACATCTAAGAAAAATGGAAAAAGGTAATCGCTCCTTTTATGATGTGGTACCCAACTATGTTAAAAATAGAATTAACAATTACCTTAATATTAAATGTGATGATGCCAAAAGACAACCTGTAAAAGATAATTCTGTTGATTTAATTATATCCTCAAGTCCTTATGTAACAAGCTATGAATATGCTGACTTACATCAACTTTCAACGATTTGGTTGGATTTGGCAGATGACTTAACAGGTTACAAAAAAGAGTTTATAGGCACATCTTACAAAAAGTATGAAAACAAAAGTTTACGAAGCAAAATCGCTATAGATATTGTTGATAAGATGTCTACAGAAAGTCCAAAGATGGCAAAGGAAATTGAAGCGTTTTTTATTGATATGGCAGAAATCTTTGATGAGAGTTTCAGAATTTTAAAACCAACTGGCAGATGCTGTTATGTCATTGGCGATACAAGATTGAAGGGTATAAATATACTAAATGCCGAAGTTTTTGCTGAAAGTTTACAGTATTCTGGTTTTAAATTAGATAGAATAATTAAAAGAGAAATTCCTTCAAAGATATTACCACAAAAAAGAGATGAGAAGACAGGAAGATTTGCCAATAATAACGATGCAAATTCCGAAGCATATCCAGTTGAATACATTATTATCGGGAGAAAGAAATGATCGATTTTAATTATATTAAAAATAGATATTATGAATTAAAAACCAAGAATGAAGGATATAATTTTATTGGAAAGATATTCAAAGAAGTTGAAGAAAAATATAAGATTGAAGCAGAAGAACGTGGAAAAAATCCACAGCAATCTTGGAATTCTTGGAGTGGTAAAGCTTTACAGAATTTAATAACCGAATTAGTAAAAGAACACATATTAAATTGTCACTATCAAGTCAACTTAACATCTGATGATGCTTTACGTGTTAAGAAATTAAATACAGAACTGGATCAAGTAAGAAGAAATATTGAAGTCTTTTATTCCCAATATTCTATTGTTCCCGATGCTGATATTATTGTTTATTCAAACATAGATTATAAAGTAATATGTGTTTTTTCATGCAAAGCAAGTTTGAGAGAGCGTGTAGCACAAGCTGCCTATTGGAAAATAAAATTAACCCAATCAAATGGAACAAAGAATATTTTCTATTATCTTGTTTCTACAGACAAAGACAAAGATTTTGTTATAAAAAATGGAAAGATAAGTAGAAATAGAATTATTGTTGAAGAAGGTGAACTGGATGGTGCTTACATATTAAGAGAAATTCATGAAAGTTCCATGGTTAAAAACTTTTCAAATATTTTTAATGATTTAAACAGAATATTTGAAGAATGGTTCGATATTAATAAATGAAAAAATCATTAATATTTACTCTACAAAACCTCAATAATAAAAAGTTTCTACTTAAAGGAAGTAAAAGTATTGTATATAGTATTATGATATAAAGGAATTATTAAAATGATACAATTCAATGAAGAATGGAAAAAATTACAATATGAAATAATCTACAATAAACCACAAATAGATGGTCCTTATCCTCAAGAGATTGTAGATAAAAGAGAATTATTATTATATGCTCAAGTGGAATTAGAAAAAGCTCAAACCTCATATGATAATAAAAATAATAACTTATGTAAATTTCACTCAAAATTATACTCATTAATAATGAAACATTACTATAAATGGATATCTGAAAATGCATAATAAAAAAAATAAATTAATAATTGAATCTACAACCCTCTGGGATTTTCCAACCCAAAATTATGGTAACATAAAACATGGCGATAATAAATATTCTGGCGTAACTCCTGCCTTTATTGTTTGGAATCTTATCCAAAGATATACAAAAGAAGGGGATTTAGTGGTTGATCCTATGTGTGGAAGTGGAACAACTATTGATGTTTGCAATGAAGAAAATCGAAATGTTCTGGGCTTTGATATAGTCCCCTATAGACCTGATATAAAGCAAGCAGATGCGAGAAAGTTACCAGTAGATAACGAAATTGCCGATTTTATCTTTATTGATTCTCCTTATTCAGATAATATAAAATACAATGACCATCCTGATAATATAGGAAATATATCTTGCGAAAATCCAAGATTTTTTGAAGAATTAAATAAAGTAGCAAAAGAGCTTTTTAGAATTCTTAAACCTGATAAATATATTGCATGGCTTATTGGTGATCAAGCAAAAAAGAAACAATTCGTTCCTGTAGGATTAAAGTTATACTCAATATTGAATAAATATTTCACTCCTGTTGATATTGTTTGTGTTACAAGACACAATCAGACATCTAATACAAGAATTTGGGAATACAGAGCAAAAAAATATAATTTCTATCTTAGAGGCTTCAAATATCTGATAATAATGAAGAAGAAAGAAATATAAATTTTAACCCCCCTTTTAAAAATCCCCTCTAAAGAGGGGTGGATGCCGATGAAATCGGCAGACGGGGTGTGTAATTTATAATAAAGATAAAAAAAATGAAAAAAATATCTATCTTACTTATATTAATTTTAGTCTTTTCTTCATCACTCTACTGTGATGAAATTAGACTCAATATCCTTTTCACAAACGACATTCACGGTGGAATTGATGCTGTGCCAGCCACCTTTATGAATCCGGAATTCCCACCCCCACTTGGCGGAGGCGCATCTGCTGCGGCTATTATCAAATATGTCCGCAAAAAAGCAAAAGAAAATGGCGAACCTGTTTTGCTTCTTGACGCAGGAGACTTCTTCCAGGGTCATCCAATTGGCACAATGAGTAATGGTGAAGCAATTATAAAATATATGAATATGGTAAAATACGATGCAATGACCATTGGAAATCACGAGTTTGACGCTGGATATGCACAACTGAAAAAGACTTTATTTCTGGCTGAATTTCCAATTGTCTGTGCTAATATTGTTTTTGAGAATACAGGAGAAATCATCCCAGAAGCTGTCCCATATATCATGAAAGATATTCAAGGCGTAAAACTTGCCATAATCGGTTTATGTACAGAAGAAACTCCAATGATGAGTTTTCCTGAACATGTTAAAGGATTAAAATTCTTACCTGTTGCTCCAACCTTAAAAAAGTATATCAAGGAAGTTAAAGATAAAGGAGTAGACTTAATATTGGTTTTGGCTCATCTTGGAATTCCTTATGATGTCCAATCTGCTTATCAGCACGATATTGTAGAAGGACATATTAATGACCCTAACAAATATTGGCCTGATAATGCTATTGACCTTGCCTACAAAGTTCCCGGAATTGACCTCTTTTTCGCGGGACATATTCATAAAGGATACAATGAGCCCTGGGAAGAGCCGAATAATCATACTCTGCTTTTCCAAAATTATGCCTATGGCTCTAATATCGGGCATGTGATAATCAAGATAGACAAAGAGACCAAAACCATTTCTGGCTATGAACTGCCCGCTTATATTGATGGAGATTTGCTTACTTTATTTACTGAGGAATTTATTCCAGATAAAGAAGTAAAAGAAAAGATAGATGCTATGCAGATAGAAGCAGAAAAGGGAATGGATGAAATTGTCGGAGAAGCAGTCATTCATCTCTCAAGGGGTGTTGGTGCACAAAGTTTAATAGGCAATTTTGTTATGGATGCGATGCTTGAAGAAGTTGGAGCAGACTTTTCATTTCTTAATCTCGGTGGAGTAAGAGATGATATCAACAAAGGTCCCGTAATTTATCGTGATGTATTTGATGTTCTCCCTTTTGAAAGCCAGATAGTTACACTCAATATCTCTGGAGCATTGCTTAAAGAAATTCTGGAAATTAGAGTTTCTTACGGACATCAAGGATTACGAATTGCAGGCGGAGAAGTGGTCTATAATAAAAACCTCCCAAATTTCCAACGAGTTACAAAATTGAAAATAGCAGGCAAGGATTGGGACCCGAATAAAATCTATAAGGTTGCAACTACTGACTTTCTTATGGCTGGTAATGCGGGACTAACCATCTTAACAGAAATTCCACAACAGCAAATCACTTATAATTATATCATTATGCGGGATGCCTTAGCAAATTATTTTAGAAGGCACAAAATTGTTACTGCCAAAATTGATAATAGATGGATAATGGATATCACTTCTCAACCAACAAAAGAGATTGCTGAGTTTAATAAGAGAAAGACATCTTCTTTCAGATGAGATTGTATAAATCCACTCCTGCCTGTCCGTTCTTTGGCGAGAGATGGGTGTCCCGATTCATCGGGATAAGTTAAGTTACAACACGATTGTGTCACATTATGGAGGCTTCAATGGACATAAATAAAATTAGATATCAGGGCGACCTACAAGACACAAAAGATTTATATGAAGTCTATAAAGTAAAACAGATTATAAGTTCTCACGAAGAAATATTGAAAGAGCATATTTCTTTTAGAGATGAACTTCTTGCAAATTCCGTCCGATTAACATCTATTATATCTCCAAGAATTCGCAAAATTATTGAGAAAGTTAAGACGATATTTGACATCAAGGAAAATGTTGAATTCTTTTCTCTAAACAACAATAGTTACAATGCTTTTGCTTTCAAACAGAAATCTAACATAAGCATTGTCTTCACTTCAGGATTATTAGAAAACTTTTCTGATAATGAAATCCTGTTCGTATTGGGGCACGAAATTGGACATATCCTGTTTAACCACAATCGGCTTTTGCTTTTATACAATCCAAGTAAAAGAAAAATCACTTTTTTGCCAATTCTTGCGGAAAAAAAATTCTTAACATGGCAAAAAAAGGCAGAAATCAGCTGTGATAGAGCAGGTCTGGTTGCTTGCATGAATTATGAAACTGCTATCCAAAGTCTGCTCAAAATTTCGTATGGACTTACAGAAAAGAATCTAAACTTCAATTTACCAGAGCTAATGAGCCAATTGGATGACATTGCTCACTCTGAATATCTCTCACAGCTCAGCACAGCCACCCATCCCCTATTGCCAGTTCGTCTTAAAGCCCTTGAATTATTTCATAATTCAAAACTATTCTCTAAAAAGGGTAAAATCTCCCCAGAAAAACTTTCAGAAGAAGTTGATAAATTAATCGGACTTACAAAATTCTATCCACGCAATAAAACTAAAGAACAAATGATGAAATTCATTGCTTCTGGTGGTGTCTCTATTATTGCAGCAGATAGAGAAATCAATATTGAAGAAATAAAAAGCCTGGTAAAAATCTTAGCAGATGTGTTCACAGATGACCCTGAAAAAGAGATTGTTTATGACAAAGAAAAAGTGGAAGCACAGTTAAAAAAATCTGCAAAATATCTTAAAGAAAAAGGCACTGATTACGACAGATTCTATGCGATGCATTTTTTGACAGTTATTGCTCTTTCTGATGGAAAATATACTATCAAAGAGAAGAATATGCTGCTTAAACTCGCAGAATCAATTGGCTTTTCTAAAGATGACGCTATGGGTGTCGTCTGGAAAACTTTGCAACAAAATGGCATTAATATTGATGTGCGACTTAACGAAATAGCACAAAATGTCAAAGAACATTATGCTAATTATTTAAAATGATAGTAAACCAAAAGAGGCAAATTATTATGAAAAAAAATATTATAGCGCTATTTGTTATCATAACTTGCTTAACTTTTCCTTTATTTTCGAATACGATAATCATAAAAAATGAGGCGGGTAAAGAAGGTGATACGCTGTCAACTAAATCAAAAATTGACTCTATCTATTTAACTCAAAAACAAATGCGTAACATCCAACAGAAACTGTATAAAACTCTGCGGAATAAACCACTTCAAGATAAAAAATATGGCATAGAAATAAACATTCTAAGATTATTATTTTTTGGAACTAATAATGTTTTTTTTAACCATACTCTTAGTGGAGGAATATCATTTTTCAATATAGATAGACATGCGGAGATTGCATTCCCCTTTTATTATTCTCATCCAGAATTTAATTGGGATGATGATTGGGAAGTGGAGGAAGATAAACTTCAACAGTTTACCTTAGATTGTCATTATAGACGTTTTTTAGGAAATACACAAAACGGATTCTACATAAGTGGATTTATCCGATATGCAAATCTTCGTGGATATGAAGGCTATTATTATTGGGGAGATGATAATCATAAAAAAAGCACTGAAAACAAATTGGGAGTTGGAATCGGTATTGGTTATAGGAAATTTTCTTACAAAGGATTCTATTGGGGAACAAGCCTAAATTTGGGCAGATATATCATTGGAGAAAATGACAAATTCCAAGGGGAATTTTTTGAGTATGATAATGACAATGAAGTTGTTTATAGCTTTGAACTATTAAAATTTGGTTGGGCATTCTAAATTTATCAGATAAATTCTATAAAATATGAAGGTATTAAATGAAAACATTTAATTATATCATTTTAATGTTGATGATTATCCTTTTAACAAATAATCCTCTTTTTGCTCAATATAAAACTAAAGGTATAGGATTAGGTATTAGCCTTGGTAAAGAGTTCTTAGGAGGTACCGAGTTAAATATCTCATTGTTAGATTTTCCCAGTTTTTATGTCCCAATCATATTATCATCAACATTTAAACTTGAGCCTGAGATTGGATTTTATTCATATTCAATGTCTATAGAAGATCCTAATGAAGGTTGGGAAAAAGTAGAATATTATAATATATTTTCCTTGGGATTAGGAATTTTCCCTTTAAAACAATATGATAAAGTAATCATTAACTATGGAGTAAGATTGGGTCTAATTCATTATTCATTAGAAGAAAGTTTAGATGATAAAGAAGTTGAGAAATCATCTAAAACAGATTATATAATTAGTCCTTCAACAGGTGGTGAATATTTTTTCAATGAACACTTTAGTCTTGGTGGGGAAATACAATTAAACTTAATATTTGTTGGACAATATGATGATGATTACTATGATATCAATGTCTCTGAAACAATAACTAAAAGCAAAGCACTCTTTTTTTTAAGATGGTATTTCTAACTTCTACAGTTGATAAATAAAAAATTAAATATTTTATTCCTGATACATCCGGAAAAATAATATGATAAAAAACTTTGATGAACTACTTGAAAAAGTAAAAAAACTTCCTTCCAAAAGAGTGGTTATTCCAGGTGCGGATACAAAAACAGTCATATATGCAGCAACTTTAGCCAAAGTTGAAGGAATTGCTGATTTTCTTCTTATAGGTGATAAGAAAAAAATCTTATCTTATATTGAAATGATTGAGGAATCCTTGCTTGATGCTTTTGAAATTATTGATGAATCTGACCCTCTAAAATGTGTACAAAAAGCTGTGGATTCCATTCATCAGAAAAAGGCTGATTTAATTTTAAAAGGAAAAACCACAACTTCCCAGCTTATGAAAGGTGTGCTGGATAAAGAAACCGGTCTTCAAACTGGTAATATATTATCTGATGTCTTCGTATTTGAAACCAGGAGCAGATTAACACTTATGACTGACGGTGGGATTGTCCTTTATCCAGAAATAAAAGAAAAGATTGCTTTGATAAATAATGCTGTTAAGGTTGCTCATCATCTTGAAAATCCAAATCCAAAGGTTGCTTTACTTGGTGCAATTGAAGTTCCAAACCCAAAGATGCCTCCAACAATTGACGCTGCTATCATTGCTCAAATGAGCAAAAGAGGACAAATAAAGGGATGTATTGTTGATGGTCCTTTTGCTCTTGACAATGCTATTTCAGAAGAAGCTGCAAAAATAAAAAACATAGACTCACCCGTTGCAGGAAATGCAGATATACTTATTATGCCAAATATTGAAGCTGGGAATATCTTTGGAAAGGCATTGACATATTATGCTCATCTTCGAGTTGCTCATGTTGTGATGGGTGCAAAAGCCCCAATATTAATTACTTCCAGAGCTGATGATGCAGAAACTAAACTGCACTCCATTGCTCTGGGAATTATCTGCGCTTATTAATTTAATATTCATATGAAAATCTCTTGCCACAGAGTCACACCCGTTCTCCGTCCAGATTATATCGGGACTGCGAAGGGTGAAGAGCACACAGAGATAAATGTAAAATTACGAATTACAATTAAATTGCAATGATCTTAACACCATTTTTAATGGTGTTTTAATAAACAGTCCCCGCTTACGCGGGGATCAAATCCTGCCCGTCTTGGCTCGGCACCAAGCCGAGACAGGTTAGGAACAAATGGGATCTGTGCATTCAGCCTCTCAATTTTCATACTCCTTCGTGTTAAGTATAATCGGTGACTACATCTATGTTTAATTATTTTATAAAAAATTTATTTAAAACTACTTTTTTTAAGAAAGGAAAAAATGACAAGAGTAGGTTTATCCTTTGATGATATTTTACTCATTCCAAATTATTCAGAAGTAGTTTCTCGCATTCATATTGATTTAACAACAAAGATTACTAAAAATTACAAAATAAAACTACCAATAATTTCTGCAAATATGGATACTATTACGGAATTTGATATGGCAGATAAAATTTACGAATTTGGCGGATTGGGTATTGTTCATAGATTTTGCTCAATTGAAAAAGAAGTATCAATAATTGAGAAATTACGCAATACTGGAAATGAAATATGTGCTGGGTCAATAGGTGTTGCACGGGAATACAAAGAGCGTCTGCAAGCACTGGTAGATGCTGGAGCAAACATAATCTGTATTGATGTTGCTCACGGACATCATAAGTTAATGGCAGACACTATAAATCTATGTAAAAAATATAATGTTGATATAATCGCAGGTAATATTGCAACTGTTGAAGCTGCAGAATTTCTATGCAAGCATGAAGTAGACGCTGTAAAAGTTGGAATCGGACCGGGTTCTATGTGCACCACTCGTATAAATGCTGGCTTTGGCGTTCCACAGATTACTGCACTTGAAGATGTCTGTTCAATAACAAAAAAATATAATGTTCCAGTAATTGCCGATGGCGGTATCAAAAACTCTGGCGATGTAGCAAAAGCATTAGCTGTTGGTGCTGATTCCGTTATGATTGGTGCTCTCTTCGCTGGATGTAAAGAAACTCCAGGACCAATTCATAAAGAAGGCAATTTCCCAAACTATCGGCTTTATAAACAATATCGTGGCTCAGCCAGTTTGGAATCAAAATTGGAACGAGGTGAAAAAGAAAAAAATATTGAGGGAATAAGCATTACTGTTGACTATAAAGGACCAGTCAAATATGTTGTTAAAAATATTGAAGATGGCCTGCGTTCTGCCTTTTCTTATGCTGGAGCAAATAATATCCAAGAATATCACAAAAAGGTAAAATATATTCAGACAAGGAAGCTGGTCGCGAGCTAACGAATTACGAGTTGCAGGTTAGTCTCAGAAACCCGACAATAGCTCGCAGAGCCGTCAAATAAAAGATTGAGAGTATTTTGAAATTATTTTCTATTCCAACTAATAATAAACAAATTTATGAAAAAAACAATTATATTCTGAATTTGACACATTTTTATATTGACAAACATTCACAAATGCAGAATTTAAAAATTAGTTTTGCAGGACTTTTTCTTACAGTTCTCGAAAATTAGCACATAATTTCAACTTAGGAAAAAAATGAAAAAAAAGTTATTTTGCATAAATTTGGATTTTAAAATCCCTAAAATTATCAATTTTTTTTCAATTATATGAATCTTAAAAAAAGACAAAAAATCAAAGGAGGAGAAAATGCGCATTAGTATTAGAGGATTGTTATTTATTTGTTTGTTTGTATTCTTTAGCTCGATTTGTTCAGCTGGAGAGGTTTTTAAACAGGTTCAAGAAAGTGGGATTGTAAGAATTGGTCTCGAAAACAATATTATCCCATCAGGTTTTATAAATAACGAAGACCAGTGGGTTGGTTTTGATGTTGATATGGCTGAAGCTCTTGTAGAACATCTCAAAAAATATGTTGGAAAAGAACTGAAGATTGAATTTGTCAAAGTGGATAATGAAACTCGAATTTCATTTGTAGTTTCCAGAAAGGTAGATTTAAGCATTTCCAATATGACTCACACAAAAAAGCGGGATGATATCATCGACTTTTCGATCACCTATTTTTTTGACGGTCAGAAAATCCTGGCAAAGAAAGGCAAATTTGAGAAGCTGGAAGATTTCGCAGGAAAGTTGATTGCTGTGGAAAAAGGAACTACAGCAGAGATGAAGGCTGTCGAAATTTTAAAAAAAATTGGTGTTCAGAAACCTGAACAACACATAATATCACAAGGAATTACAGAGTGTTTTGAGCTTCTTAAAAACGATGAAGTTGATGGTTGGTTAGATGATAGTTCAATTCTTTTAGCACTTTCAGCTATTGAACCTGGAAAATACGAATTAATTGGTGATTTCCTCAGTAACGAGCCATATGGGATGGGTTTGCCCGAAAATGATAGCGATTGGCGGGATGCAGTTAATTTTGCTATTCAGGATATCTGGCATGATGGAACATATGAAAAGATCTATAATAAATGGTATGGACCGGATTCTTCATTTTATTTCCCATTGAGCGAAGAAATCGAAATCTGGCCTTAAAAAAATATTTTTTAAACAAAAGGGGGAGAAGTGAAAAAAGGTATTTTCATTTTAGGTATTTTTGCATTTATTATCTTATCAGGATGCGCCAAAGCTCCAAAAAAAGTTTTACTGGTTTTTAGTTATCATCCGGAATATTCGTGGGTAAAGGAACAAACAAAAGGTGTGGAAGAAATTCTCACAGATAAAGTTTATAATCAAGAGGATAAAACGATTCTCCAACACAGTAAATATAAAATTGAAAAATTCTATCTGGATACCAAAAGACATACCAGTTCTGAATGGAATGAAAAAATTACTGAGGAAACAATTAAAAAAATCGCAGAATTCAAACCTGATATTGTTATTGTATTTGATGATAATGCTTGCGAATTGGTAGCAAAACAATACATCGGAAAAAAACTACCTTTTGTTTTCTGCGGTATGAATGGTGAACCATCTGACTACGGATTCCCTGCTGAAAATATTACAGGCGTAATAGAAAGACTTCACATCGATGAATCGTATGAACTTCTAAAACAAATTCTACCGGATGTTGAGAAAATTGCCTTTATAACTGATAATAGTCATACTTCACAAAAGATTATGAGCAGGATAAACAAAGCTGATTTTCCTGCAGAAATTAGCGAAATTATGACCACAAATGATCTTAATGAATGGAAAAAAAAGATAAAGGATTTCCAAAATAATGTGGATGCAATCGGTATAATTTTGTATCACACAATCCAAGCAGACGGAAAAAGCATTCCTTCAGAAGAAGTAATTCATTGGACGATTGCCAATAATCAGCTTCCGGAATTTGTCTTCTGGGATTTTGTGATTGCAGAAGGTGCTTTTTGTGGTGTAACGATCTCCGGTTATGAGCAGGGAAAAGCAGCAGCAGAAATTGCAGTAAGAATTTTAAATGGCGACAAACCTGCTGATATTCAAATTTCTCGTACAAACGCGGTAATTCCAATGATTAACCTGGAAAGAGCAAAACAACTTAACCTGAAAATTAATGAGGAAATTCTAAAAAAATAAGGGAGTTAAAATGTTAACTTTTGCAGAAGAACTTTTATTACTTGCCTTAGATGACGAAAAGGGAGTTCTCGTTCAAATGCCGATTATGTCATTTGAATATGGACTTGTTGGAGCAATTCTGATGGAATTAGCTCTGATAAACAAAATCGACACGGATTTGAAAAACCTGATTCTCGTAGATGAATCTGAAACCGGAGATGAAATTTTTGATAAAGTCATCCGCTTTATTAAAGAATATCCAAAATCTAAAGATGCAAAATATTGGGTTAATGTAATTTGCAGTAGAATCGAAAATCTTAAAGACCTTTTATTAGCCCGTCTTATTGAAAAGGGTATTTTGAAAGAGATTGAAAAAAAGATTCTCTGGGTTTTTTCAAAAAGGCGATATCCAGTAGTTGATAACAAAGAAGAAAAAGAGGTGAAAACCAGGATTCGTGATACTATTTTAAGTGACGAAATTCCAGACCCGCGGGATATTGTGTTGATTTCCCTGGTCAGGACTTGTGGGCTGATGGATGAAATTTTTTCTACTGAAGAGATTGAGACTGCAAATTCTCGAATAGCTCAAATTGCCAAAATGGATCTGATTGGTCAGGCTGTTTCTAAGGTTGTAAATGAGATTCAGAAAATGGTCACATCTGCTGTTGCTTCAGTTATGATGGGTCCTCCAGCATAAATGAATTTGTTGATTTAATCATTTGGAGATATGGTGATTGAAAATTGAATATTGAATATTGAACTAATATTTTGCATCGTTCCCAATCCCCTCATTCCATTCTTCCTTTCTCGTCTTCTCGTCTTCTCGTCTTCTCATCTTCTCATCTTCTTGTCTTCTCATCTTCTCGTCTTCTCGTCTTCTCATCTTCTCGTCTTCTCCTTTTATTTGACATTAGGAATTCGGATTTAGAAATTAATTTATTTTTTCCGGTTTTCCCGGATTAGGTGGTAAAAAATGAAGCAGTTTAATTTTATTTTGATTTATCTTTTTATGAGTATTTGTTTCATTTTCTCTCTTTCAGCAGAGGAGAAAATTTTGGAGCAAACTATTGTTCTGGAAGTTCAGTGGTTTCCGCAATCTCAATTTGCAGGCTATATTGTTGCTTATGAAAAAGGATTTTATAAAGAGCTCGGACTTGATGTTCAGATTAGTTTTTCGGATGGAACTGATAGTCCGATAAATAAAATCCTGAATGAAGAAGCAAAATTCTGTACAGCCTGGTTGTCTCAAGCGATTGTTCTAAAAACAAAAGGAACACCAATCGTAAATATCTCTCAAATCCTGCAAAAATCTTCACTTTTGTTAGTTGCAAAAAAAACGAGCAATATTTTTGAGCCGACAGATATGAATGGAAAATGCATCAGTACCTGGGGAGGTGATTTTTCCATCCAACCCAATGCTTTTTTTAATAAATTTGATATTAATGCGAAAGTTGTTCCCCAGTCTTTTACAATCGATGCCTTTCTTGCCGGTGCCTGCGATGTTTGCTCTGCAATGTATTACAATGAATATCACAAATTCATTCAGGCCGGAATAAATGAAGATGAATTAGTGCCTTTTTTCTACTCTGATTTTAACCTGAATTTTCCGGAAGATGGGATATATTGCACTGAAAAAACTTTTAATACTAATCCTGAACTTTGTAGAAAGATCGTTCAAGCTTCCATTTCAGGCTGGGAATATGCTTTTGCTCATCCTGAGGAAACTCTGGATTTTGTGATGAAATATTGTGATGAATTTTATATGCAAACCAACTGGTCTCATCAGAAGTGGATGCTGAAAGCAATTGAAACTGCAGTTAAATATCAAGTTGGCGATGATTCTGCGAATTGGGGAAAATTGCGAAAAGATGATTTCCTGAGAGTTGCTTATGAATTGAAAGAACAAGGTTTTATAGATGAAATTCCGAATTTCAATAATTTTTTTAAAGGTGATTTGAAATGATAGATGATATAAAATTAGAAGTAAAAAAACCAATCCTGAAAAAATTAATTCTTTCCATTGGAATTCCGCTTTTAATAGTTTATTTAACTGTTTTAGTTCTGAATTATATCTGGGGAAAAAGTGCTGCTCTCGAGCAGACAAAAAATTATCTGATAGAATTAACAAACCATCATGCTGCTGTTCTGGATGCTCAATTTTCAAAGATAACCATGGCTCCGATTGCAGTTTCGGAAGCTCTTGAAACTCTGCAAAAACCTACTCATGAGCAACTCATTTCTCTAGTAGAAGAAAAAATGGAATACAATCAAAATATTTTTGGGATGGCTGTAGCATTCGAGCCTTATGAATTTAGCTCCCAAAAAGAGTTTTATTCTCCTTATGTGTACAAAGAGAATGGGAGTTTTTTGTCTTGTGAGCTATCTGAGAGTTACAATTATCTGCTTAAAGATTGGTATTTGATACCTAAACTATTGAATCACTCTTATTGGATAGAACCCTATTTTGATGAAGGCGGTGGTAATATTTTGATGAACACATTTTCTGCTCCGATTTATTCCAAAGATAAATTCATAGGAATCGCCACTGCAGATATGTCTTTGGAAAATCTTAAAGCCAGTATGGATAGTATTAACATTATGGGAGGATACACATTTATCATCAGCCAGCATGGAACCTATATTTACCATCCGAATAGAAGGGATATTATGAGGGAAACTCTTTTCAGTAAAGCACAAAGAGTAGATTTCCCTCCTATGAGAGAATTTGGACGCGATATGCTGAAAGGCAATAAAGCTGTTACTCCCTTCTTTGACCCGATACAAAATTCCAAACAGTGGCTGGTTTATACTCCCATAAAATCTACGGGTTGGACATTAGCTGCAGTTATACCGGAAAAACAAATTTTAGCATCTGTGCATTCTGCAATTATACGTCAGAGTTCGGTTATGTTAATCGGACTTCTGATTATTTCATTGGTTATTATCTGGGCTTCTATGGGAATCGCTAAACCGATTCGAAAACTGGTTGGACTCGCAGGAATACTTGCCACCGGAAATCTGGATGTACAGATGGAAAATATCAAAGGGGAAGACGAAATTCATGAACTGGCTGTGGTTTTCAATAAAATGGTCATAGATTTGAAACAACATATTGAAGATTTAACAAGAACCACAAAAGCAAAACAAGCTGTGGAAAGCGAATTGAAAATTGCGCGTCAAATCCAGGAATCGCTTTTGCCCAGAATCTGGCCTGCTTTCCCGGATAGAGAAGAGTTTGATCTTTATGCAAAGAATATTCCTGCCAAAGAAGTAGCAGGTGATTTCTATGATTTCTTCTTTTTGGATGATAATACTTTAGCTATTATTATTGCAGATGTTTCCGGTAAGGGAATTTCAGCCGGATTATTTATGGCTGTAACCAGAACTTTGATGAAAACCGTTTGTCAAAAAGGTGTTGAACCGGCAGATGCTGTTGAGAAAGCGAACAATATTCTTTGCCAGGATAATGATGCATGTATGTTCACAACTCTTTTTCTGGCAATTTACAGCGTGGATACCGGCAAGTATTCTTATGCAAATGCAGGGCATAATTTGCCGATTGTTTTAGCGAAGAATGGAGATTGTAGATTCCTGCCAACTCTTAATAATATTGCCATGGGAATCGCTGATGAACACCATTACAACCAGGTAGATTCAAATTTAGAAGTTGGTGATAGTTTGATTCTTTATACGGATGGAGTTACAGAAGCAACTGACGGTTCGGATAATCTTTATGGTGAAGAAAGATTTTGTGAAAAATTGAAAATCAATGTTTCAAATCCTGTGGAAGTCCTTTTGAATAAAATCGAAGATGACCTTGATAAATTTCAGGGAGAAAATCAATTTGACGATATTACCATGTTATTTATTAGAAGGATGATATAAAGACAAATGAAAACCGAAAATATTTTTACTGAAAATGGGATTATAGATTCTCACGAAATATTTGAAACTTTATTGAAATCTGATGATTTCAAATTGGAACGGATAATTTCTTCCGGGCAGGCAACTCCAGAGGGTGAATGGCTTTGTCAGGAATTGGATGAATGGGTGATACTTCTGAGAGGAAGTGCAGGATTAAGTTTTGAAGATGAGGAATGTATCCACAATTTGTTTCCTGGAGATTATATTCATATCCCTGCAAATAAGCGACATCGCGTGGAATGGACAGATAAAAACCAAAAGACAATCTGGTTAGCGTTTCATTATAAATAATGAAGTTCGTAAACTCACCCCAGCACATAGTTTATTTATCTTCGTTGTAGTTTAGACAAAGTAGGTGTTGGGGTCTTGGAAACGGGGATAGGAGTTTTCAACTACAACTCGAGATTGAAAATAAAACTTGCTAAATTTTTGAAATTTAGCACGTTTGTCTTCTCATTCCCAAGCCCCAGCTTGGGAATGTAATTCTTTGTGTTTTAGAAGATTACTAAGCTGGGGCTTAGTAACCAGAATTTGGCCGGAATGTAGTGGGATTTATTAAAAATAAATTATGGAATAGAAAAATGGTTAAAAAAGAAATATCAACAATTAGTTTACCGGTCAACTTATCATATTTAGCTGCCATACAATCTTATATTGGAGCAATAGCAAACAAAGTCGGCTTTTCTCAAAAAGACAAAAACTTGATTCTTTTAGCAGTTGAGGAAGCGGTTTCAAATGTTGTTAAACATGCATTTTCACCAGAGGAAGAAGCAACTTTTGAGGTGACATGCCAATTGTCCTCCACTGAATTACGTGTAATTATCAAGGATAAAGGTTTACCTTTTGATCCCTCTCAGGTAAAGGCATTTTCTCTAAAAAAAGCTTTAAAAGAAGAAAAACAAGTCGGTCTTGGATTTCGTTTGATGAAAGGAAGTGTAGATGAACTGACTTTTCATAATAAAGGTTTTGGGGGAAAAGAAGTCCACATTGTAAAATTTCTTCATCAGCAGCGTATTGAAAATCTTATTGAAGAATCTTCTTTGCAAGAGTATTCTCAACCAGTACATATAAAGAAAAAAGAAAAAATTCCCTATCATGTTCAGCTTCTGGAACCATCTCAGGCAATAGACATTTGCAGGAGTGCCTACAGGACTTACGGATACACTTATATTTATGAGCATATTTATTATCCGGAACGAATAGTGGAAATGACGAAAACTGGCGAGCTCATTTCTGCTGTTGCTGTATGTGATGAGACAAATGAAATAATGAGCCACTCAGCTCTGGAATTTTTTGGTGAAAAAAAGGAACTGCCTGAACTTGGCATGGCGTTCACCAAACCTAAATTTCGAGGTCAGGGTTGTTTTAATTCTATTGGCGATTTTCTCGTCAGATATGCAAAAGAAATCGGTATTACAGGTATGTTTGCAAAGGCTGTAACCACCCATCCATTTTCTCAAAAAGGGTGTTTACGTCATGGACTAAAAGAATGTGGAATGCTCATTGGTTTGTCTCCTACAAAAAAATTCAAAAAAATGGAAGAAAAAGCCGGGCAGAGAGAAAGTCTGGTTCTTGTGTATTTATCTTTAAAAAAATCTTTGAAACCGGTTATATGCCTGCCTTCACAGCATAAAGAGATTATTGAAAAAATCTATAAAAATATAGAAGTACCATATATGTTAGAAAAACCGGAACAAAGAGATATCCCACAGCTTTGCGAAGAGCAATCCAATATTGAAATAAATGTGAACAGTTCGCTTTTGATTGCTAATATCCGGGTGAAAAAATATGGGAAAAGTATTATCGATGAAGTTCAACTTCGTTTGAAAGAATTATGTTTCAAAAAGATAGAAGCAATAAATATCTATCTTAATCTGTGCGATCCATATACAGCTATTTTCACGGAAAAATTTGAAAAAATGGGATTCTTCTTTGCAGGTGTGTTGCCAACCAAATCCAGGCAAAATCTGATTCTGCAGTATCTTAATAATGTACCTATCAATTACTCCAAAATCATTACTCTCACAGATTTTGGTACAAATTTACTATCTTATGTGAAGTCTTTGGATCCAAATCAGCATCTTCAAAATTATTAGCTTTGAAAATCGGGTTTTCATGCATTTGGGAATTCAAAATTAAAAAATATAGGTGGAGAGATGAAATTTGAAAGATTTAAAATAAGTTTTAAGGTTTGTATTGGTGTATTATTAATGCTTATTTCCTGTTCAACCCCAACCCCTTGAAACCCGACTCGAGCTTGCAGAGCCCTAGTCGAGTTTCAGATAAGTAGATTTATTTTCTTATCAAAATTCGATTTCATCTTTCTTGACATCCTGAGCGAAAAAAACAATTATTCCTTTAGATTCAGCTCATTCCACAAAAATGACCCGAATTGAATTGGAAAACTTGACAACTCAACTAATAGGACAAAATCAGTAAGAAAATAAATCTTTGTGTACTCTGTCGCAAGCTGGCAGAGTGAACCATCGGAGGTTAAATGAAAAAAGGCTGGATTGTAGTAATTGCTATTATAGTCATACTTCTGCTTATAGGTGTCTCAAAATACAACACCTTTGTAAAAATGAAGGTAGAGATAGATAATGCCTGGGCAGAAATTGATAATCAGTTAAAACGCAGATATGACCTAATTCCAAATTATGTGGAAACGGTCAAAGGTTATGCAAAACACGAAAAGGAAGTTTTTACCGAAGTTACAAAAGCAAGAGCAAGTGTTGGTAAGGCAACCACCAGAGAAGAAACAATTAACGCAAATAATGAACTAACTGGTGCCCTTTCTCGTTTACTGTTAGTTGTGGAACGCTATCCTGAATTAAAAGCTAATACAAATTTCATTAGATTACAGGATGAATTGGCCGGAACAGAAAACCGTCTTGCTGTTTCAAGAAGAAGATATAATGAATCAGTAAAAATTTACAATCAGAAGATTGTGGTTTTCCCAAACAATATGATTGCTGGAATGTTTAACTTCTCAAAAGAACCTTTCTACGAGATTCAAGAAGCTGAAAAAGAAACTCCCGATGTAGGTAAAATTTTAAAAAAAAGTTAGATTTGATATAAAAACCTCTTAATTTCGAAAATGTTACAATGACTTTTGCTTTGCTTAAACTCTCATTCCCAAGCCCTCCCCAATTGAATTGGGGATTGGGAATGCTTACAACGCCATTTTCATTCTCCTTTCAGGCTCGGCGCCTCTGTCTCGGCTCCCGATATATCGGGAGACGGGCAGACGGGTGCGTCTCGATTTGTTTTCGGGACATGTATGTTTCATCTTTAATCTTTTTCCTTTAATCTTTCCGCCATAGGCGGATCAGCCTCAGGCTGATAGTCTTTATTTTTGCGTTTTACAGCGCTATGCATTCCTAAAATATAATGTTATCTCAGAAGTTTATTGAAGAGCATTGGGCAAGGATAACTTTAACCTCCTTTCTTCTTTTGCCCTTTGCTCTCCTTTTTAGTTTTATATTGAAAGTTCGTAGGTTTTGTTTTGCGATAGGAATGTTTAAACAATATAATTCAAAATGTAAGATTATTAGTGTTGGAAATTTAGTAGTTGGAGGAACTGGTAAAACACCATTTACCATTTTGTTAGCAAAATATTTGAAATCAAAAGGAAACTCGGTAGCAGTGTCTCACAGGGGATATAAGGGAAAATTTGAGAATATGGTAAAACTAATTTCTGATGAAAATTTTATTTATGATTGTGCAAAAGATGCTGGTGATGAACCATTTTTATTGGCACAGAATTTGTTAGGAATTCCAGTAATTGTGGGAAAGAATCGCACGAAAGCAATTAAATATTTGGAGAAAAAGTTTTCACCAGATTATATTATTTTAGATGATTCATATCAGCATCTTAAAGTGAGGCATGATATTGATTTTTTACTATTCAGTGCAAAGAACCCTCTTGGAAATGGCTTTGTGATACCTGCCGGGATGCTTCGTGAACCTAAAAGTGCAATCAAATTTGCAGATGTTGTTGTTTTTAATGATTGTTCCGATAATTTTAAGATTCCCAAAGAAATGAGTAAATTTCAAAAACCAATTTTTCAAACTGAATATGAAATTAAAAACTTTATAAATTATCAAACAGATGAAACTGAAGATATTAGTTATTTTAAAAATAAAAAGATATACTTAATTTCCGGAATTGGTAATCCAGAATCATTTGAAAATAGTATAAAGAGTTCAGGGATTGATTTTTCGCACCATTTTATTTTTTCAGACCATTATTATTTTAGATATGAGAATGACATTCGTCCAATTATTCGCAAAGGACTCAAAGAAAAGATTGACACTATTTTGACAACTGAAAAGGATTTTATGAAAATGCAAAATTTCCCTTTATATGAAATTGATTTTTATTATGCTAAATTAAATATTAAAATAATTCCGATGTATCGGAAGAAAAAACTTGAAGAATTGATAAATAAAATTTTATAATAATAACTACAAAAGAATATTTCAAAGTTAATTAAAGTAATAGCCACAGAGGCACTGAGAAAATAGATAACTATAATAAAAGTGTTAAATTAAATAAAATCCTCTGTGTCTCCGTGGCTAAAGTATTATGTAGGAGGAACAAATGCCATTTATCTCTCATAGTAATAAAATTGTAGTGGAATTTAAAAACTATGTGAATACGGTTGAGAAGTCCTTAGATGTGCTGTCAGAGGTTTTTCTTATGTACATTCAAAATCCTAAAGAGATTGAGGAGTTTACAAATCCTGTTCATAAATATGAAGCGGAAGCTGATGACATTAAAGATAAGATTGAGCAGGAGCTATTTCGCGGTTCGCTCTTGCCCGACGCAAGGGAGGACATTTTTAATATTATATCCTCTTATGATAGTATTCCTGATGTGGCACAAAAGATTTTGGAATTCTTTGCAGTGCAGTCAATTAGAATACCTGAACAGTTTATAGAACTGATTGAGGAATTGTTTATGAAAAGTGTTGAAACTGCCAAGAGACTCAATAAAGCTGCGTTATTTCTTCTTACTGATTTAGAGGGGACCAAAAAAATGCTGGAAGGTATAGATGATTTAGAAAGTAGAGTTGACCATCTTGAAAGGGATTTAGTTCTTAGCATTTTTAGAGTTGATATAGATTTGTCTAAGAAGCTTTTTCTCCGTGACTTTATCAAAAAAATAGCTCAGATATCTGATGAAGCAGAGCACATAGCTAATAGAATGCTAATTTTTTGCATAAAAAATAAGGCTTAGAACTTTGAGTTTTTATTTACTTGGTGCCATTTTTCTTGGCTGGTCTCTTGGCACAAATGATGCTGCAAATGTTTTTGGCACAGCAGTTGCTACCAGAAGTGTAAAATACAGAATGGCAGTTATTCTTACTGCTATTTTTGTAATTTTGGGTGCAATAATAAATGGTAGACCAGGCATTAATACTTTGGATAGTATTACACACCAAAATTTGTTTTCAGCATTTGTAGTATCTATCTCTGCTGGGATTGTTGTAATAGTTATGAGTTTTTTAAAATTACCTGTTTCAACTTCACAGGCAGTAATTGGTGGAATTTTAGGAGTTGGATTTGTTAATCACAATATTGAATGGTATCGCTTAATCAAAGTTGGAATTTGCTGGGTGAGCACTCCAATTGGAGCAGCAATTATCTCATTTCTCCTCTATTTTATATTTAGGCCTTTAATAAACAAAATTACAAATCCGATAAAAAGAAATAACATTTTAAAAATTGGTCTGATTATTGCGGGGTCTTACGGAGCTTATGCCCTGGGTGCTAATAATGTTGCAAATGTAATTGGGGTTTTTGTTGGTGAAGGGAACGGGATGTTGAACCCTTTGACAGCTACTATAATTGGTGGTAGTGCAATCGCATTTGGAACTCTTACTTATAGTAAAAAGGTGATGTATACAGTTGGGAAGAATCTGGTAGTCCTTGACTCTTTTACAGCTTTTATTGCTGTTCTTGCAGAAGCAATTACAGTTTATATTTATGCACTTATTGGCGTGCCGGTTTCAACATCTCAAGCAATCGTTGGTGCAGTTTTAGGGATTGGTATTCTGAAAGGAATTCGTACAATTAAGAAAAAAACTTTAAGAAATATACTGTTGGGCTGGGTGGCAACACCTGTAGTTGCAGCAATTGTCTCTTTTGGAATATTTAAGATTATTAAATTTGTAAAACCGTATTAAATATTGAAATAAGTTAAGGAGTTTATGCAATTCATAGATACACACGCTCATCTGAATTTTTCTGATTATGATAAGGATAGAGACGAGATTATCGCTTCTGCTTTTAAAAATGGTGTGAAATATATCATCAATGTTGGGACTGATTTGAACACATCCAAAGAATCTATTAGTTTAAGTAAAAAATATGATAAAATTTTTGCAACTGTTGGATGGCATCCGCATGATGCTGAATCTTATGATGAAAATGAATTACTGAAACTGCTTGATAATAAAAAGATTGTTGCTATTGGCGAGATAGGTCTTGATTATTATAGAAATTTATCGCCCAAAAATATTCAAAAAGAAGTATTTGAAAAACAGATAAAAGTTGCAATTGATAAAAACCTCCCGATAATAATTCACGATAGAAATGCTCATAATGATGTGTTGGAAATATTGAAAAAGTATAATCCAAAAAAGGTTGTGTTTCACTGCTTTTCAAGTGATTATTCACTTTTATGTAAGATTATAGAAAAGGGATGGCATGCTTCTTTTACTGGAAGTGTAACATTTAAAAAAGGTGAATATTATTCAATAATTAAGGATATTCCAGATGATAGATTTTTTGTAGAAACCGATACACCATTTTTAACTCCAAAACCTTTTCGCGGTAAAAGGAATCATCCTGAATATGTAAGATATATTATCGAAACTATCGCAGAAATAAAGCAGCAAACCCCAAATGAAATAGCCGAAATAACTACCCAAAATGCAGAAAAATTCTTCTTATTAACTAAAAAACTTGATTAGAGAAATTTACCTCAAAATAGTTTGCCTAATTTTACAGTAGATAAATTGATGATATCAATTTGAAAACGGTTAACGGATGACGCCTGACGAAACGAGCATCGCAACCGGAACCGTTTAACGAAATATTAAATGGAGGTAAGATGGCAGTAAAGATTGATAAGGAAAAATGTATTGGCTGCGGCGTATGCGTGGATGTCTGCCCAACAGAGGCACTCTCTCTTGTGGATGATATTGCTGTTTGTGATGAAGATTTATGTGTTGATTGCGGAGTTTGCATCCCAGAGTGCCCCTCAGAAGCAATATCTGAATAAGACCCAAATTATTCAAAAGCCATCTCCCCACAATTTAGTGGATGGATGGCTTTTTTGGGTATGATTTATGAAAAAAATATTAATTATTATTTTCTCAATTTTATCTGTTAGTTGCTCATCTCAATTAAAAGAGGTTAATAATATTGATAAACCAGATATAGCAGATTCATTAAAAACTCAACAACTAATAGAGCAATATAAAATTATTTTTAACAATCAGCAAAAAGAAATAGATTCATTATATCAAATTGTTGCGGAGTTACAGGATTCAATAAATTTTTTGAATAACACGATTAGAATAAAAAACAATGCCAAATTTCCTGATTCCTTATTATTTGCCGGTTATAGGTTTGACCTCACAAATGAAAGATTAAGGCAAAAATTTATAAAATGTTACAAAGCTGAATTAAAATTTGCATATAAATATATTCCAAGAAGCACAAAGTATTTTCCTATTATTGAAGAAATCCTGGGTGATTACAATCTCTCTAATGATTTAAAATATTTAGTAGCAGCAGAAAGTTATCTTAGTCCTTTTGCAAAATCTTCTGCTGGGGCAACTGGTTTCTGGCAATTTATGAAATCTACAGCAAAATACTATGACTTACAGATTAATCAGTTTGTTGACCAACGAATGGATATTTTTGCGTCAACAAAGGCGGCGTGTGAATATATTTTGTGGGCTCACAAGTCATTAAAAAGTATGGGTGCCAATGACATGCTTCTGGCTATTTGCTCATTCAACTCAGGTTTGGGAAATATTAAAAAAGCTATTAATGAACAAGGAGGAAAGGATTTCTTTAGTCTTATTCAAAGAAAAAGTGAAACCGATGATTATATATGGCGAGCTTTAGCAATTAAGTATATCATTGAAAACGAGGATAAAATATTTACGAAAAAATTTGAAAGAGAACAAAATCTACTATCCACTTGTAAAACTGTTGATCTTACTTTAAAGGGGTATTATAAATTAGATGATTGGGCACAAGCACAAGGAACTTATATTAAACAAGTTTGGGAATTGAACCCATGGATAAAGATTTATAAAAGAAATCAATATAGATACTCTCCTATTAATGATGTGATTATTAGCCCCGGCACTTATACAATTCTAATTCCAAAAGATTCATCCCCTGATGAAACCAAATTAGCAAGGATAGAAAAACAATTCTTAAATAAAAATGATGGGTATTTTGCGATTGAACATATTGTAAGAAAAGGTGAGAATTTGTCTATTATTGCAAAACGTTATAATACAACTGTAACCAATCTTATGAATATAAATGGATTACGCTCAACAACGATTTATCCAGGACAGAAATTAAGCCTGATAACAAACTATGGAAACTATTATGTAGTAAAAAAAGGCGATTCGCTTTATAAAATTTCTCAAAAATTAGGTATATCAAGTCAAAGACTTATTGATAAAAATAATTTATTAGTAAAAAATAGAGCAGGAAAGAAGATAGTTTATATCTATCCCGGGCAGAAGCTTTATTTTTAAAACGATACAAATAAATCAACTCAGGTGTCATGGTCCATACCATGACACAAATCACTGTCAGGGAATGGTCCCTGACAGCCCATGTTAAAATAAGATCCAACACGATTTATAATCATGTTTTTTAGACACCATTATAAATGGTGTCGAATCAGATTATGCTAAATTAAATAAAGAAATATTTTATCAAATAAATTTATCTTAGAAGCAGCATCTTTTTAACGGCTGATTTATCTCCTGAAGATAATCTACAAAAATATATTCCATTAGGAACTTGGTTTCTATTCTCATCTTTCCCATCCCAATTTATGGAGTAGTCCCGATACATCGGGGCTTTCGTGGAGAGAGACTCTCCACACTCCAAGCATTTCACCAGTTGTCCTTTTACATTATAAATTTTTATCTCTGCGTTCTTTGCGTCTCTGCGGTGAATATTAAAAGATATAGTGGTTGAGCTGCTGAAAGGATTAGGATGGTTAGTAAGTTGGACACCATTTGCTATTTGAAGCTCCTCATCAACACTCGCAGTTGAATATTCATAAATACTTGCAGAAGTGCTTTCTAAATATAAGAGATAATTATTACTATTTCGTTTAAAAGGTATAATACTCGTTGCATGTGACCAGTTCTGAAAATTATAAATTTCGTTTAAGTAGTTGTATTCAATACTTGTTAAATCGTATATACTACATGTTTCCCCACCTAAAAATAAAAGATGATTCTCTCTATCAATACCTAATCTTCCGCCTTTGTTAATAGTGAATAAATATTCCGGCGTTTCTGGATTTGAAATATCAAATATACTGCAATCACCGAAATCAAGACTTTCACTGATAAAAAGATAATGTTCATAAGTTCCTATATTCTGAGCAGGCATAATATCCTCCAATATGAGAGTATTTGCTAATTCTAAATCAGTAGTATCAATATTTCTGACTACATAGAGGTCATCACCTAAAATTATATAGGCAATATTATCATAAAAACAGATAAATCCACCATGAGCACCTGGTATTTCTAATGTAGCCACTTCCTCTAATTGATTATTAGAATCAAGTATATATTTATGCAATGTATCGTTATAAACTATGAAAAATCCAATATCTTCTTTATAATATGGCTCAAGTGCCTGAATATAAAGAGTATCCCAAGGTATAAGGCCACCTTCTTCTGTGATATTTAATATTATATCTACCCATATTTCATTTTCTATGTCAGTCATTCCAGAAATAGCTATTATATCTCCGTCACCATAAAATAAAGCAGAATGGAACTCTTCAAGATATTCTCCAATATATTGTGGGTCATTGAGGTTAGAAATATCAAAGGAATGGATTCCACGAAGATAAGAATTTACAAAAAACATATTATCTCGTATATATGCGTTATAAAAACTACCATAGGTACAATAATTTCCAATATGGTCTAAACTATTCTCTGCAATGGAAAATATCTCTATGCCGTATTCACCTGCTCCCCAATAAACTATATTATTATAAATTATTGGTTTTCCACCACCCCATACAGGATATACATCATGATAATAATCTAAAAGAACAGGATTGTCCAAATTGCTTATGTCAAAAAGTCTTAAACCACTACCACTTACAATCATTTTATCACCAGAAATATCTATATTCCACTGAAACAGTTCTATTTCATTTATCATTTCCCAATCAAATGGTTCTGAAATATCCCAAAATTCTATCTCAGCACCATTGCCGATAACAAGAATGGTATCTTGTATAAGCTTAGCGCATCTATAACCCCAAGTATCATTTACATCATATTGAGCAATGACTTGCAAACTATCAGGATTTGATATATCATATAGTCTTACAATCCCATGTAATTTATTAAAGGCAATATTTTCTTTAATGTATAGTAGAACTAAATTCTGGGGAGCATCAATTTGGGTGATTTCATCAAATGTTTCATTATCATAGATATGAATTATACTTTTGCTATTTTGATAATCCCAATCGTGAACAAAGACATAATTATTATTTATAAAAGCATAAGAGAATGAATTGAGATATAAGGAATCAGTTAAAACTGGATTGTATTTATCTTCAATATTAAAACGATAAAGAACATATTCTGGAATGAGAGTAGATGCATAAGCAAAATTATCCTTAACCACCACACTATAAGTAAGATGATATAGATTCACATCACTTAATAATGTTAAGCTATGGTCATCTTCAATATGGAATATCTGGAAGGACCTTATATTTACAGCGTAGAGATAATCATCCTGAATATTAAATCCATCATAATCTGGGGAATAACATCCCGAAAAGCCAAACTCTGAAATCTTGTTAAATTCAAAAGCATTTATAAAAAGGGGATCAGCAAATATTATTAAGGTTAGGATTAATGATAAAATTATATATTTCATAGTAACCTCTTTTTTATTGGGGGAAGGAGTAAATTCCCTTCCCCCCTTTGGTTTTCTGTTATTCCTCTTGAGGTTCTGGCTCTTCGGGATACGGATACGGAACACATAAAGATAGATGCAAATTAACATGAAGATCATTAAGATGCATAATTTTTGTTTCAGAGTCAGAATAATTGCCTGCAACTACTGTTGAAGTTATTTCTTTACCTACATTAAATGCTGTTACCTCAAAATAGTAATTGTCAGGTCCATGGTATGGTCGGGAAGGAGGGTCAGGTGGTGGCCATTCTTCTATCACAACAGATACAGTACCATTTGTTGGAATCCTAGGGTCGGCTGTAATATGAACTGTCCATATAACTGGATTTTCTGCAATCAAGCTGCCTGCCAAAAACAGTCCAAGCAAGATTGCAGTTATTGCGATTTTCTTAAACATTGCTTTCTCCTTATATTTTTATTTTTTAACCAGACATATTTGTCTCTCCAATTCTAAAGCAAGGATATGGAGAGACAGAAGAGAACGAATTTGTTTTTCCCAAGATAAAATAAGTATTTATCTCTCCGAGATAGGTTCTCGGATTGTGTTATGTAATTTTCTTTGTATTTTAATAATCCGTCTGTCGCCGTGATAAATTGGATTTCTGGGGGGGGGTGAAACCAGAAATGTAAAATGTAAAATTAAAAATGAAAAATTAGGGATAGGAATGGTAGAATGGAATATTAAAATATCGTCATTGCTCAAACACAATTTTTTCTTTCTTGCTTTCATCTTTTCCCCAAAAATATAAATACAATTTAATAATAATTAAAATAACCTTGTCAAATAAAAGTTACTTAAAGAGTAAAAAAATAAGTACAAAATTATACTCTATTATCCCGATCCGTTCAGACTTCCCGATGAAATCGGGGAGACTAATATACCCGTTCTCCGGAGCACTGCGAAGGGTGAATCGGGAGTATCAGAGCAGATTATGGAGAGATAAAAAAATATTTTATCAAATAAACCTATCTCAGAAGTAGCATCTTCTTAACTGCTGATTTATCTCCTGAAGATAATCTACATAAATAAATTCCAGTTGGTAACTGCTTTCCATTTTTATCTTTTCCATCCCAATTTATGGAGTAGTCCCGATACATCGGGGCTTTCGTGGAGAGAGACTCTCCACACTCCAAGCATTTCACCAATTGTCCTTTTACATTATAAATTTTTATCTCTGCGTTCTTTGCGTCTCTGCGGTGAATATTAAAAGATATAGTGGTTGAGCTGCTGAAAGGGTTGGGATAAGAGGATAGCATTAATTTTTCTTTTTCTCTATTTGAATTTTCCGTAACAGAGGTAATTATGTGATAAAATATCTTTAAGTAAGGCCGTTTTTCCGGGAAATCAATACCAATATCACTAGTATAAAAACATAAAAAATCCCAATGATTATCATAATCTGTATTTATTGGAAAGCGAACACGAAATTGGCATCTCTCATAATCTTCTTGTACTAAAGTTTCTATATAGGAGCCTACCTGCATTTTTTGAAATCCGATATTAAAATAAGAACATAACACACCTATATTGCTGACAATAGTTTGGGGATCACCCGGATCGCCAGCTGTCCAATCTGAATAGTCTAAACTTGGACCATAATCTATAAGATCCATAATACAGAACAATGTATCGCCACCTGGCACATCCCATATTGGGTAAGAATAATTCCCAATATTACTTTGGCCATTATATAGATAAACACCAACCTCCGCTGAATCTATTTCAGTGCTATCATTGAACAATATTAATGGCATGTCAAAAGAAAGATAGCCTCTGTCGTAGGAAGTATACTGAACCCAATCACCAGGATAAAACCCCAATGATATTGTGCTCATATTATAAAAACCACCATTTTCAGCATATGACATATCACCATCCAGATAATCTGTACTATAAACAATTAGTGAATCCTGAGCTCGTAGAGAAATGGAAAAGAAGAGTATAAAAGTATAGATAAAAACTACTTTTTTCATGATTTCCTCTTTTTAATAATTTAATATATATCGAATTTTTTATTAGCTATTAACTTATTTCATCAGAATCATCTTCCTTGTACATGACTCATCACCAGATGATAGTCGATATAGATAAATTCCAGAGGAAACAGATTTGCCATTATCATCTTTGCCATTCCACACAACCTTAGTAAATTCGGAATTTCCATCCTCCGAAGCAGAGCTTCTGCGGAGGACGGGCGGGGTTCGGAGTTCGAAATTCTTCACCAATTGCCCTTTTATATTATAAATTTCTATTTGTGCATTTTTGTGTGATTTTGTGGCTAAATTGAACGAAATCGTTGTTGAACTGCTGAATGGATTGGGATAATTGAAAAGAGAGAAAGTAATGTCTGTAATTTCTTCATTCTCATCCACAGAAACTATACCACCTTCGTTAAATACAGCTACATACTCAAGCCAGGTTCCTATCCATAGATTATCATTAGTATCAAAAAATAAGGCAGATGTGCGGGTATCTGGTAACAAGGAATTTCCCATATCATATACAGTTACTACATCGCCGTCTATTTTAACTAATCCTCCTTCAGTAGCAGATGGATATCTAAATCCAGCAACCCAAACGCTTCCATCAGATGCAAGTGCAATATCATTTATCTTCTCCAAGCCGTATGAATAACCGTAGATATGCCAGCTTGAGCCATCAAACTTTCCAAGACAATCACCTTCAGTTCCTACCCAGATATTCTCTTCATTATCAACTAAAATGCAGGATATTTCATTACTCGGAATATTTGAATTGCTTGTATTATAAATTATCCACTCATCTTCTTTATCAAATCTGGCAATGCCATTATAACAAGTGCCAAGCCAGATGTTTCCTTCATTATCAAAATCTAAATCAGATACATGATTCCCTGGTATACCGGAATTATAAGTTTTATACACTTCACAAATCTGTGCTTGCTCATCAAACATTATCAATCCCTCTCCATCTGCTCCGAGCCATTTAACATTATTAGTATCTATTTTGATACTAAGAAAGTTATTATATGGTAAGATAGAATTATAGTAGTTGTAATATGTCCATTCGTTACCATCAAAACAGGCTATTCCGCCCTCGCTGTTATCTGCATCTGTCGTAGCAGCCCAGATATGACCGTAAGAATCCGTATCAAATGACAGTATACGATTACTGGGCAGGTTAGAATTAGACATATTATATAAACTCCATTCTGAGTTTTGATAATGTGCCACTCCCATAGGGTTAGAAATACTCCCAACACCTATCCATGCTCCATTCTCATTGCAATGTACACAGGTTATCCAATGATAAGACAAAATAGAATTACTTACATTATAACTGGTAAAACTCTCATCATCAAATTTTACAAGTCCATAATCCTGAACTGCCAGCCATTTGATACCATCAGAATCTACCAGAATATCAGTTACATTATTGCCTGGAATATTTGAATTTCCAGTATGCCATACAGTCCAATTCTCTTCATCAAATTTTACTAAACCAGTATCTGCTGTTGCTATCCATTTGTTTCCTTGTGCATCTATTGCTATATCATATAACTCCTCACTCGGTAATCCAGAGTTCTCCATCGTGTAGCCTGTCCATTCTTCTGTCTCTATATCAAAACAACCAAAACCTCCATGATAACTTGCCCATTTTCGCACTGTAAACCATATACAATTATTAGCATCAATTTCTAAGGCAGTTACATCCCCACTTTCTATCCCAGAATTAAGGGTAGAAAATTCTTCCCATTCAAGATTGTTAAATTTTATTAACCTTGCATTTCCAGTAAACCATTTAGTCCCATCTGGGGTAATAATTAAAGATCTAACCCCCACAAAATCAATTCCAATGGTATCTTCATCAAATAAAGTCCATTCATTTCCCTGAATTTTTATTATATAATCATCCATTCCAATCCAGATAGTAGTATCGTTTTCTGTTGCTATACAATATATATGTTTTCTTGGTAGTTCAGAGTTATAATAATCATAGTAATACCAGTTTTCATAATCATATTGTGCGATTGCTTTTATCCCCCGTATATCACTGGTGTTCATACCTACCCAAATATTACTACTTTGCACAGCTACGGAATTAAGTCTATTCGTAGCAGGCACTCCAGTTCCTCTATTAAAGAATATCATCTCCTCAGTATTTTTATTAAATCTCGTTAGTCCCCCAGAATGAGCTACCCATAAGAAATCACCATCTTCTTTAATGTCATTAACATATAAGCCAGTAGTATAATTAATCCACTCAGGGTTCTGTGAAAATAGGAATGAGACAGGAAGAAGTAAGATGGATATGATTAGAAATAATTTTCTCATGATGACTCCTTTCTTAATGGGTATAATGAATTCTGCAGAATAGAGAAACAACACTCAAAGCTGTCATTTTGATAATTCCATTAAATGAGTTTAGTATTATTATTTGCTTTTAAATTTCTTTATCAACTATTTAGGAAACAATTTTATAAAAATAAAAAATATTTTGTCAAATAAAAGTTACTTAAAGAGTAAAAAAATAAATACAAACTATGCTCCAACACGGTTTGTAATCATGTTTTAATATTGTTTAGACACCATTACAAATGGTGCCGGATCAGATTATGTAAGTTACAAATGGTGTCAGAGCAGATTATTTTTAAAAAAATATTTATTGCAATTTATTTTTAATCTCAGCTAAAACTTTTATTGCTTCTAAAGGGGTAATATTATTTGTATCAATATTTTTTATATCTTTTAATGCTTCTTTCTCTTTATTCGTTTTTTGTGAAAGGAAATCAAAAAAATTTGTCTGAGTAGCAGAACTTTTTTCTCTTTTGGCCCTTTCAAACATACTTGTCTCGTTAAATTCATTTTTTTCTAAATTTTTCAAGATTTCTTTTGCACGAATAACTACTTTATCTGGGATGCCAGCAAGTTTTGCTACTTGTATTCCATAACTCTGGTCTGCGCTTCCTGGAACAACCTTTCTTAAGAAGATAACCTTATCTTTCCATTCCTTTGCAGTAATATTATAGTTTTTTACTGCAGGAAATATATCAGCCAATTCGGTAAGTTCATGATAATGGGTAGCAAATAAGGTTTTTGCTGCCACATTTTTATTTTCGTGTAGGTATTCTACAACAGCCCAGGCGATGCTGAGTCCATCAAAAGTGCTTGTCCCTCGTCCTATCTCATCAAGAAGAATAAGACTTCTTGGAGTTGCATTGTGTAAGATATTTGCTGTTTCTATCATTTCAACAAGAAAAGTACTCTGTCCCAGTGCGAGATTATCAGAAGCACCTACTCTGGTAAATATTTTATCCACAATTCCAATTTTTGCAGAGGCTGCAGGAACAAACGAACCAATTTGAGCCATTAAAACAATCAATCCTACCTGACGCAAAAAAGTAGATTTTCCAGCCATGTTCGGTCCTGTAATAAGCAAAATCCTATCTGATTTATTATTCAGGTATGTATCATTGGGAATAAAAGTTTCTTCAGTAATCAGTTTTTCTATTACAGGATGTCGCCCATCTTTTATTTCTATTTTTAGTTCATCTGTAATTTCCGGTCTTGAATAATTATTATAATATGCAATCTGTGCAAAATTTGTTATAACATCCAGAATTGATATTACATAGGAATATTTTTGCATTCTTGGAATGAATTTTGTTAGCTTATTTCTTATTTCAGTAAACAGAGAATATTCCAACTGCTTTATTCGTTCTTCAGCACCTAAAACCTTGCTTTCATATTCTTTTAACTCAGGAGTAATAAATCTTTCTGCATTTACAAGAGTTTGCTTTCGTGTATAGTTATCAGGAATCTTATCCAGATACGATTTAGTAACTTCAATGTAATACCCGAACACATTATTGAATTTTACTTTTAGCTTTTGAATTCCAGTTCTTTTTATCTCCTTATCTTGTAGTTTTGCAATCCATTTTTTACCGTTTTTACTCGCATTTCGTAGAGTATCTAATTCTTCATTATACCCATCTTTGATGATTCCACCATCTTGAATGGTAAGCGGTGCTTCTTCTATTATTGCATTTTCAATAATCAGTATTACTTCATCAAAATTTTGAATAGAATTAAACATATCTTTGAGAATTTTAGATTCACAATCTCTTATTAAATCAGCAATTGGTGTGGATAATTTCAGATAATTTTTTAACGCGATGAGGTCTCTCGGATATGCTTTTTCAGTTCCTATTTTGCTGATAATTCTTTCAATATCACCTATATCTTTCAGAATTTCAATTAATGAATTTCTTATGTAAGATTTATCAAGTAGTTCAGAAACAGCGTCCAAACGGTTATCTATTTCATCTTTAATAATTAGTGGATTTAATATCCATTGAAAAAGAAGTCGGCTACCCATTGAAGTTTTATTATAATCTATTGTATCAAGAAGAGTGCCTTTTCTTTCTCGTGTTCTTATTGATTCTATGAGTTCTAAATTATGTCGTGAGATTGCATCAACCTGCATAAACTGGCTGGTTGAGTAAAAGTTAATGTTTGTTATATGTTTGAGTTCAGTCCCTTTTAAATCTTGCAAATAGGAAAGTATTGCGGCTGATGCGCAGATTGTATTATCTCTTCCAGCTAAACCGAATCCATCTAATGATAGAACCGCAAAGTGTCTTTTCAGAATATCTTCTGCTTCAATATAATCGTATCTCCATGATTCATATTTTGTGAATGTGGGTGAATAGAAAATTTTTATGTCTTGCTCCAATTTTAATTCTGCACCTTCTGGTATAAGTATTTCAGTTGGATGGATTCTTACAATTTCATCTAACAGTTTATCTTTTGATAATTCTGTGCATAAGAATTTACCAGTTGATATATCAATGGATGCCACTCCGCAGTTTGATTTTCCTTCATATATTGCAGTTAGAAAGTTATTACTTTTCCCCTTTAGATAGTCTTGTTCTAAAATTGTTCCAGGTGTTATGACCTCAACAATTTCTCTTTTTACTAATTTTTTTGCAAGTTTTGGGTCTTCAACCTGTTCGCAAATTGCAACTTTAACTCCATTATCAATTAGTTTTTTTAGGTAATTATTTAAAGCATGATAAGGAAAACCAGCAAGCGGGACAGGATTTTTCTTTTTTTTATCTCTTGTAGTAAGAGTAAGACCCAAAATTTTGGAAGCTTTCTTTGCATCGTCAAAAAAGGTCTCGTAGAAATCTCCCATTCTAAATAAGAGTAAGGCATCGGGCTGTTTCCTTTTTATGGATAAGTATTGATTCATTAAAGGCGTAAATTCTTGTGAGGAATCAGATTTTGATGATTTCGTCATTATGGTTTTTTGTATATAAATGATGATATTCCGTTTTCTTTAAGTTTATTTCTAACATATTTTGCTTCTGTTTCTGTTCTATATGGTCCCAATCCAACAGCAAAATATCTTGTTCCTTTAACAATTTTTTCGTAAACAAAAGTGTCATACCCTTTTTCTCTAAATTCTGTTTTTGATTTCTCAGCTTTTTCTTTATTTAAAAATGCGGCAAGTTGCACAATATACTTTTTGTCAGAATCTGTTTTTATTTCAGGCATCTTAACAGACGAGTCGTAATGCCCTTTTTCAGCAAGACTAACAAGTTGCGACTCGGCTAAGAATCTTTCGTTTGAATATGGATATTGATTGATTACTTTTTTGTAGGCTACAATAGCATTACTAAATTGCGATAACTTTTCCTCACATAATCCAATCATATATAAAATATACGACGAAAAATTTTTGTTCTTGTTAGAACTATTCAAATTTTTAAAGTGGTTTAATGCGGCAGGGTAATTATTCAGTTTGAAGTATGAAGTTCCTATGTTTAAAGATGCTAATTCTATTTTAGTATTGTCCTTACCAGTTTTAAGATAGTTTTTTAAGTAATTTATACAATTATCATAATTATTCATAGCAAGGCAAGTTTGGCCTGACCAATATAATGTTTCCTCAAAAGAATTGCTCGTTGAATTTTGAAGTATTTGGTTCAAATATTTCCTGGCTTCTGAATAATTTGACTTGCAGAAATAATTTTTGGCAAGAGATAATCTTGCTTTATCACTATATGTATTTTCTTGAAGAGCTAATATTTTTTCGTAGTATTTATTAGCTTCATCAGATGTTTCTGCACAATGAGCGATAAGAAAATAAATTTCTGCGAGTAAATTTATGTCATCAGCAAAGTCTATTGACTTTTCTAAAATATTTTTAGCAGAAAGATAATTCTCCTTATTAATTTCAGCCTTTGCTTTGCTAATTTCATTATGGCAATCTGCAAAGGAGAGATTTGATATAAGAAAGACAGTGCATGCAAAAAGAATAGATAGTTTCATATGTAAATCCTTTTTTGCCACAGAGGCACAGAGCACACAGAGATAAATGTAAAATTACGAATTACAAGTACATTGCAATGATCCTAACGCCATTTTTAATGGTGTTTTAATAAACAGTCCCCGCGTACGCGGGGATCAAATCCTGCCCGTCTTGGCTCGGCACCAAGCCGAGACAGGTTAGGAACAATTAGGATCTGTACATTCAGCCTCTCAATTTTCATTATCCTTTGTCCCGACTCGTCGGGATGAATATTTCATCTAAAAATAACCCGCAAATGATATGTTTCAAACACCATTATCCCGGTATATCGGGAGACGGGCAGACAGGTGAAATACTTTGTAATCAATTTAATCAGGGACGGCATGAATGTTTCATTGTTGCGAAAGAGTTTGAATTTGTTTTTTTGGATTTTCTGCTAACTGCTCATTAGTTTAAGGAATTCAGTATTATTTTTCGTATCTCTCATTTTATTTTTGAGAAACTCTATTGCACTGTAAGGGCTTTGATTTTTAAGATATTTGCGAAGAACAAAGACGCGATTTCTAACTTCTTCTGATAGTAGCAATTCTTCCCTTCTTGTTCCAGATGTAACAAGGTCAATAGCCGGGTACATTCGGAGGTCACTTATTGAACGGTCTAAGACAAGTTCCATATTTCCAGTGCCTTTGAATTCTTCAAATATGACTGTATCCATTTTACTGCCAGTTTGAATTAATGCCGTTGCAATAATAGTCAGAGTTCCACCTTCTGCCGTGTTACGCGCAGCACCAAAGAACCGTTTGGGTTTATGCAATGCATTTGCATCCACGCCACCGGAAAGCACTTTTCCACTTGCAGGAACTAAAGCATTATAAGCTCTTGCAAGACGTGTAATACTGTCTAATAATATTACAACATCTTGGTTAAATTCAACCATTCTTTTGGCTTTTTCCATCACCATCTCTGCTAAGCGGACATGATGATAAGCTGTTTCGTCAAATGTAGAGCTTACAACCTCTGAGTTTATTGGTTTTACAATTCTCTTCATTTCTGTGACCTCTTCTGGCCGTTCATCAATAAGAAGAACAATTACATAAACCTCCGGATGATTTGTTAATATAGCATTTGCGAGTTTTTGTAATAAAACAGTTTTTCCAGTTCGTGGTGCGGAAACAATTAAACCCCTTTGGCCTTTACCAATTGGAGTGAAAAGGTCAATTATTCTTGATGAGAGTTCATTAGGGGTTGTTTCAAGATTTAATCTTTCTTCAGGATAAAAAGGTGTCAAAGAATCAAAATTAGGCATTTCAGCAACAGATTCCGGAGGTTCTCCATTTATAGAATCAATTCTGATTAAAGCAAAATACTTCTCCTCATCCTTTGGAGAACGAACAGGACCTGCAATAATATTACCTTGTTTAATATGAAATTTCTTTATCTGTGCTTTTGAAACATAGATGTCACTGATACCACTATTGTAATTATTCTCTGGGGATCTTAAGAAACCATAACCTTCATTTGTTAGGTCTATAACCCCAGTCGTAAATACCAGCCCTTCACTCTCAGCCTGTGCTTTCAGAATTTCATTAATTAGCTTCTCTTTGTTTAGAGATCTGTATTTTTTTATTTCAAATTCTTTTGCTAAACCATAAAGTTCATTTACAGTCTTTTTTTGAATATCCTTTAATCCTATTATGTTTTCCATAATACTCCTATATTATTTTAATTTATAATTTATAATTTTGAATTTTATAATATTCTTCAGCTGATGACCTCCTGATATAGAATGGTTGCAGGTTTGCAATGTATTGATAGTCATAACTTAACTTAATATTCTTTTTGAATAAAATATCAATAAGAGATGCTGCTCGTGGATAATTAAGATGAGAAGGTGCAATTTTGTAATAAACTTTTACACCTGCATTTAATTCATCTTTTAGATTATCAATGCAAGGCCCAACAAAGACAACTTCCTCTTTTATACTATTTATCAATTCCTCAACAGTGAATAGTTGCGGATTAATCAATTCATCTAATTCTGAAGAATAAATTGCGCTATAAACCTGGCTTCTTCCAGCATCCAATAAGACACAAATATTTTTATTAGCAAAAGTAATATTATTCGCAAGAGACATCAAAGTAGAGATGGCAATTAATGGAATTTTTTGTCCATAACATATACCTTTTGCAGTTGAAAGCCCGATACGCAGACCTGTAAATGAGCCCGGACCAATTGCGACTACAACCGCATTAATTTCATTAATGTGAATACCAGTTTCTTTTAACATTTTATCAATATTTGGTAATAAGGTTTTAGAATGTGTCTTGTAACTTTTTATGGAATATTCAGCAATGATAGTTTTGTCGCTTGATATTGCAATACTACCAAATGTTGTTGATGTATCCAGAGCAAGAATTTTCATTAGAATTAATCGGGCAAAAAATATTAGCAGTTATTGACCTGTTTATTACCTAAAGGGTTTTTTGTTTCTTTTTTCTTTGTCTTTAAAGGTATAGCACAAAGAAAGCGGAGCAAAATATCGCCCGTATTTTTAAATTGATGATATCTATTAGGGTCAATATAAATCACATCCCATTGCTGGAATTCTTTTTCTCCTTCTGAGGTGACCAATACCCCAGTTCCTTGCAGAATAAAGGTTTCATGCTCCCAATCGTGGGTATGGTATGGTGTATGGCCGCCCGGTTCAAGTTCAAACATCCGTAAAGCAAAATTTGGTGCATTGTCCTTATCTGAGACGAGCCAACGTATCTTGGTATTCTCTGCACCATCAACATTAACATTTTCCAATGGAACATTATTGAAATGCGTGAGTTTCATTAACGCCTCCTTATTGATTTTTTCCTACCATGCTGTTAATTTTTTTTGATAGGCTACTCTTATTTTCTGATACCAAAAAGAATGATTATATAGATGTTAGTCAATTTTTTTTTGAATATTAAATATTTATAATCAATTGACATTTTGGTTTTTTTTACTTATACTTCACATCATAAAGATACAATCCTTGTGAAGGTGCAGTTGCTCCTAACATTTTATAATCTTGCTTTTTTAGTATCTCCTGTAAATAATTATCAGGCAAATCATAATGAGAAATCTTTATCAGAGTTCCTACAATTCTACGAACCATATTGTGCAGGAATCTATCGGCAGTTATATAGAAAAGAAATTTGTCCTCTGTCTCCTCCCATTTAACAGAAATAATCGTGCATAGATAATTATTCAATTGAGAAGTATCATTTGCAAAAACCTTAAAATCATAAGTTCCATTTAGGTATTTTATCACTTTATTTATTTCTTTAGTATTGATTTTTTTTGTTGGAAAAAAAGCAGTGTAATTTCTTTCAAATGGGTTGAAATTCCTATTGATTTTGTAAAGATAGGTTCTACTTATAGCAGAAAAGCGTGCATGAAAATCAGAGTCAACCACCTTGCAATCTTTAATATATATGGAATTCTGAAGAAGGCTATTTAATGCTTTGATAATATTTCCAGATTTCATTCTGGTTTGTGCTGTAAAATGTGCATATTGATTATATGCATGCACACCTCTATCAGTCCGACCAGATGCAACTAATTTTGTTTCTGATTTGAATATCCTGGAAAGACAGTTTTCCATCACAAATTGGATAGATTTGTTTTTAACTAAGGAAATTCCATTCGTTTTTTGTCTTTGCCAGCCACAAAAATCAGTACCATCATAACAGAAGTTTAATAAAAATTTCATCTGAAAATCTTAACCGCAAAGGACGCAAAGAATACAATCCCCGCGTCCGCAGGGACGCAAAGAAAATAATAATATAATAAAATACATAACTCTTCCGCCAGATGACGAATGTATATTTCATATAAACATTAACAAAAAGATTTGTATAATTATTATGGATAAAATTATAATATCGCTTAACTTGAATTCCATTCCGTCTAGGCTCGGCCTAGCCGAGACTGATGTAATCCCCGATTCCTGAGCCTCGTCAGGAACGGGCTTAATCGGGGAGGAGTTAATTAATATCTCTGAACAAAATGAAAGCCCTTTTATTTTATTCATTGATTTTTCCAAAAATGAATTGAAAGTAGATGAAACTTCCGATAATTTTATTTTTCTCCCTTTTTGTAATCTGTATGCAACTATTGTTTCAGAAAATTGGCAATAAAAAATAGGAACGAAGTTGATAATTCCATATATAAATATGATGAAATTGTCAAAAACTCTGTAATGCAAAAATCCTCTTAAATTCCTCAAAAAATTGTATCCTGATGTGGTATTAATCAAAATTGTGGTAAGACAAACTAATATCCCAATCCTAGCTATTATCAGTAAATCTCTTTGCCATGCAGTTCCAAAAATAAATCCTAATAATAATATTGCGAAGAATAGTGGAGAAAGTCCTAAAATTGCTGATATTGAATTTTTTAATAGTCGTAGATTCAATAAAAAGGTTATTGCCAATATTATCAGAACAGAGAAAATAAATATTTTATCTTTTATAAGAAATAATGCAATCAATTCAAAGAGCACAAAGAATATTTTTCCTATTGGATTGAGATTGTTTAAATCAAGTGTCATTATTTTTAATAAAAGGTATTATTCTTTTTCTTTTATCTTCAAACTATCTACAGGGATAGTATTGACTATTCTACTTGTGTCTGACAAAGATTCTCTAATATAGTTGTTTCCATCAAAGAATGTTCTGATAAAAGTTGTTAAGTCAATATTAGGATATTCGTTAATAAGTTCTTTCAAATATGGTTTTGCCGCTGTTGTATCTGACAATTCTTCAATCAACAAATATGCCTTAGCATAGAGAGCCTTAGGATAGATTTCACTTTCTGGATAATTTGTAATGATGGTATCTAAATATGACATACTTTTTTCCAAACCAATACTTTTATTATAGTAATTCATAGATTTATAAAATAGAGATTGGGATTTAAATTCATATTGGGTTGTTAGTTCATAAGGTTTGTTGTTAAGCATTCTTTTTGCTGCAAAGCAATATTTTGATTCAGGAATATCATTTTCCATACGAGATACTACTTCTTTAGCCAGGAGTGTATCCTTTTTTATGTTAAATAGTATCCAGGTTTTTAAGAAAAGAGCTTTAGGATAAATTTCATTCTGGTAATACTCAATATTGTTTTTTAAATTTTCAATTTGTGTTGATAGAGGTTCTTTAGAAATTTCTTCTTTTATATTGGATTTTTCAGATAATGTATCTAAAGTATCTATATCAGATTTAATTGTATCCGATACTGGAATTGCAGTCAAGCTGTCAGGAATAAAGCTCAGACTATCCTGAATATTTGTTTTTAAACTTTCCGCAATAAAATTATTATAAAGTATATTAAGAGAATCCAACTGACAATTTAAAATGTTTAATTGATTAATAATCCTATCATATATTGCGATTGCAGAGTCAGGTAGAGATAAATCCAGATTATAGTATTCAGCAATATTGAATTGCGATTCAACAAGTTCAAGCAAATCATCGGAATTTTGTTTTGATTTATAAGCAATGAATTGATTAGCAGTCTTGATTTTTTTTAAAGCATCTGCCATCAATTCTTTATCAATTTTTTCAGATTTTACTTTTTGAAATTTCTCAACAGCATTTTCATAGTCCTTAAGTAAAGAAAAATAGATTTCTCCCCAATGATAATAAGCTATATCTGCAATTTGTTTCCCTTTATTTTCGTTAATTAATTTCTCAAAAATTGAAAAGGCAGTTTCTGTATCTCCTGAATAAGCATAACAAATTCCGATGTTCAAATCAATTTCATTAATCTTATCATTAATTATTTCATCTTTCTTTAGCTTTTTGAATTGATTCTTTGACTTTTTGTATTGGTTTAACTCCATATAAATCTTACCAATATAAAATCTTGTATCTAACCTCATTCGCTTTGGGGGACTGTTTGAAAGAAGCTTATTAAAAGTGACCAATGAGTTATCATATTCTTCATTTTGATATTCAATTTGTGCGTATTGGAAAAGAGCGTTCAGGTAGGATTCTTTTGAAATTTTCTTTTCAATTAAAGTCTGGAGAATTACTTCTGCCTGGGTGTAATCCTTCTCTTCAAGATAGTATTTTGATAGATATAGATATGCTTGCTCGCGATAAGAAATAAATTTATCATCATTGAAAATAATATTAAACTGGGTTTTTGCCTCATCAATTTCTTTTAATTTAAGGTATGTTCTTGCGAGGTATAGTATAGTTAAAGGGTATGATGGACTTTCATTGTAATACTGCTCAATTTCCTGAAATTTTTTCAAAGCTTTCAGATAATGCTCTTGTTCAAAAAAGCATTTTCCCATAAGCAGAAGCGCATCATCTGCATATTTGCTTTTTGGATATTCTTTAATTACATAAGCACATTTTGCAATTGATTTTTCAAATGTTTTTTTAATGCTTGAATTTATTTTATTATTGTTTTTTTCTTTGGCTGTTTTTGCTTCTGTATAGTATCTTTTGGCATTGTAAAAGGTGTTAAAATATACATCATAGTAACCACAAGAACTGATTAAGGTAAATATTATAATTAAATAGATTTTTTTCATTGGAAAATAGCACGCAGATTTTGCTGATAAAGCTGATGAACACAGCTAAATATAATAAATTCTTTCATAAATATATACACTTGATAATTTCCGAGGAGTCGTCATGGACCACTCCATGACGAACTTAAACCAACCACGGAATATCTTTTCCAAGGGATCTGCCCTCTGGCATGGACTAATTATCCTTTACAGTAATTCAAAGCAGAAAATTGGCGCAGCGAATTTGAGACTCGTTTCGCTGCGCACATAGTATCGTTTCTTTTCACTTATTCCAAACTTCCTACAACCTTTTCCACTTCTTCCAAAATTTCACAAGATTTAACTAATTCTTTCATTCTATTATGGTCAGAATATAAAGGACGGTCTTCATCTAAATGCTTTACATATTTTCTGACTATTTTTCTAGCAGTAGATACTCCTTTACCTGGATTAAAATCACGGAAATCCAAAGCTTGTGCTGCAGCCATAAATTCAATTCCTAGTACACCAAAGGCATTATCCAAAATCTGGTCATTTTTGATAGCAGTATTCATTCCCATAGAAACAAAATCTTCCTGGTCAGCCGCAGCAGGAATAGACATTGTGGAAGCTGGTGCAGATAGAATTCTTTGCTCAACAATCAAGGAGCATGCAGTGTATTGGCTAAGCATCATTCCTGAGAACATTCCAGCTCCCTTTGTTAAAAATGGAGGTAATCCAATACTCAATGCTGGATTCGTTAAACGATTGAGTCTTCTTTCAGACATAACACACACCATAGTTACAGCAGCACTTATCATATCCATTGGTAATGAAATAGGCGTTCCTTGAAAATTGGCTCCTGTTATTGTTAATTTATATTCTGGGAAGAAAACAGGATTATCGCCTACACCATTAAGTTCTATTTCTACCTGACTTTTGGCGTAAGCTACAGCATCGTGAACTGCACCAATTACTTGTGGTGTAGAGCGCATAGAATAGGCATCCTGAACCTTCATTTTAAATTTGCCAGTTAGAAGCTCGCTTCCTTCTACACATTTATTTAGAGCCTTAGCGGTTCTAACAGCTCCAGAAAAGCCTCTTATCTGATGTAGTCGGATGTCATAAGGTTTCATATTGGCATATAATGCTTCCAGTGTCATTGCACAGGCAATTTCTGCCTGTTTAAGCCAGCGATTGATATCATACAATTGAATAGCGCTCATAGCAGTAAGTAAGTTTGAGCCATTTATGGCAGCCAGCCCATCTCTGGCTTTTAATCCTGGAATAGGAATTCCTGCTCGTTCCATTGCAACTTTGCCTGGTAACCGTTCTTCTTTGTAATATGCCTCACCTTCACCCATTAACAAAAGGGCAAGTTGAGCCATCGGAGCTAAATCTCCACTTGCCCCAACTGAACCTTTCTGACATACAACTGGCGTAACACCTTTGTTTAACATTTCAACAAAGGTTAGGGGTATTTCTGGTCGGCATCCTGATTTTCCTTTGGCAAGAACATTTATTCTACTTGCCATTGCTCCGCGTATATATTCAATTGGTGCCGGGTCTCCAATACCTGCCGCATGATTATAAATCAAATACTTCTGAAATTGTTTTGTCTGCTCATCATCCAATACCACTTCAGAAAATTCGCCTATGCCTGTATTAACTCCATACATAATTTCATGCGCTTGTATCTTTTCTTCCAGCATAGCACGACATATCTTAATCTTTTTTAAAGCTTCGGGATGAAGCTCAACCTTTTCATTGTGTCTAGCGATCCGAACCAGTTTTTCAACTGTTAATCCTGAACCATCTAATACTATAGCCATGTTAATCCTCCAATGTAATAAATTTTTATGTTTTTAAATATAGATTTTAAACTCGTCAAATACTAAAGAGTTTTTATAAAAAATATTTGTTAAAAATCAGAGCATAAAATATCCGATTTTTGCCTGAACTCTATTCAAAAAATGATGGATATGCTCTTTATTCGGCAAACTTACAAGTATTTCACGGATACCTAATTTTGCTCCTAATTGTCTTAATAGAAGGCAGATAATTAGTCTTTAGAAATAATATTGCAATTTCTCTAACTTCAAAAGAATCGGAAAGAATACTTTCGTTGATGTATAGCATACAATTCTCCACTCTATAGTCATTCCCTATGTTCAGTCTTCTTAACTTCATTTCTTGTTTTAGAATCTCTTTACGAGAGCAAGGGTTATTTTCTCACTTTTAGGATTAAAGTCAATATGAAAAGAAAAATCATTTTTGACAGATAAATTTTTGTTATATTTAGAAGTTGAGCGAACAGCTTTAATCATGCTTATTACTCTATTTACAATCATAGCTCCGATAGTAAATTTTGCAAGTATCTTAAATTTATTTTTTTCACGCCGCAGTTCTCCATATCTATACCAGATTTCTTTTGATTGCCAATTCCATTCTTCATGCCCTTGATAAAGAGTATTAGAAAGAAATTCGTCGTGGTCTTCTTGATTCCATTTCTCTAAACCATAACTTTGCAATTGTGAATCTGTAAGCCAGAGTCTCCACCTTGCATATATTCTGGCATTATTATTATATCCTTCACTGGAAAAATAATGTTGAAGATTTTTATAATATTGAGCACTACAATTTGTAGTATTACTTCCAGAATATGCAGAGGCATATATTTTGTAGTCTCTTTCTGCCCAGTCTGCTTCCTGTAAGAATCCAAAATATCCAAGCCAGAGAATAGTCTCGCTTGCAAGACTAATAAGAGCTGAAGTATTATTTTTGGAGTAAAATTCTCCAGCACCTGGCAATAAGGAAGAAAGCAAGGCTGCTTTTGTCTTTGACTTCGGTTGTTGTGCAAAAAGAGAAGTAAAAATAAAAAGGATAAAGATTGATATAAGTAAAATTCTTTTTTTCATTTGGCGATTACTTCTTTCTTTTATTTTTGTGTTTTTCTCTCAAAATCATATCAGCGTCGGTCTCGGCGCCCAGACGGGATGGAATCATTTCAAAATAATGCACTTTTTGATAGAAGTAAATGTATCGGTATATAATTTGTAGAAATAAATTCCAGAACTCATATCTTTAGCGTTCCATATCAGGTAATGAAAGCCAGCTGGCTTATCTTCATCAACGAGGGTTTCAACTAATTGACCTTTTAGATTATAAATTTGCAGTTTGACATTACTGGCTTTTGGTAATGAATAACTGATGAAGGTTGTTGCATTAAAGGGATTAGGGCTGTTTTGTCTTAGTTGAAACACGGGAGGAATATTAGAACTATTGACATCGGTTAAATATGATGTTAACATATAGGGTTCAAATGGGCTCCCAATAGTTTCTCCATCTTCAAAGACAATAATCTCATTACAATCATAAACCACATCAGTTGAGTCATCATATATTTTAAAGTTTATCTCTTCTCCGATTATATTTCCGACAATTGTAAGGTACCAATATCCATCATAGTAAGGTGGGTTGGCTGGTTGCCAGATGCCTACTGCTCGGCAATCAGATTCTCCATCAGGTCCGAACGCACCTAACATATTATTCCCATTTCCTTCAAATACTACTCCATCAAATGTAACTTCTGCCATTAAGACCATTGAATATTGAGTTCCATATATGTGCTCCCAGTTTGGTGGGTCTGCATATAAAAATTGATTTACAAATATTAATAATAAGATAAGAATAAAAATCTTTATTTTCATTAATTCTTCCATTCGGCTCTATGTGAAATTAATTTATTAATTCATATATAAAAATTTGAATATAAGGAAAGGCAGTTTATTTAAAACTACCTTTCCTTTTATTGGTTAACTGCAATTATTTAAGTTTTATTAATTTCTGAATTTCAGTATATTTATCAGTCGTTAGTTTATAGAAATATATTCCGCTTGGTAATGAGTTATTTTTAGCATCTTTTCCATTCCATTTTACAAGATATGTATCCGGTTCTTTTGTTGAATTAACTAAGGTTTTCACTTTTTGACCTAAGATATTATATATTGAGATATCAACTTTAGTTCTTTCTGGAATTTGATACTTTATAGAAGTTGAGTTATAGAAAGGATTGGGATGGGAATTATATAAATTATACTCTTCTGGAATATCACTATTTGAACCATTACAAGTTACAATAACAGCTTTTTCAGGAGAGCCAATAATAGCATCATTTTGGAAGATTATTTCCTCATTACTTTTAAATGTTTCTTCAGTAACTATATCATAAACTTTGAAATATAATTCTTCTCCATTCTCATTACCAACTATAGTAAAATACCAAAAATCATACACTTTTTTTCCAACAGAACGACAATTACCTTCATTATCAAAAACTCCTACAATATATTTATCAGAGTTGCCAATGGTTTCATTATTGATTTTTATATCTGCCATAGCTATCATATTATATTGTGTCCCGGTGATTAATTGCCATCCTGCCCGATTATAATCGTTATTTTTCTTATATAAAGGCTCAGACTTGTCATTTTCAATAAGAGGATAAATTAATACAGAAGAATCAGGTACATTAATTTTATAAGTTACTCCCGGTTCCAATTGAGTCAAATCACCAATCCAACCACCACTATATATGGCAGATTTGTCTTGTGTCTTTACCACAGTTGCACTTATTGAAGCTAATGCTTCAGATAAAGTAAGTGAGACATAAGGATAATATCCAACCCAATTCCAATTTGGCACTAAGTTAATTGGATGTGTCACTGGATTTATCGCTGTTCCACTCACAGTAAATGTATCAACAGCATTATTCATATACACTAGATAACCTTCACCATCGGTTATTTCTGATAAACCTGGACCCCATGATGTTCCATTGTATGTTGTAGAATTATATTGGTCTTTTACCTGATAAATATCATTTGGTGTTAAAGTATCAAATATTGTTGATATTGAAGGATCAGGTGGATGGAGATTAAATGATATCCAATTCCATTCTTCAATTAGAGAGAAGTCTTGGTTATGCATTGGTGAGGATGCATTTAAGCTAATAGCGTTATCAGTGCAATCTGCAAAAGTTATTGTTTCAACACAGTCATAAATGCTGTCTGTTTGGGTTTCATACATTTTGAAGCTAATATCTTCACCAGAGTTGTTGTTACTTACGATTGTTAGATACCAATAGCCATCAAGGTCCCAGTAATTAGTCCATAGAGGATGATTACCTTCTTGCCATATAGCTATTCCTCGGCAATCACCTCCAGGTCCAAAAGCAGCTACCTGGTTGCTCCCTATATGTTTAACAAATTTACCATCATAAGTTACTGTTGCATATTCTATCATTACAAATTGTGTACCCGAGATTACTTCCCAATTAATCAATGTCATATCAACATTTCTTGTTGTATCTTCTGCTACAACTTCTACATCACTAATAGTAACACTTGTATAATGATCTAATGAAGCAATAACATCGTAGGTACCACTTAAGATCTCAATTTGGTAATCACCATTAACATCTGGATGGACTGTTACAGTATCTGCTGTCACATCAACATCCTGCACATTGCCAATTCCATCATAGAGAGTAACAGTTCCTTCAATATAACCTTCATATCTAATGAGTTGTAATATAAAATTGATATTTTCAGTTATCAGTCCAGATTGAACAACCACATTTGTTATTGTAGAGTCGCTATAGCCAGCCAAATAGGCGCTAACATTATAAGTTCCTGGTGCAATTTCAATTTCATATTCATAATAAAGTATAATACCGGGATTATAAGGATCTTCTACACCATAAGGATGTACAGTTATTCCTCCAGCAGATACTTCGGTTTCTAATATATTACCAATTCCTTCATTGATATCCACTGTTCCTTTAATCTTACCAGGTGGAGGAGGAGATAGAGTAAAGTCTAAGATTACTATTTGATTGGCAACATTTACAGAATAATATGATGAAGGATTATATCCTGTTAATGAGGCAGTAACATCATAAGTTCCTGATGATACATCTAAAAAGTAGTTTCCATCTCCATCAGGATTTACAGTTGTTATTGTATTCGGTGGCGTTAATAAAGTAGCTGTTACAGTAACATCCTGGACATTACCATAGCCCCCATCAAGAGTAACTACTCCACGAATTCCAGTTTGGACAAAGTAAAAAGCTCCAATATCATTTCTTGTATTATCCGGGTCATTGTAAATAGGGTCTGGATGGCCAGTATCAATACAAGGTGATTTTGTTGAATCTGGAGTAGGAATATTAACCCATGTTAAATGAAAATCTCCATTTAAGGGGTCTGCAAAAAGTGGGTCAGAATCTACACAGGTTGTGTCAGTATAACTTTGCCCTGTTCCATTCTCAATATCAGAATATGTAGCAGTTAATGTGCCTCCGCTATCAAAGTAAATTCCATTAATTCCATTATCCCAAACGATACTATTTAACAAAGTAACATCTGAATTAAATAAACATGCAATTCCGCTTCCACCACTATACGCAAGATTTTTTGAAATAGTTGAATTAATTAATGTAGGATTAGAATTATCAAAGCAGGCGATTCCACCTCCATTCCAGGAGGTATTGTTATTATAAATACACACTTTTGTTAGTTCTGGATTGGAAGTATAGCAAAATATACCACCGCCATCATAGGTAGCGGTATTATCATGAACAGAAACAGTTGTTATATTCGGGTTTGAGTTTAACATATAAATTCCACCGCCATATCCAGCAGCATAATTTTTCATTATCGTTACATTTTCAAAAGTTTCGTTAGAATTTTCAAGAAAAACAGCACCACCCGAACTCTCAGCTCCAGTTGCCCTACCGTATTCTAATATGCAATAAGCTAAGCTTGAACCTTCCTGCCCGTTTATATTGGTGTCATAGAATCTAAGTCCATACCAACCGGTTGTAGTATCCTGTGCAGTAAAAGTAATAAGACTATCAGCATTACCGTCTGCAATTAACCTGCCATATACAATGAACTTATAGTGACCAGAGAATTGAACAATTACTCCTGGTTCAATTGATAAAGTACTATCAGATGGAATTGTTATTTCACCATTAATAATATATGGACTGCCTGCAAAGGTCCATATTCCGCTGACATTGCCACCGGGAATATTTGTGTCAGCGATTGTAATTGAGGCTGTAAGTAATACACCAAATAAGATAATAACTATCTTTTTCATGGTTCCTCCTTATTTAATTTTTTCATAGTTTCTTATATTTTATTATGGTGCGACTTGAATAATTTTTAATCCTTCGTTATCTGCTAAGTATACATAACTGCCAAACTTATAAATGGATACGGGTTCTGTTGACATTTCAAAATTCCCTAAGATATAGGGGGATAAAGGGTTTGAAACATCTATTACAATCAAACCCCTATCTTTATCTGCTAAATATACATAATTATCTTGAGCATAAACACTATAGGCAAAACCATTTGTTGGACAATTGGCAACAAGAGTTGGAGAGTTTACATCAGAAATATCAATAATTTCTAATCCATTCTCACCATTTGCTAAGTATGCATAGTTTTCAAGTACATATACATCCTGTGATAGTCCATTAATTGGTAAATTAGAGACAGATGTGGGATTTAATGGATCAGAAATGTCAATAATAGCAAGTCCTCCATTTAGACCATTGGCAACGAATGCATAATCACAATTGTTTTTAACAAACACTCTTCTTGCATCACCATTGGTTGAGATTTTTGCCCTAAAATGAGGGGGTCCAGATGTGATGATTATTGAAAGTCCAATTTCGCCATCTGCAATATATGCATAATCTCCATAGACAAATACATCATTTGGAATGCCATCTTCACCTGTTCCGCAAGAACCAGTTATTATTGGTGCATAAATATTACTAATATCTATAAGATTAAAACCTCCATTATGATTTGTAACATATGCATGATTATCCTGTACAAATACAGAAAGCGTTCGGTCTGTTAAACTTAATGTAGTAATTCCAGTAGGAGAGCTTGGATTTGAACAATCAATTATGGCTAAACCAGCAAATTTTGTTGAAATAAATGCATTATAATTAGAAACAAAAACTTCAGTTGGGTCGCCAGAAGTAGAAACACTACTTACTAACCCTAACAATATATTTATGCATTCTTCATCAGAATAAGCAGAATATTCTGTTTCATAATATGCTCGTACACGATAAGAAAATGTTCCACAAGGTTGTTCAATATCATCTATAAAAGAAGTAGCATTAGTTGCTACAGAATCATACTCTGTAATCCAATCCAATTCACCAATTTTTTTATCAATATAAAATCCTTGTTCTCCCTGGCTATTATCATCCCACATAATTTTGATTTTACTTGGATCTGGTTTCTGTAATGTAAGATTTGATGGTGCAGGAAAGATATTATCAATCTCATCGGTTTCAATAAAGCCAGAATAGTGGTTCTGTCCATAAGCATAGACTCTATATTTTATATTTTGATTAATATCAGCATTTTCATCTATCCATTGCGTAGCATTTTCTGCAGTCGTTCCATAGGAGGATTGCCAATTCCCATCGTTAACTTTTTTATCTATTTTAAAACCTTCCTCTCCATCTGAGTTGTCAGTCCAATTAAGTTGAATCTTGTTTATTGCGAGTATGCTGTATGTTAAGTTTGATGGGCTTGGAAAAGTAGGAGTTATTGAATTTTCAACTGAAACTGATTTTGATTCTCCAACAAAGGCAGAAACTCTGTAATATATTGTATCAAAAAGTGTTGTAGTATCAAGAAAGTTGTTTACATTTGCTGTAAGCTTTTTGTAGCTATTATTCCATGAACCGTTACCAATCTTTTTATCAATGAGATATCCATCTTCGCCGACGCACCTATCATTCCAGGTTATTTTAATTGTATCTTGAGATATTTGCTCAATAACAATATTTGATGGTGTAGTATTATCAGAAAAATAAGCGACAACTTCAGAGAAATATGAGGAAGTACCTTCTGATATATTATCAGCTTTTACCTTATAAGCATAAACTAAACTGTCATTAGTTAGAATATCATCTTTAAATAAATGAGATTCATCGGAAATGACTTCATAATTTTCATTCCAGTTACCTTCACCAGCTTTTCTGGCAATAACAAATTGGATAGTATCATTTGTGTTAAAGTAATTCCAGGTTAGTTTTATTCTGCCATCTGCAATTTTCTCAATTTTCAAATCAGTTGGAGCTTCTTTACTAGGAGCTGTTAGTTTTCCACAACTTATAATATAAAGTAGTATGATAATTAAAGAAAAGAAAGATAAAATATATTTTTTATTTTTTATTTTCATTTTTTCCTTTTTTATTCTCAATAAATAGTGTATCAATATTAGTTGAATTTTCTCTAAATTCTTCTATCTTTTCTTTAGTAGAGATAAGTTCTTTTTTTCTCTTATCAAGAGATTTTGCAATTTCAGCCTTTAATATGATAATCATTTCTCGAATATTTTTTTCTTTCTTATTATAACCTGTGAGATAGCGTATTCCGAAGACCCACCATGGTAGGTCTTTTAGAAGTGGAATTCCAGTACGAACTATTGTAACTTCCGTATCATATAGACCACCCATCACAGTTTCCTCGCCATCAAATAGTAAAACATCTGTTTCTGATTGACTTGTATGGATAATCGTGCTAATTTCTCCAGGAACTGCTGAACTCTTTTCAATTTTTGCTTTAAGATGAATAGCTTCTTTCCCATCCTCTTCTATAACGGTTGGTGTAACATCCATAATAACACCTGTTTTAAAGAATTTATCCGTAATATTTCCAGCTTCATCTGTTTGTTTGACAGAGAAATCATCACCAACTTGAATCTTTCCTGTTTTTCCAGATAAAACGCAAACAGAGGGTCTTGCGATAACCGTCCCCTTTTGATTACTTTCAATTATTCGTAAAAGAGCATTAATATCAATAGTTATATCACCTGATTCAAGTCTTGTAGAACCTGTAGCCTGTAATAGTTCAGAACCAACCATACTTCCGGCCTTAAAATCAATTGAGGCAACTACTTTATTGTTGAATAGTGTTGACCAGTCAATGCCAATACTGTTTAGGAATGATTTATCAGCTTTAAATAGTATTGCACTGATTTTCACCTGTTTGCTATCAATTGAAATTTCTGGTTTTTCTTCTTTTATAACTTCTTCCTCTACTATTAAATCTTTAATTAAATATGCACCTGGTAGTTCTTCAAGAACGAGATTATGATAACTAACAATAATATTGAGAGCTTCCTTCCAATATAATTTTTTAATTGGAATTCCAATTGGTTTTGTTACGCTACTCATATTAATGATTTTTTTACCTTCAAACTGTTGAGACATAACCTCAAGAGTTTTCAAAGCATCTGGAATAGATAGAGTTTGAGAAATAGTTATTAATTCTTTTTCACTATAATTTTTACCTATCTGGCGCTGAGCAAATAAGTTAAAATATACAAAAAATATGATTAAAATTATAAGTATTTTTTTCATAAGTTATCCCCATTCATATATATTATTTCCTCTTCACGAATACCAATTCTATTTATCATAAAAACTGCTGCCTGTTTATACCAATTAATGTTATCTAAATATCCATAAGCAACCTTTTCACCGGGCGTTAAGGTATGAATCCTTCCTTTATCATCACGCAAAAAAGCTTTATATGGAGTTAATCCAATTATCGTTGATGTATATATATTTAGAAATTTAAGCTCATATTCATCAGATATAGGGGCATGGATTCTTGAATAAAATGGATTATATCTAAGATTTGTAAACTTAAAATTTCTAAATGGTATGTTTTTTAGTTCAGTCCCATCCTCATTAAAATATGCATTCAGTGTAATTGTAAAGCTTACTGTATCAGCTTTAGCTACAGATTGTTCAGCAATTTTAATAGATTCAATTGTATAAAGAGGGGATTGATACTCAATTTGAAATACAAAAAAATAAAGAGATTTTATATCAGCATTACCAGAAATCGTGTATGTATTAAAAGAAAATTCTTTAACCTTTCCAGACTTTGAAATCTGAAAATTAAAACTTACATCAGGGCAGAAATTATCCGCAATATCAACTAAATATTGGTATGTAAGAGTTGGAGTGTCTTCTCTTAGTATAAGTTTACTGTTTTCAAGAACTTCTTTTTTCATATCCTCAAGAGATTGCATAACCTTTTCTTCATTTTCCAAATCTGGATTTGCCTTTTTGAGTCCTTCAAGCATCTCTGAGTTTTCTTTGTTTGCCTTTTTCATTTTTTCTAATCTTCTAACAGAATTTGCGTTAGCCAAGATAGTGCCAATTATTACAATTAACAATAAAACAACTAAAACAATTGTATTTCTAACCGTATATGGCATATTATCTATTTCCCAAAAACATTTATTTTATATTGAGCGATTTTTGCTAATTTATTATTTGGGTAATCGGTTACTAATTTATTCCAATAATAAATTGCACTATTAATGTCAGTTAGTCTTTGGCAAGAGTTCCCAAGCATAATAAGAGCATCGGATGTTTTAGTTCCCTTTAGTTTAATTATTTTTTCAAATATAGATTTTGCCTGGTTAATTTTATCTAATCTGTACAAGCATTCTCCAATAAGATAACTGGCATTATATGCGAGAGGATGGGTTGGATAATTTTCAATAAACTTATTTAACTCTTTATATGCTTTTTCAATATTTCCAGAAAAATATGTTTCTACGATACTATGATAAATCTCTGAAATATTTTCATCATATTCTATTTTTTCTATCCAATAACTGTTAATAAAAGGAAATTGTTCCTTTATTTTTTCTCCCATTGCAACAGCTTCGGACTTTGTATATGTACTATCCAGCCGTAAGCGATAGAAAATTTCCCCGTCTTTTTTAACCGAAGAAACTTTTGTTTTATATCCATATTGTTCTATTTTGCTCTTTGCTTCTTCAACTTTTGAAAGGTTTTTTCTTGATACTAATTGTAATTCAAATACATTTTTTTCATTATCTTTTTTATAAGAAGCATATTCATTTTGTGATATTTTAGATACTGATTTTTCTATAATTTTGTTTATAGCCGCTTCAGGCACTCTTTCCATTTCTTCTTTATTAATATCCTTAGTTTTAGAAAAAGTATTAATTTTATTTTGAGCGATTTTTGCTAATTTATTATTTGGGTAATCGGTTACTAATTTATTCCAATAATAAATTGCACTATTAATGTCACTTAGTCTTTGGCAAGAGTTCCCAAGCATAATAAGAGCATCAGGTGTTTTTATTCCACTTTGTTTAAGAATATTTTCAAAGATATCTTTCGCGTCTGAAATTTTTCCCATCGTGTAAAGACATTCCCCCATAAGATAATTAGCATTATAAGAATATTTACACTCAGGATATTCTAAAACAAATTCTTTAAACCTTTCGTATGCCTCTTTTGAATTACTTGCAAAATATAATTTTGTAATAGAGTTATAAATTTTTAATTTGTCTTTTTCAGAAGCTTCTTTATAAATCTCAGGTTCAAGTGGTTCTTCAGTTATTGGTTCTGATGGTTTTTCCATCACTTCAGCTATGTGAATTTTAGATAAACTTTCTTCTTTTTCTTCTTTAATATCTTTTGGATTAGGATATGAAAAAGTCATATCATATTTCCAGATTGGTAAATCTTGAATGGAATGTTCTGTAATTCTTTCAATTCTGCCATCAGGAAATAGTTTTGAAAACCCGATAATATTCCGTTTTTTCGTTGTATATCCTGAAATTTGAAAGTTATTTTCTGAGCTTTTCAAATTAGTTATCCAACTTATTTTATTTTCTAAGAATGAATTTGCTATAACATTTAGGATATAATGCCACTGATTTTTGTTTCCTGTTAATTTCTCTATTTTTTTAACATTTGCTTCCAGAATAGCAAGTTCTTTTTTTACTTTATCAAGCTTAGCAATTATAACCTTATGCTTTTTTAGTTCAACTTCCAGATTTATATTCACTTTTCCCGCATCTAAGACCTCTTGCTTCAGGTTCATATTTCTGATAGTGCCGATTAAAGCAAAATAGAATATTCCAGCTAAAACAAAAAATCCATGCCATGCTATTTTGAAATGTTTTTGCCTTTCAATTATCTTTGATGGAAGAAGATTGCTCGGGAAAAAATCTTTATTTTTTGGTTCTAATGTCTTCCATGCAAGTGCAATTGGTATTGCAAATCTTGCAATTTTTTTTGATAGTTGCTCATCACTCTTGATTTCCGAAATATCAATATTCTTTAAATCTAAACGGCAAACTGTTGATTTCGGTTTTAGATTTTTCTTAAAATATTCAATATCTTCATCAAGTATGTTTTTCCCAGCCATGACTAAATGCTGAGTTATTGGAATGCCCGATACATCCTGTTCCAATATAACTTTTGAATAAATTGCCTTTCTAATTCCCTCTAAATCAGTTTGCGTAACAATAATTGGAAAGGTTTTTACATAGCCGGCACCTTTCATTACAATTCCCACTCTATAATCAATACCAATGTACAAAATCAACACATAATCCTCTGGATGGAAGTCATAGCAAGCTCTCACTAAATTTATCAGTGAGATTTCATTTGTATCTATAAAACTATAAAAGAATTTCTTTTTTGAAATAACAAGATTAATATCCTGCAAGGCATTAAGAAGTTCAAACTTACCACGATGCACAAAAGCCAGAATAGTTTTATCAGGGTTTAATATATAACTTAACCCATAATCTTTGGATTGGATTTCTACTTTGGATAAAAGTTCTGATTTGATTCTCTTTTTTATCTTTGCTGTAGGTATTTCATCAAATTGCTTATATGAAATTTGTTCTTCGTTTGCATTGAAGGCAATCTTGCCTTTTTCTATAGGAAATTTAAGAAGTAATTTTTGTAAGTCATTTTGCCCTGATATTGCTTTTTCTTTTTCAATTTCTTCAAAACTTTCTTTTTCATCAAATTCTGAGATTTCCGGAATATTTAGCTCTTCCTCTTCTAAGTCAGTAAACTCTGATTCTTCTAATGCAGATTTCTTTTCTTCTTCAGTAATTTCTTTTGGGTATAAAGGAGATGAAAGTTCAGTCTCTTCTAAACGCTGTATTTTTATTTTACCATTTTCTAAAGCAAGTTGAGCAACTTTAATTGATAATCCATCTTGAAAAATACCAAATGCTAATTTCTCTTTTTTAAATTTCATTATTTAGGAATCTATTTTGAGTAAGTTAATAACTGCTCCATTCTCGTTCTGCTATTTGAAAAGTTCATAGCTGTTTCTTTTGTTATTATATTGGTTTTACATAGATTAAATAGGTCTTGTTCAAGGGTTATCATACCTTCTCTTTTACCTTCAGTAATCATCTGATATATTTCGTTGATATTTTTATTTCTTATTGCAGCGCGCACCGATGCATCCACAGAAAGAATCTCTTTTGCTAAGGTTAGCTTGCCTTGCTTATTTGGAACTAATTTTTGAGAGATAATCACTTTCAAGGTATCTGCCAATCTTAATCTTATTCTATCTTGCTCTCTTGGAGGAAATTCAGCAATAATTCTATGCATACTATCAACCGCAGAACTTGTGTGCAGGGTAGTAAAACACTTATGACCGCTATCAGTGGCTTCAAGAACTGTAGCAATTGTTTCTGGGTCTCGCATCTCTCCAACAACAATTATATCCGGGTCCTGTCTTAATGCTTGTATTGTTCCCTCTCTAAAGTTTAATACATCTTCGCCAACTTCCCTATGTCTGATAATACATTTATCTGATTGGTGGATATATTCAATTGGATTTCCGATAACTACAATATGAGAGTTATTGTTGTGATTATTCATATCTATAATAGAATCCAATGTACAACTTTTTCCTGACCCTGTGATTCCTGTTACCAAAATTAGACCAGATTTTTCATATCGGAGGTCTAACCTTTTGGTAATTGGTTCGGGAAAGTTTAAAGATTGTATTGTAAATAATTCTTGGTTGATGCGTCTAAAGTTTGCTACTAAAACATTACTTTCATAATAGATATCGCTACGAAAACGGCTGGGTTCTTCCCCCTCTTCTAATACCATTCCTACAGAAAGGTCTACATTTTTATTTCTAAAAAGTGTTATTTTCTGTTCGTCAGATAGGATACTTAAGAAAATAGCGGTAACTTCATCATTAATATACGAAGGCATATCCCGATATGGAGATTTTTCCCCATAGACTCTATACCAGATTTGTCTATTTGCTCCAGGTCCGCCGAAATCCATATCAGAGGCGTTTATTTCTCGCATATGCTTAAGTAATCTTCTAAGGTTATCATAAGCCTCTTTTCTCCAGGTTGCATTATAAGTAATAATTTTGTTAATGTTCTGGAATCTACTTGTACCAGTTAAATATTCTGGTAATCCTACTAACATTTCAGGGGTAAAAGATAGGCTCATATTTTCCTTTCGTAATTCGTTGAACGGTTGCGCGACTCGAATCGTCAGACGTGTCGTTTTCCGTCAACCGTTAACCGTTTCGAGTTGCCCAACCGATAAACGATATTCTTTATTTCTCTCCGGTTACAAGTTTCAGCATAACAATTCTTTGAATAGATTTTCGCCATTTGGAAAATGTACAATTTATAATATTAATCATAAATCTTTTCATCAATTTTTCACCTTTGTATGCAAAGAAGTCTAACACCCTCTTTCTATCAAAATGTCTAACCTTAACAGCAGTCTCTGCGCGAAGTTTAGTAAACACAGAGCCAGCTAATATAAAGCTTTCTTCTCCCCATGTATCTCCCTTTCTTAGATAATCTACAGTTGTATTACTAAGCCAGACTGATATGTCGCCACTTTCAACCAAAATGATTGAACCGGATTTTTTATCGCCAACCGGAATATGTTCACTGACATCATATTTATGAATACGTCCAAGTGCTAAAAAGTCAACTTTTTCTTCTGGCGTGAATCCATGTAACATAAGTGGTTCCCCCTTTTGCATAACTTCAGCACCTGGTTCAAAAGCTTGTTGGAGTGGACCGTATAAATCTTCGGCATATTGTAAGCCCTTTTTTACAACTTCAATAAGTTCTTCAGCATTAATAGGTTTAGAAAGGTATTGAAAAGCTCCAGCATGAACTGCTTTCACTGCACCTTCTATACTGGAAAAACCCGTTGTAATAACAATCACAGCTAATGGTTGTTTCTTTTTAATCCTTTTCATTAACTCAAGACCATCTATACGAGGCATAACCATATCAACGAGGAAAAGGTCAAAATCGTCATATTCCATTTTATCAAGAGCATCCTGTCCATCAACTGCAAGTGTTACTTTATATCCCTCTTCTTCAAGAAACTCCTTACAAAGCTCTCGGATGCTTTGTTCATCATCCACAACTAAAATATGTTTTTTCATCTGAAAATCCTTTCACCACAAAGGTCACAAAGAAAATAAATATACACTCTCATTCCCAAGCCCTCCCCAATTGAATTGGGGATTGGGAATGCTTACATGCCATTTTCATTCTCCTTTCAGGCTCGGCGCCTCTGTCTCGGCTCCCGATATACCCCCGATTAAATCGGGGGGAGACTGGCAGACGGGTGCGTCCCCGATGTATTAGTCTCGGTCAGGTCGAGCCTGAACGGATCGGGGACATGTATGTTTCATAGTATTAAACCTGTTTTTGCTTTTTTCTTTCCTCTTTAATCAATTCTAATTTTTTTAACTCTTGCAACCTTGTTAATATACCATTTATTTTATTGATAGCTTCAGTTATTTGATTGCCAGTCTTAGCAAGTTTTTCGTCCTCATATTCCGCAGCAGCTTTTTTGACTCTACTTAATGACAGGGAGATTACACTCAGAGGATTATTTATATCATGGTCTATCCCGGCAATATTGGCTGCAGTTTGTACAACTTCTTGGTAGTTAGCGATTTTTCCCTTATCTTCTATAATTATTTTTTGCTTCTCTAATAATTGGTCTTCTTTATCCTTCAATTTTTCATTGATTTTTAAGGAGTTAAAAGATAGTTTTTTCGCCATATCACTAATAAAATTCGCAATAAAGGCTATGGCAGTAAAAAGACCGGTATAGGAAATTAAAAATATAGTTTGCGAAGAAACATCGGAATTAAAAGACGAACCATTAATTGGCAAAAGCCATTTAAAGTTATAAAGAAGAATTAGCCCTAAAAGAGACATACTACCAATCAGAGCAGATATAAAACCACCTGCTTTTTCTATTGATAAACTTGCTGTAATAACTGCTATCAGGTATATCCACACAAAAGAGCTTTCAATTCCACCAGTCAGATGTACAATTAAAGTAGAGAAAACAATATCTAAAACAATTTGAACTGTTGCAAAGATATTATTAGTCCTAATAATCTGCAGATGGAAGAGAAGATTTAAAACACATATTCCTAAAAAGGTAGCAATAAAGATAATAATTGGGAAGGTTTGTGGAGATTGCTGAACACGAATAATACCTATTGCAAAAAGAATTATTACTATAAACCATCTGATGTTTGACCACCAGTGGAACATGCTTTTTTCTGTTTCAAGAAATTGTGATTTATCCATTTATATCCTCGAAAAATATATTTACTCCTGCCAATAAATAATTTTCGTTTTCGTTTTCTTCAAGCCATTAAATTGATAAAGCTGATTGATAACATCATTAGTTAATATCTCATCATATAATCCCACTTCATCAAGAGTTGCATCAATACAGGTAAATGGACCAAACCAGGGAACATTGGTTTCACGTCCACCAATTGAAACTGTGTTTGTAGAATCTCTTCTAGACCATTTATCAACTATTTTTGTAGCTTTGTAGCCTTCGTCATAAATTTGAATTGAAATTTCTGCTTGTGTTTCGGAATAAGTTCCATCATAAGTTGCCACAATGAAGTGCCAGGCATAGATGTCCATCTCCCAGTTATTCTTTTCAATTGCTACTTCCTTAACCCCGGAACTTGCAACTATATCGAATGCATATTTCACGGTTTTAAAGATGAAGATGTCAAATACTCGTGCTCTAAGAGACCAGCATACAGGCCAGCCACTTTCATTAGTCTGTTCCGCTACAAGCACACCCCAATCAAGAAAAGAAGGATCCATTTTTGCCCAGCAGGTGATTGTTAAAACATCATCATAAGTAGAGCTTACTCCTGATTCTAAATCAACTCTATCATTATTTCCGTCAAAATTAAGAGCACCCTCACCATATGCTGTATCTGTGGTCCAATCTGGTGCTAAATCTCCCCCTCCTAAAGTTCCATCATTTCCACTGTCAGAGCCGTCTGCTACTGTGGTTCCACTCCCTTCATCAAAATTCCAGCAACCAACTTGTTCCTCTGGATGAAGATCAATTATAGATATAGAAGCTAATATCGCCTCACTTTGATGATGGTTTGTTCCATAACTCACATTGGCAACAATACGGATTGTGTCTTTGTCTGAATCAAAAGCTGAATATTTTATATAATCAATGCTACCATCTAAAACATCAAATGGGCTAAATGTTGGTGGATAATAAGAGGGAGCCAGAGGAATAAGACTTGTATCTGGCTTATTCTTTATACCATAATTTAATGCATAAGCTCCAAGATGCTTCGCTTGCATTATAACCAGGTTTTCTGAAGCAATTTCCGGCATTTTCTCAGTATGCTTATGAACAGTTATGAGAATTCCTGCAAAGATGGCAATAATTATCAAGGCACCTATTAAAACTGCTTTTCCCATTTTTATTCACGCCAGTATAGAGTGTTATATTCTCTATCGCCAGACCCAGTACCGCCAGTAAAAGTATATATAGCTTCAATTTCTTCATCAGTTAATACTTTATCTAAAATTCGCACTTCATCAATTAACCCATTCCAGCATCTTGCACCAAACCAATTTTCTGTTCCACCAATGGTAACAAAATTATCATCGTCTCTTAATGTCCATTTATCAATAATTTTTGAGTTCACTAAAGTATATTCTTCATCTTCATGTATTACTTTTATTGAAATTCTTGCTTTTGTTTCAGAATATGTACCGTCATAAACTCCAACGACATAGTGCCAGGCATAAACATCGTATTCTGGATGAGTCACTTCATCCATTGTTATACTAACTTCATCGTAGTCAAGTAAACTCAACCAACCAGTGCTATATTTAACTTTGAATGCATATTTAAGCAGTAATATATCCTTGTATTCCCAATGTCCAACCCAAAATTTCCAATAAGGTGGGTCATTAACCCAATACCAGTATCCACCATCTGTTGTCCGTCCTCTAAGAGTCCATGATAACCAGTTGCCAGAAGTATGTTCTCCAACAATTCTTCCAAGATCAGTATCCAGCCATCCGCTGGGATTATCAGCTTTTAACCATGCTACAACTGTAACCACATCATCATAAGTATCATTAACATCTGTGCCTAAACCAACATAATCATTGTCTCCATCAAAATCAAGAGCACCACCTACATTGCCATCACCCCAGTCTGAAGACGGATCCATATGAATCAAAGTTCCATCATTTTTATTATCCGAGCTATCTCTTGCAGTATAACCACTGCCATCATCCATATCCCAGTAACCAACCTGACCCGGAATAGAAGTATCTGTTATGTTAAATACTGCTTCACATTCATGGTGAAGTGTATCATCAGGTGTTATCCAGCTTACATTTGCAATAATATCTATTGCATCAGGATAGGCATCGTTATAATCATAGTCAAAATCATATTTGATGCTATTAATCCTTCCGCCCCAGTTTTCATCTCCCAATACAATAAAACTATCAAATGTTTGAGTAATGTCTGAGTCAACCTCACCCTCTTTTATTTGTTTTATTGCATATCTGAGGGCATAAGCACCTACATTATTCACATCATATTTATTTCCTTGCGATAACATTTCTGGTGTCTTTTCTGCCCGGTGTTGTACTGATAATGTTATGGCCGCAAAAATTGCGGTTAGTAATAACACTATTATTATTAGAACTCTACCCATTTTTCCTCCTAATGGTTTTTTATTTTATTATTTTTCTAATTACTATTTTATACATATAAAAAGAATAATTATTAAAATTACTGTCAATGATTTTATTACAAATAATTTCTTTTCATCTGAAAATCGCTTGCCACAGAGACACCCCGATACAGTCATTCTTCCTTACGGAGCAGGCAGAGAGCACAGAGAAAATAAATATAAACTCTCATTCCAAAGCCCTCCCCAATTGAATTGGGGATTGGGAATGCTTACATGATATTTTCATCTAAAAATCACCTTAAATTACTTGGAGTAGTTCCGATATATCGGAACTGAATACGGCAAGAGACTTGCCGACTCCAAATAACCTTCAAATTTTCATTCTTCTTTGTTGTTCCATATTTTATGAGATCTGCAAAATGGCATTCACATGTCATTCCAAACGCCCACGGCTGTCATTCCCGACCCCGATCCCCAATTTAATTGGGGGGAATCCATATAGAGGGAAGACGCAGTAAAAGACAGGTTGTAAGGAATGGATTCCCACTTTCGTGGGAATGACAAGCAGAGAAGTGGGAATAACAAGTTAAGTGAATTTTCCATATTTTGCAGAATCCATGTTACATATTTTAATACACACTAATTATATCATTATAAATACAAGTTTTTAAAATATTGCCATAATACAATTTTATTATTAATAGCCCTTTTATCAATATCACCACGATATGTATTCGCAAAAAATTCTATATCAATTCTTACAGAACGAATGTAAGAGAGGGAATCCTGTGGAGAAGTAATTTCATTTTCATTCACATCATAATAAGTAAATTTTAGATTATTAGAATTTTGTGATAGTTCAAATGGTCCGAATTCCATTGAGCCGTTGCGGGTAAGTTTTAATGAATCATTTTCCTTATAAATTAGTATTATATCAATACTTGCAGAAACACTATCTTTTATGCGGAACTGAAAAGTACTATCTGTAGCAAGTAAGACTGCCAGGGAATCAATACCCGCACCAACTTTAGATAAGTATCCATTTGAGATTCCGGGTATTGTTTCTCCCGTATCATCATCAATTGTGCCGGAGATAACTCTTTCTGAAATTTCATTAAGAGTTGTCTGCATATTAGTATTATATCCTACAGCTTGCACATTTGATAAAGCATTAAACATAGCAATGAGGAATAATCCTCCAATAACTACAGCTCCCAGTGCATCTAATAGGCTTCCCATGATTTCTAATTTTAACCCTCCATATCAATAAAAATTTTACTGATAGGTTTATCCCTTGTTCCAATCCAGAGCGTATCAGGTCCCAATGGATAACAATAAATAACTATATCAATCTTTTGATATGTACTATCAGGCTCAGAAATATCACCAGAACTATTACAATAATTTGACTGAATATTAACATTATAAACTACATTATTGATTGGGGTAGTGAATGTGGAATCGCTGTAATTAGTTTGAATTTCATCAAATGTATAAATCTTTCCAAGAAGTTCAGCATCAATTTTCTGTATGTATTTATCTGCAATTTTCAAACCTTGCATTTGGAACATAACTTTATACACTATATCTGTAGCGGTATAGAGATTGCTATAAGTTGTAATAAGAATAGTGGAAAACAGCATTACAGCAAGAAGAACGAGTAGCATTTGTCCCATATTCATATTTTATTCCTCTGTTGTTGCATAAGCCACTTCAGAAATAGTAGTAAGCCCATTTCTTATTCTATCTAATCCTGAATCCCTAAGAGATAACATCCCTTGTTTTTCAGCAATGTTTCTAATAAGCGCCTCATCAATTTCTTCTCCGGATTCAACAATAGCTTTTCTTACTTCATGTGAAAAGTATAGGGCTTCACAAATATTTATTCTTCCTTTATATCCTTCAGTGCATTTCTTACAACCTTTTCCTGCTTCATATATTTTACCGGATTTTAAATCCTCTTCAGTTATACCAAATTCAAGTGCAGCCTGATATTTTTCTTTTGCTAATGGTTTCCTGCAATACGGGCATAATTTTCTTACTAATCTTTGTGCGACTATAATATTTATTGCATAAGCAAGAAGAAAAGGTTCTATCCCCATTTTATATAATCTTGAAATTGCGCTTGGTGCATCATTAGTATGAAGTGTAGAGAATGTTAGATGACCTGTATTCGCAAGTTTAACTGCAACTTCTGCAGTAATTTTATCCCTTATTTCACCAACCATTACAATATCAGGGTCGTGTCTGAGGATAGAGCGGATAGCATTTTCAAAGGTCATCTTATGTCCAATCTTTAGCTGTCTTGCCCCTCTAATCACATATTCTACAGGGTCTTCGCAGGTAAGTACATTTTTTGAAGGGTCTATCACATGATAAAGTGCAGCCATTAAGGTTGTGCTTTTTCCACTACCAGTTGGTCCAGTAAGCAGAACAATGCCTTTGGAAGTACTTATGGCTTTAAGAAAATCCTTCTCAGCTTGTTTCTGAAATCCCAACTTTTCTAAATCTGTTATTACATTTCTATCGTCTATTACTCTTATGACCACGCTTTCAAATCTTCTTTCATATTCTGCGGATATAATAGGTAAGATTGAGACACGAAATCTAATCAGATGCCCATCAACAAGACGCTGTGCAAAGCCATCCTGTGCAGTATCTCTTTCAAATCTGTCAACACCTGTTGAGCGGTCTTTAGCAACTGCTGCTATTGCTTCTGGGGAAGTATTATCCTGCCTATGCCAGGGATGAAGTTTTCCGTCAATCCTGAAAAAGAAATCCACACTTGACCGTTGATATGGTATAACATGGATGTCACTTGCTCCTTGTCGTACAGCTTCAACCAAGCTAGCTTCAAATAAATTCACCAAAAGACTTTTATTTATCTCCTCATCTAATGCATATTCATCAACACCTATTTTTCCAACTTCACCTACTTCTTCTATCTGTTCGCCAGCTTCTTCAAGAAGTTCTAAAAATTCATTCTTCTGAGGAGCTATGATTTCAATAAGTTCTTCTATAGTTTTAAGACGACAAAAAACCACTTCATATTTTTTGAATTCTGTATTTAAAGGAATTTTTTCTACGATTTTGTTTGTTGGGTCTGCGGATAAAACTATTAATGTATTTTTTCTTCCATAAGCTATTCTATATGGTAAAACTTTATTATATAACAGTTCCCTTTTGAAATCTTCTGGAAACCTGGAAAGCATTTCTTTTGTACGCTTTATCTGATTTTGGTCTAATTTGTCCAGGTCTATATCAATTGTGCGGAATGCATAAAGGTCAGCGAGCAGACTATAAATTGCATCGTGGTCTATTTTCAAGTCTGAGGTTAATATTTCCTCTAATCGGCGAGGATTAGAGGGGTCCTCATCAGCCTGAATCATAAATGCTTTATCAAGCGTATCTTTATCAATTATTTCTTTTTCAACTAATAATTTTCCTAATCTTGATCTTCCTATCATTGTTTCCTTAATTAGTCATTAGTCATTAGTCATTAGTCAACAGTGAAATATGCTTCTGCGGCGCATTTCACGGGGCTCTAACTTAATTTACATTCCAGCCATACCAGGCATTTCTGGAGAAACAAGAGCAATCTCTGCAGAGACAATAGTTAATAATGAAATTACAATGCCAATAAAGAGTGCAATTAAAGACTGAATTGATTGAATCACAGTATTCATTTTATATGTAGTTTCTTTTTCGTAGAATGAGCAAATTTGACGAGCAGATTGTAGCACATTACCGGTTTCAGCCCCTGTTCTTAATCTACTTAAAGTTGTTTTATTAAATACATTTGCTTCTTCCAATGCTGGGACTAATGACATACCTTCTTTTAACATAAGTGGAATAGTAATCTCTTTAATTCCCTTTTCTATATAAGCATTTCTACAAGCTTGAGCAGAAGATGTTAAGGCTTCTATATTAGCTTCTGCACCAGAATAGACAGCGGAAAAAACTCTAAAAAATATCTCAATACTTGATTTATGTAACAGATGCCCAATAATTGGCAATTTAATTAAAAATCTATCCCTCCATACCCTTCCATCTGGAGTTTTCCACCACATAAAAATTGCGATTGAAAAGATTACAATTATAAGAAACATCCACCACCAATTAGCACCTAAATAATCACTCATCTTTAATGTAAAAGCAGTCATTGGTGGAACTTTCATTCCATGTTCAACAAAAATCTTAGCGGTTGCTGGAAATATTGAGACTATAAAATATCCAACAGCAAGTATCATAGCCACAACTGTAACCATTGGCGTGAGTATTGCCTGCTTTAAACTTTTTCTATAATCTTGGTCCCTTTCCATAAATTTGGAAGTAGCTTCATAAACCTCACTCATATTACCACTTTTGGTTGCAAGACCGAGCATATAAGCAGGAAATTTCCCAAAGACATCAGCATAGCGTGAAAAAACCTCTGTGCCTTCTTTACCTGCTTTTAACTGACTTTCAACTTTTTTTAATGTTTCTCTTAATGTAGAATTGGATTCTTCCTCTGCTAACATACGAAGAATCTTATCATAAGCCATCTTTTCTTTAAGTAGAAACGAGCTAAGATTGATAAACATCATAATGCTTTGTTTAGAAGGCTTTGGATGGAAATCAATCAAAACTGGTTGAATTTTTGCGTCCCTATATCCAATCCTTAATAATGCTCTTTCTACCTCTTGCTTTGTATACGCGGCTTGCTTTCCTTTTAATTTTTTACCTGTAGGAAGTTTTACTGTATAACGAAAGGTCTTTTTGCAAAGTATAGAATTTATTCTTATTCTATGTTTGGTTGCTATTTCTTTTATTAATTGCTTTGCTTTAGATTTGTTATGTGCTAATACTAAACCTTGAACAGGTTTACCATTTAAAGACACCCCTTGATAACGAAATTCTTTTTGCATTTTTACTTAACCCTGGTTGTCAGGGTCCATACCCTGACAAAATTCGTGAAATCTGTCATGGAATGGTCCATGACAGCCGTGAACCATTTAAAGCCACTCCTTGATAACGAAATTCTTTTTGCATTGTTACTTACTTTCTATTAACCTCTATTTGGCAAGATTATATCATTACAAAATAATTCTTTACTTCCAGATAGTTGTAACGAACTTCGAATTTCGAACTTTAGGGTCATTGGTTAGTAATTCAATATCAAGTTCCAATGCAGCTCCTGCAATTATTCTATCATGTAATTCGGGTATATCATTTATCATAAAGGCTTTTTCTATTGTCATAAAAGTTATTTTTTTCTCTTTGATTGATTTGTGCTGTTTAAAATAATTTTTTGAGTCATTTAGAGTTATTTCAATTCTCTTTTTTTCAGATAGATAACCAATTTCAGCCAAAACTATTGCTGGGATGTAAATTTCGCTCTCACCCTTTTCTGCTTGTTCAAATATTTCTTTAATACGATTAGGTAACTTTCTTCTTTCTAATCGAAGTACTAATGCCATTGTATCTGTTACATATTTAGGGGGTGTAATAGAATAAGTTGTATATTTGTTTTTCACATCTTACCATTAGTCAGTCCACCAGCTCCGAGACCCCGACTTGCCGGGGATAAATCTCCACACCAATCCATTGGTGTGGTGGATAAATCGGGTACTGGCGGATTAAATTTGTTCCTATACATCGTGATTATTACACCCCCTTAGTCTTCACGGGGATATAATTCTTTATAGTTTTTAAATTCTTCCTCTAAGTGACTAATTTCAGTTTTGTTTAACAAAGAGAGTTCATCGTTTAAATTGTCAAAAGATTTTTTTCTTCGTACACTGATAAATTGAATAAAATCTAATATCTCAAGCAAAGCTTCAACAGGAAGACCTTTTGTATTTTGAATAATTAATTTTTCTATTCGTGCAGTATTCATATCGTTCCTATGAAAAATCCTTATGCTGGTTCATCCGCCAGCTGACGGATGAACCAGCAATGGAAACCCTAATTGTCAGGGTCCATACCCTGACAAAATTCGTGAAATCTGTCATGGAATGGTCCATGACAGCCGTGAACCATTTAAAGACACCCCTTGATAACGAAATTCTTTTTGCATTTTTAATTAACTCTGGTTGTCAGGGTCCATACCCTGACAAAATTCGTGAAATCTGTCATGGAATGGTCCATGACAGCCGAGAAGGGACAGCCGTGAAAGCCTACCTAACCCTAATTGTCAGGGTCCACACCCCGACAAAATGTTCTTTGCTACAGGCTAAGGTGGAAAATATGGGAGGCACAAAAACCTCCCATATTTTATTTTTTGAATTCTGATATTTTAATCAATTACTCAGTTTAATCTGGTAAATGCTATTGTGCCAGTTTTTCCTGTTACCACAACTTGTGCTGCGACACAACCAGTTGGACCATAGGCCCCACCAGCACGGGTTGCGTCATCACCTATTTCTTTTCCATTTCCTGTTATTGTAAGATCATCAGTAGCGATTGTTAGTTTATAGGTTCCATTGTCAGTTGTTAAAGTATCTGCAGTTGTTCCATTATGACCATATCCTAACCATTTACCAAGCTCTTGATCAACAGTTCCTCCACTAGGTGTCCAAGCATATCCACCACCACCAAAGCTTTCAGGAGTCTTGTAGAATCCTAATGCTTGCCCAGCAAGAGTATTTAGGTCAGCAATAACCGCTTGACGATTTGAAGATACAGCTTGATTTTTGAACATAGTGATACCAACGGCAACAGCCACACCTACGATAATTACGCTCAATACAATGAGCAGTATTTGTTGCATTCCCATTTTTTCTCCTTCACCCCGTGTCCCGATATATCGGGATTATTTCACCGGGGTTATTTTTTAGTTTTTTTCCCGTAAAAAACGGGATTTGGGGAAATTTTCACATCTATTTAGGGGGTGAAATAAAAACCATTTTATATTATTCAATCAATTCCTCTGTTAGAATTGTTTACTATCTAACAAGAGCACTAGGGTGAATTTAATTTCACCCCCTGAAAACATAAATATATTATGCAACTTATGTGCCAAAATTTTATTTAACTTTTTTTAAAAAAATTTTCTCTGTCAAGATAAATTTTATTTTTTTAAGTAGCACTGTTTGAAAATAATATAAAAGTTTGTTATAACCTCCTCTGGAGAGAAGCACTCCATATTTACTTTACAAAGAAAGTACTATGCTGGTTCAGATTTTAATCTGAACCAAAATGTTTGGTTCAAGTAACATACTTGAACCAGCAATGCGTATTTTATACTCATTCCCAACGCCTTCGTTGGGAATGCATTAAGATTTTTAGGATGATAATCTGTCATAAAATAATTACATATTAAAAATTATTGTCATATATTTATGACGCTAATGTTCGCCTGGAGATTTGGTAATTTGGTGATTTATTTGTTATTTGTAATTTGAAATTTGATATTTGAAATTTACCTGCCCCGTGAAATACGAAGTCCCGCCCTTGCGGGATTTCACGGGGTAAAATATTTGCTATTTGTTATTTGGCATTTATTTGATGTTTGGTATTTATACACCATTGTAACTGAATCGCAACGATTGCAACAACTCTAACTATTATTTTTTCTATACCTGTTAATATCAATATTATATTTTTTAAATTTATCGTAGATATTTTGTCTTTTTATCTGGGAGATATTTGCAGCTTTAGTAACATCACCGTTACAGTTTTTTATTAATCCTTCAATGTAGGATTTTTCAAACTCCTCTTTAGCTTTAGTAAATGGCAGATGCATAAAATTTTGTGCAGACATATCTTTTGAAGGAATTTTATTTTGATAGATATGGTCAGGTAGGTCCTCAGGAATAATTTTATTATGAGAAGCCAATGCAGCAGCGTGTTCCATCGCATTTCTCAATTCTCTTATATTTCCTTTCCATTCCATTGTAGTTAGTATTGACATAACAGAGTCTGATAATTGTAATTCTTTTTTATTATATCTCTCTGCAAACTCGTTGACAAAGGCATTTGCAAGCAGTTTTATATCTTCTACTCTTTCTCTAAGAGGCGGGATATGAATATTGATAACATTCAATCTATAATATAAATCTTCTCTAAAGTTTCCATTCTTAACCTCTTCTTCAATGTTCTTATTAGTTGCTGTGATAATTCTTACATCAACTTCAATATCTTTATCTCCTCCAACCTGTCTTATCACACCTTTTTCCAGGGTGCGAAGTAATTTTATTTGGAATGCCTGTGATGTTTCTGATATTTCATCCAGAAATAGTGTTCCGCCATCTGCTTCTTGAAAATAACCGATTTTATCTCTAATCGCATCAGTAAATGCACCTTTTTTATGTCCGAACAGAATGCTCTCCAGGAGATTTTCAGGTAAGCCTCCGCAATTTACCGCAACGAATTTTTCGTCTTTTCTTTTGCTATTTTTATATATTAAATCTGCGAATAGTTCTTTACCAACACCTGTTTCACCAGTTATCAGGACTGTGGTATCAAGAGGAGCAATTCGTTTTACTTTTTCCATCACTTTTTGTATTGCAAAACTATTACCTACAATATTTCTTCTATCAAATCCTTGAGCCAGGATACGGCGCAGTCTTTTAATTTCTTCGGATTGCCATCTTGCTTTCAAAATTTTTTCAATCGTTAGTTTAAGTAGTTCAAGGTCTTCTACAGGCTTTTCAATAAACTCTTCAGCCCCTAATTTCATTGCCTTAACAGCCATACTAATTGAAGCCTTTCCACTTATTACTATTACAGCAATTTGAGGCCATTGCTCTTTTATCTTTTTCATAAGCTCCAGCCCATCTACTTCTGGCATGACAAGGTCTGTCATAGCAATATGATAAGTACCTTCTTTTAACTTTTTAAGAGCTAAGGTTGCCGAATCAGCCGTGTCTATTTCATATTCGTCTTCTAATTGACGGCGAAAAATATTTAGAGTATCCTGTTCATCATCAATAATAAGTATCTTGGCATTTCTTTTTAAAAAATCTGTTTGTATTACTTGATTTGCCATTTTTTATTCCTCTTTTAAAAAAGTTAAATATCCGCCTTTGGCGGGAAACGGTTCAAATTTATCAGGATGTCTTTCATCTGAAAATAGCATGCAGATAACACACCTCGTCTGTCCCGATGAATCGGGACATCCACCCCTCTCAAGAGGGGACTTTTTATGATTCCCCTCTAATAAGAGGGGAAAAATTCTCCAGAGGAGAATTAGGGGTGTGTTATTTTCATACTCCTTTCAGTCTCTGCCAGTCTCCTCAGGCTCGTCCAGTCTTGGCTCCCGATGTATCGCCCGTCTGCCCGTCTTGGCTCGCCAAGCCGAGACAGAGGCGCCGAGACCGACGCAGTCGTTATAAATATTACACCTCTACGAGGAATTTCAAAAAACTATTTTTGAGGAAAATTATGTTCATTTACAACAACTTATGTATATATTATATATGCGAGACTTGAGTAAGCTATTCATTTGATTGGTAGAAATAAAGTAAATGTGCTACCTTTGCCTACTTCAGATTTTACAGTTATGTGACCTCCATATCTTTCCGCCACACTTTTGCTTATTGCTAATCCTAGACCAAAGCCCCCACCATCCTTTTGTCCTTTTGTAGTATAATATGGTTCAAATATTTTATCTAAATCCTCATTCTTTATTCCTTCCCCTGTATCTTTTACTTCAATTGCAATCATATCGCTAGTTTGATAAGTTTTGACGAAAACAGATTTTTCTACACTATTTTTCAAAGATTCAATTGCATTGTTCATAATGCTTGTAAAACTCTGGCTAATCTCACTGTATACTGCTTTTATTTTTGGAAGCTCTTTAAAAAAATTTGTTTCTAAAATGACATAATGTTTAAAAAATAAGTTATGGTCGCAAAGTTCCAGTTCTTGTTTAACAAGTTCATTTATGTTTATTGGAATCATCATTGAGATATTATCCTGTTTTACTTTTCTTAGGAGTATTTTTACAGAATGTGAGATATTTTTCCCGGATTCCAGGATTTTATCAATATCTTCGTTATCACCAATATCCTTTTTAATTAGTTGTGCATACCCTAATATAGAGTTTAAAGGAGAGTTTATATTATGAACAATGCCCTCAACCCGTCTTCCTATTTCAGCCAATTTATTGCTTTTTATTAATTCTAATTCTAACGCTTGTCTTGCTCTTCTCTCTTTTACCTCTTTAGTGATATCTGTAATGCTTCCAACTAATCTTAATTTTGGTTCATCATTAACAGCTTTAATATTTAATATAACATACTTTATTTTATCGGGTAAATTTTCCCTTTGGGGAAGATTTATTTCTAAATGTGGCAAAGTGATACTATCGTTCTTTGCATCCTGTATATTTTTTTCATTCAGTTTAATGAATTCGTTTAAATTCTTCCCAATGATTTCCGCAGAATTTTTAAGTTCAAGAATATGTACAAAGCTGGGATTACATAAAATAATATTAAAATCAGAGTTCATCCAAAAAACTCCTGAATCAAGATTCTCGGTTATTATTTTGTATTCATTAAGAGAACGATTATATTTAGACAGGGACATATTCATTGCATTAAATGTTTCCACCATATCACCAAGTTTACCACTATATTTTTCTGGTATCGGTTCAAATTTTGAGGGATTTTTGCTAATCTCCTTCATCTTTTCACTTACCTTTCTAATGGGTTGCATTATAGTTCTGCTGAATATTTTGCCTAAAATAATTATCGCAATTAAAGTGGCACCCAACAATATCAACAAGAAAACAAATTGTTCAATCTGGTAGTTTATAATAAACCAAAACCACTCAGAAGCGAGTAAAACGATTGCGAGTATAAAGGTTATAACAAAAAAGCGGACGAATATTCTCTTTTCTAAGCCAACCTTTTTTCTTTTCATTACTACTCCTGTGTTTTTTTGTAATTTCAGTTTGTAATCATAAGTTAATTTTCAAAATTGCAAGTAGATCTTAACATGTTAGGTGCAATGCTGCGATTATTTTATTATTAGATTGAGATAAACTATTAAATTTTTTAGTAGCTTCTGAAGTATTCTCTATTATTAACTTTATTTTATGATTTTTACAATAATCAAGAACTTCTTTTTTTACTTTCATTAAACCAAATTTTCCTGTCCCTATTATCAAAATGTCTGGTTTATTATCAATAATTTCTTGTATGTCCCTCAAAGTAAGCAAATGGGACTGGCTGCGCCACCAGTTGCTTTTTATTGAATCTGGCATAATAATTACATCATGGGTGTAAACTTTACCATTAATATTAATCTTACCAAAACTATAATTATTCACTGTCATGATTTTATGACAATTTTTAGAAGTGATAATGATTGTCAAGAAAATTTATACAAAAATTGACAGATTATACAAACTAAGAATTTCTTAGTATAAAAGAAATTTTTAAATTATTTTTTTGAAATCGCAAATCTAACAATGAGGAAGAACAGATGGACATAAAATCTATTAGATTAGAATTTCCTGAAGAGTGTAATATAATTTTTGGTCAAACTCACTTTATAAAATCAGTTGAGGATATTTATGAGTTACTCGTAACGAGTGTTCCAGGGATAAAATTTGGATTAGCATTTTGCGAGTCCTCTGGTCCTTGCCTGATTAGAAAAGATGGTACTGATGATGAATTAGTTAAAATTGCAGTGAAAAATATGGAAAATCTTGCAGCTGGTCACTCATTTATAATTATTTTAAAGGATGCTTTTCCCATCAACGTGCTTAATAGTCTTAAAAACTGTTCTGAAGTTGTGAATATTTTTTGTGCAACCGCAAATCCAGTTGAGGTCATTGTTGCAAAAACCGAACAAGGATGTGGAATTCTTGGTGTAGTGGATGGCTTTTCGCCCAAAGGTGTAGAGAGTGATGAGGATGTTAAAAAGAGAAAAGAATTTTTACGAATGATTGGATATAAAAGATAATGCGACTTTTTTTAGCGCTTGATTTTCCGGGAAGTATAAAACAAAAACTTGGCCAGAATATTAATATCTTGAAAGCTGATATTCCGAAAGGTGTAAAATGGGTTGAAACAGAAAATCTTCATGTCACTTTTCGTTTTTTAGGTGATACTGAGCCTAAAATTTTGGATGGTCTAAACACTGAAATTGAGGCTGTTGCAAAAAACTATCATCATTTTTCAATCTCATTTGGTAATATAGAAGTAGTTCCAAACTTTTATCGCCCAAGAATTATCTGGTATAATATGATTGATGAAACTGGTATTTCACAAAAAGTATTTCATGATGTTGAAATGAGATTAGTTAATTTTGGTTTCAAAAAAGAGATGCGTCATTTTAAATTACACACAACTCTTGGTAGAGTAAAATATATGAGGAGGTTAGATTGGAAAGCAATTCTTAAAAAAGCAAAGCCTTTGTATGATACTATTGATTGCAGGAAATTAACCCTTTTTAAAAGTCAATTAACAAGTTCGGGACCGATTTATTCAATTGTAAAAAAATATGATTTCAAATAACTGAATGTAAAATAAGGAAATAAATATTGGAGGTAAGTAATGAGAGATAAAAAATTCGATGAATCCTTAAATACTGCTATGGGTCAAATCAGAAAGAGATATGGTGAGGGCTCTATTATGCGTCTGGGAGATAATGCACTTGTAGAAATTGATTCTATACCTACAGGTGCAATCAATTTAGATGCAGCTTTGGGAATTGGCGGAATTCCGCGTGGAAGAATTACTGAAATTTATGGAGAAGAGGCTTCTGGTAAGACTACCCTTGCATTACATATTGCTGCTGAAGCACAGAAGAGAGATGGTATTATTGCATTTATTGATGCAGAACATGCTTTAGACCCAATATACGCTCGGAAGTTAGGCATCAGCACAGATGAGATGCTAATTTCTCAGCCTGATACAGGCGAGCAAGCTCTGGAAATCGCTGAGGCCCTTGTTCGAAGTAATGCCGTAGACCTGATTATTATTGATTCTGTCGCAGCACTTGTCCCACAGGCAGAGATTGAAGGTAATATGGGAGATTCTCATGTGGGATTACAAGCTCGCTTAATGTCACAAGCATTAAGAAAACTTACTGGTGTAATTAACAAGTCTAACAGCTCGCTTATATTCATTAATCAAACCAGAATGAAGATTGGTGTTGCACCTTATATGAACCCCCGAACCACTACTGGTGGTGTTGCACTAAAATTCTATTCAACAATCCGTATTGAGGTTAAAAGAGGTCCGAGTATAAAATCAGGTGTTGATAGAGATAATATAATTGGGAATGTAATGTGGGCAAAGATTGTGAAAAATAAGTTAGCCCCCCCATTTAAATCCGCACAGTTTGACCTTATCTATGGTGAGGGAATCTCACATCAAGGGATTCTAATTGATGAAGGTATCAAACACAAAATAGTTCAAAAACGAGGTTCCTGGCTTTCTTATGGACAATTGCAATTAGGACAGGGCAAAGAGCAAGCAATAAAATTTCTATATGAGAATCAAAAGATAAAAAATGAAATAGAAAAAAAAGTAAGAGAGGCACTGGAACTACCTGAGCTCAAAACTGATGAAGATAACAAAGATAAAAAAGCAAAAGAATCACAGAAAGTATAATATCTTTGTTGATGGAAAATACATTTTTCCCATCTCTTCAAAAGCACTCACCAAATTTGACCTTTCAGAAGAACAAGAGTTTGACTCAAAAGGTTTTTCGGAATTAAGAAAGAATATCACCTTATTTGAATGTGAATCCGCTCTTATTAACTTCCTGCAATATAGAATGCGAGCTGAAAAGGAGATTGTTCATAAACTAAAAACTAAAGGCTATAAGTCTGAAATTATTTCTGAATTGATAACAAGGTATAAAAATTTTGGTTATATAGATGATATTACTTTTGCAGAAAGTTACCTGCTGGACCTTATTTCACATCACCCACAAGGTAAATATTCAATCATAAATAAGTTAAGAACAAAAGGTGTAAATCAAGAGCTCATTAATGAAGTAATTGAAAAACATTTAACTAATGAAACAGAAAAGGAGCTGGCTGAACGAAGCCTGAATAGTCAAAGATATAGATTTGAGAAGTTATCTCCTTCAGAAAGAAAAAATAAAGCTCTTGCGTTTTTACAAAGGAAAGGATTTTCTTCTAAAATTGCTTTTGAGGCAATTAAAGACTTTGTTTGATATTTGATATTTGTTGTTTGTTATTTGTTATTTGATATTTGTTATTTGATATTTGATATTTGTTATTTGTTATTTGTTATTTGTTATTTGTTATTTGTTATGGGTTATAGATGAATCTACTCTTCACTTTCTCTGATAACTTTTATAGCATCAATCTTTAATGTGCGATATGCTGGAATTATTGTGGTAAGAAGACTGATTACAATAGAAACTACTGCAACAATAATTAAATCCAAAACCTCTATTTTCACAGGAACAGACTGGAATGGCATACCTGTTATCGGGATTTTTACAAAATGCCATTTTATCTGAGCAAATAATAATCCAAGTGAGACTATAAATCCTGATAAAATTCCTATTATGCCAATTAAAAAGCCATTTAATACAAAAATTTTCACTACATCATTTGCAGTTGCTCCAAATGATTTCAAGATACCAATGTCAGCCTTTTTTTGGGATACCATTTTTAAGTAATTTCCTATCATATTAAAAGCTGCAATAAGAAATATAAGAATTAGCACAAGAAACATAACCTTCTTTTCAAACTTTATTGCAGTAAATAGATGTTTTTCAAATTGAGTCCAATCCTGAACTTCAAAATCTTTTCCTAATTTATTACTGATATTTTTAGCAATTTTCAGAGATTTTTTTGGCGACTTTGTCATTACTTCAAAGAAAGAGATTGTGTTTTCCATATCCATAAATTTCTGCAGAGTTTTCAAATCTGTAAAAGAGTATTTCATATCATATTCAGGAATGCCAGTGTAAAAAAGACCAATCACTTTTAAATTTTTACTTTTAGGCATAAGCCCAAAAGGTGTAGGTTGGTCTGCAATAGGAGAGGTAAGTGTAACATTATCTCCCAGATTCACACGCAGTTGTGCTGCCATATCTGAGCCTAAAAGAATTCCTTTTTTGAGTTCTTCAGAGTTTGGATTGCCAATATAGATATTTCGCGAAAGAAGTGTTGCTTTCAAATGTTCATTTAATTGAATTCCCTGACAGATGGTACCGCAAACATTTTGCCCATTCAAAAGCATAAGCTCGGCCTGGCAAACTGGACTTATTCCTTTAACTTTTTCAGAAGAAATTATTGGAATTATGTTTTCCCAATTCTCTATAGGATTATAATTTTTACTGAAAATTTTCATTTCCGAATGAAGTCCAATAATGCGATGTGTAATATCTTCTTCAAGTCCATTCATAACTGACATTACAACAATAAGGGCAAATACGCCGAGAAAGATTCCAATAATAGAAATTAAATTACCCAGAGCAAATCCTTTATGATGCTCAGATTTTAAATATTTACGGGCAAGTCTAAAATGATACATATCAGACCCTAATTGGGTTTGTTATCCTTTTAATCTGATTCTTTATATATTGGTGTTACTACATAGATATATTTAAGTGGTTTTTCACCAGCAATAACATTGTGAGTTGTATATGGAGGTATATATACAGCATGATTTTCTTTAATATTAATTTTATCGTTCTCAAATTGAAGAGTCCCTTCACCTTGAAGAAAAATTAACAGTTCCTCATAATGTTTTGTGGAATGTATACCGCATTCCTTACCTGGTTCTAAATACACATATCCAGAACTTAATACTTTTGTAAATTCTTTTAATATTGAATGACTTCTTTCGGGATTTAACTTTACTATTTGAGAATATTTTTTAATCATAATTTTACTTTCTTTTATTTTTTTTCTTTTAGTATTGATTTGATGTTCCACAGAATGGACAAAATTCTATTTTAGGTTCTGTAGCTTTCACGGTATTACATATTATGATTACTTTATAATACATACACAATATTGATATTTATATTTCTTAAAGCGAAAATTAATTTATTATTTCCAATATTCAAGTATTTATTGATAAATATAAGTGATATTAATCCAGTATAAACTATTTTTTGAGATTTTTTACTTACTATTAGCATACCATAGTTTAAATTTTAATCACTCTTTTTATAAATCTCATCATATAATTCTTTTTTTGATTTCATACCCAAGTATATTTGACATGTAATTTCACTTAAATAATCTAATCCATACCAACTTTTAAATTCCTTTTCAAATTTCTCATAATTTTTCCCTTTATTGATCCAACATTTCGGGGGAGCAAAATTTGAAAATAATTCAATCCCAGTAAGTATTAAAATTGGGTTAAAAGGCTGACCCTTTGCCCATTTTGGGACTTGTTTCATTGCAATATCTCTAATCAGTTTCTTTTCATTGTCATCTAATGATTTGTTTAATGTTGAAAAAACTAAAATTGCTTTTGGGAATTTTTTGGATAAAAATAACATTCTTTTTTTATCTTTTATTTTAAACCTATTAAAAGTTTTACATTCTACAAAAATCAATTTTGTTATTTCTTGCCGGTGATGATATCTTTGATAAAAAAGACCAAGATCAGCTTCAATATTTTTACTTTTATCTTTAAAACTCATAATTGGAGTTGTTGCTCCCTCAAGTAATTGAGAAAAAAAGCGATATGTTAGCAGAACGGTAAAAGAACCCGCAGATTGATTTGGAACACTGAATGTTCCATAAGTTCGATAAGTCCATTTAATATCTTTTGATGGTGAACATGCAGGAATATTAAATTTTTCAAGACACTTTGGACATTCTAATTCATATATTGAGTTTTTTATAGAATAAAAAGAATGTCTTCTACAAGTCGGACATTGAATTTTAATCCCCAATTGAAATATGTTTTTTTCAATGAATTTTTGAAGAAATTCTTCTGGAGTTATATTATAGTGGAGTTTATTAATAATTTGATAAATCTCAGCTTTAAGACTATCTTCTTCTATTGTATTTTCTTCAATTATTGGATGTATTTTTATCTTTTTATAAAAATTTTCGATTTCATCATCTATCTTCTTGATATCCTTTTGCTTCAAAAACTTGTAGAGTTTATTAACTTCTATATATAGTTTATCAATATTGCTACTTTTATTGTTTATCTTTTCAAGGAGTCTAATAATATCTTCATTTGCTAATAATGATATCCAAAATTTATCACCAAGCTGTTTTATCATTTTCTTTGCAATAATTCCCGGATCAGAAAGTTTACATACCCATCCTTTCCCTTTTAACCATTCTAAAAATACTTCTTCTGCTATTGGAATAGATATCCGTACAAAATTATCAACATAATTAGAAAGATAAGTTATGCCTTTTTTTGTAAATCGCCATGCATCGAAATCCCAGTCTTTTAAAGCTTCTGCTAATTTGAAACCACTTTCGGGTATAACTTCAGCAAATATTTCTTTTGTTTCATAAAATCTTAAATCCATATCATTTGCAAATCGTGGTGTTCCAGTAATTAAACGGCGGTTAATAAATTTGGGAGCAAGAGTTTTAAAAGATATTTTTTCTGAAGACTCAGCAAAATCATATTCAATAAAATCGGATCTTAAATCAACGCACTCAAGATTTGATACAATACCATCACTTTCTCTATACCATTCGTCCCAAATATGAGGTAACCAATTATATCGTATTTCGTTTTTTATTTCCCCCAGATTAAGAGAATCAGTAAAGCTTCTCATTTCAGACTTTGTTGTATTAAGACTCTTTAAAAATTTTGTATGAATATAATTTGTCCCTTTAATACTGTTAAGCGAATAGACATGATCAATGTATTTAATAACAAATTCTTTTACCTCATTAAATTTTATAGACTGTTTGGGTAAAGGCAAGACATGATATCCCATTGCTCTAAGATTCCAATATTCAATTATGTCTAATTGTTTGTTTGCATCCATAAAGAAAATATAATATCCATTTAAACCACTTGGGTTATGGGGTTCTAATTTATAGGAAGTTATGCTCCTAAAAAAAATAAAATTTTTATTTAAAAGTTCTATATAATTTGATAGAGTACAAGTAGGAGCTTCTGGTTTTAAAATAGGACTAAATCTTTTTTTGAAAATTCTCATGCATTCATCAGAGAGAACCCCAAAAACACATGAGTTAAAAAGTCTGTATCTACCAAAACAATTTGGTAACATTATTTTTAATGGTTCTCGTCTAACAAATTTATACTCTTTTTCAATTATATCTTGTAATATCTCAAATAGACTAATTCCATAATTTGGAATCTGATGGGTTAAAGTTGATTCTATCTCTTTTAATTGAACAATTTTTCTATTTCCAAAATTAAAATTATCAATAGAAAATTCACCAATAGGAATTATAAAGTCAGGATCATAAAAGTCTAAGTATCCCTTTACAATTTCTTTAGCTGTATGTTTTTTCCTATCCGACCATACCTTAGGTTTTTTCTTGAAGATAGGAATAATAGGATTGTAAGTTCCTCCCCAAAGCATTGTATTAATTTGGATTGCTTTTAATATATCTTCCTTATTATATGGATTTACTAATAAAGCCAATTTGATTGGTCTCAGTGTTAAATTAATATAACCGCTTGCCATAATTAGCTCCCAATAAACTAATTAACACATTTTATACAAAAATAGAAATAGAAGAATTATAATAAAAATACTACAAATTAAAATTTATAATCAATATAATATTTGTTTTTTTATTCTTCTCCAACACTATGATATAACATTTTTATAATATACTATTCATAAAATCAATGTCTTGTTTAGATTCATCCCATTTTAGAATAGAGATTTTTCTTTTAGGACGGAATTCTAAAATATCCTTTCTATTGAAAGTTTTTAATAATTTTGTAAGAGTAGCTCCCATTCCTTTAGGACTTAATAAAAAGGATTGAATTGGCAAGGCAATACAAGAATATCCAATTAATTGAGAAAGATTAATGAGAGAAAGTTTTGTATTTTTACATTCAATAAAAACTAAATCAACTCTATCTTTGTACTCAACAAATCCAGTAATATCTTGTCGAATTTTAAAAGTTGAAAATTCAGGGAAAAATTTTTCATAATCTAAATTCATAATAAAATTGCTTAAATCAGAATTATGAGTGTCTAGAACAGTAATTTTAATTGCTTCTTTCCCAAATTTTTGATTTAATTCTGACTCCAACCATTTAATTACTTCAGGATACATTTCTGTCTCATTATTATACATTCTTAATCCTATGTTTATAACAACCCAAACAACCACAAATCTGTCTAAAAGAATCAAAATGTTTTCCTCTAATTTCTTTAGGTATTTTTTCGTGGTTTTCGTGTGGATGGTTCTTTTTTTTTCTAACTGACTTAGGGACTGTACCATTACATAATTTCTGCCGATGGTCAAAATTACTTTTATTAAAATCTGCAAGTTCTTTTAGTGCCTCATTTTTGTGTGAAATATAAAAACCAATTTTCTCAAAATCATCAGCATAAATTTTTATCTGATGTTCTTTAGCCCAGCTGGTTCCAGTACCACCTCTAATATTCGGATGCCCATAACCAATATATTGTGTTGGTACATATAAACTTTGCTGTAACTGGCAAATTTGAGGGGGTAAATACCAATTTTTATTTGAAATTTCAATATAAACTCTATGTCTCCCAACTCTATCTCTGTTTGAATTTCTTACATAACCAGTAACATCAGCAAGTCCTCTTAAAAATTCTTTTTTATTTGATTCTATTGTTTGAAAAATTGGTTCAGGTACTAAGAAGCTGTGATAATTGTATCTTGTCTTATTGATTAAAAATTTAATAAATATCCAAGCAATGTCCTCTTGTTCCCAAATTAAAACGATAGAAATATTATTACCAGAAACTACTTTCTTTGTTTTAATACCCATATTTTGAAGTCTTAGAACTACTGAGTCAAGACTGGTCTGGATATGTAATTTTTGATTAAACACTTTAGTAATAGCTTTTGATTGGAGTGACTTGAACTCAAAATCAATGATAATTTTCTTGGTATCATTTGAAGACTGAATTTCTCCTCTACCTGTTATTAATCCTAACAGATAGGAAATATCGGTAGTTAAGAAATTTGATATTTTATTTTTATCCATTTAAACCTTCCTAAAAATTAATAAATATTCGTGGACTTTGTTTATAATGAATTTGTAAGGATAGCCTAAGGGTCGCATATTGTTATATTCGGGGTGTCTGTCCCAGATAATAATATCCTCAAATTTAAAGCCTATTTCTTTGGCAATATTTGCAACATCAATATGTAATGGATAAAATTCACTTTTTTTTCTCAAATCCATTACAATGACAATAAAATAGCATTTTGGCTTCAAAACTTTATGAACCTCATTAAATATTTCTTTTAAGGAATTTAAAAATTTATTATAATTTTTAATATTTCCTAAATCTTCTGGCGAATCAGTGTAATTTATATTTTTTTTAAAATCTGCTGTTCTCTTTCTATTTAAAATGTCCCAATAGGGAGGTGATGTAATACACAAATCAACTGCGTTTAAATCTAATTTGTCAGACAAATGTCTAGAATTATGAACAAAATACTCATACTGGGCTTGTTCAAAATTCAACAAATAATAATTTTGAATTCTTTCCAAAAATAATTGTTTGAAATTTGGGTTTATGTCAAAACCTATTACATTCATCCCTTTTAACAAACCTACAATTAATGAAGTTCCCGAACCTGCAAAGCAATCTAGAATAACTGACTTTTTGTGATTTGTAAATGTATCTATTAACTTTGAAACTAGCTTTATTGTAAAAATTGCGGGATGTTTTAATTTTCTTTCCTCTTCATTTTTTCCTAAATCTCTCCAAATACTAAAAGAATTTTGTAACCATTGTCTGCCTGTTAATTGGTTTGCTCTTTTAATACTCTTTTTAACTGGATTGACCAAATAAATCCTTTCAAAAGTTCTATTTGAATCATTTTCATCTTGGTTTATGCTTCTATATCTTTTGTGTTCTGATTCAAAAACTTCAACATTTCCTAATTTACTAAGAATCTCTAAAATATCTTTTTTTTGTAGAATACCTTCATTATTGTAACTTAATATTAAGCATTTAGCTTTAACATTTTGAATCAAATCACTTAAAGTAGATGTAGCAGTTAACTTGGAACAATATTTTGATTTTTGCATCTTGTATTCCCGCATACCAGTTTTTCCATAAATCTTAGGTTTTTTATCAAACCATCCTTCTGCTATTAATTCTAAAATAAAGTAATTTGAAGCATATTGTCTGGTATTATAGGGAGGATCTAAATAAAGAATGTCTGCATTTAAATTTTTTATTAATTTGTTTGCGTCTTGCTTGAATGCTTTATTTCTTTGAGTACTTGGAATTATCTCAACTTCTTTTAAAATTAAAGGCTTTAACGCTCTTTTGTCCCAATTTTTTAAAAATGCAGCATAAGTTCCTGATACATTACTTACAAGGTTTACAGCTCTTAGAAGCGAAGTAATTAAATAATAATATTCAAGTTCATTTATTATCTTATTTTGTTTCCAATCGTGAATTTGTTTTCTTATTGTATCAATTTTTAGCGCGTTTTCGTCAGAAAAATATTTTCTTCCACCATTTGGTGAGTAATTTTGAAAAATAAAACCTTCTTCTGTTGGTTTAAGATTGTTAAGATAATCAAAAATTTTCTTATTCTCTTTTATTGATAATTCTTTTTTTAGCCTTATAAATTTCGGTAGTTCGTTAAGCTCAATAAAGGTTTTTGAGAGAGTATAAGCAAACTCCAAATTATCATTTGAATATACCTTATAACCTAATTTTTTAAAATGCTTTCCAACTGCAGAGGTTCCAGAAAATAAATCAACAAAAGTTGAATTAACATTTATTCCAGTTTTTTTTACAACTTTCTCAATAAAAGGGAGTAATTTAGTCTTGTTACCGTAATATCTCATTTTATTTGACTACCAAATATAAAATTAATAAAATCCAAATATTATTTCTTACTTACTACAATATAAAAAATATTAAAATCTAATTTGAATTATATTAAATTTTTGTCAATTCATTTATGATTTTTCACACATTCCTCATCTGAGGAAAGAATATAACATCTTTTATAGAATGCGAATTTGTGAACAGCATCACAATTCTATCCACACCCAAGCCAAGTCCACCTGTTGGGGGCATTCCGTATTCCATTGCTTCAAGGAAGTCCTCATCAACTTGGCTTGCTGAAAGGTCACCTAATTTTCTTTTTTCAGCCTGGTCTTCTAACCTTGCTCTCTGGTCAAGAGGGTCATTCAATTCAGTAAATGCATTGCCTATTTCCAATCCTCCAATAAATACTTCAAACCGTTCAACTATGTTTGGATTGTTTGGTTTTGATTTTGCTAAAGGTGAAATTTCTTTGGGATAATCTATCACAAAGGTAGGTTGAATCAAATTTGGTTCAACAAATTGCTTAAAAATCTCATCAATAATTTTACCATAAGTTTTAACTTCTAATTCCATTTCGTGTTTTTTGCAAAAATCTATCATCTCTTCAAGATTCATTTTTTCAATATCAATCTTTGCATATTCTTTTATTAATGAAATTATAGAGGCTCTCTTCCACGGCTTGGTCAAATCAATTTTGTTTCCATCGTATTCAAATTTCATCCCGATTGTATCGGGACAAATTTCAACTGCAATCTCTGTTAGCATATCTTCAACTAAATTCATCATATCATTATAATCTGCATAAGCCTGATAAAGCTCAATCATTGTGAATTCTGGATTATGCATTCTGTCCATTCCTTCGTTGCGGAAGTCCTTGCAGACTTCATAAACCTTTTCAAAACCGCCGATAATGAGACGTTTCAGATAAAGCTCATCTGCAATTCTGAGATATAAATTCATATCCAATTTATTGTGTTTTGTGATGAAGGGTTGTGCTGCTGCACCTCCATATAAGGGCTGAAGAATTGGGGTTTCCACTTCAATAAAATCTCTTTTATCAAGGAATTCTCGCATCATCTTGATAATTTTACTGCGGGTAATAAATGTCTCTTTTACTTCAGGATTGAGGAGTAAATCTAAATAGCGTTTACGATAACGCAGTTCTTTATCAACAAACTGGTCATAAACAACCTTTTTGCCTTCCGCTTCTTTTTCTTTTACAATTGGTAAAGGACGAATAGACTTTGTAAGAAAACTAAATTTATCAGCATGAATAGACAGTTCGCCGGTTTGTGTGCGAAAGACCTTTCCAGAAATATTAACAAAGTCGCCGAGGTTACATTGTTTGAAGACCTTATAATTTCTCTCTCCGACATCATCTCTGCGAATGTATATCTGTATCTTTCCGGATATATCTTCAATATGAAAGAAACTAACCTTACCCATTTTTCTTAAAGAACGGATTCTACCAACTATTTCAACATTTATTTCTTCCTTTATAAATTTTTCAGGTTCGGTTAAAATATCACCAATAAGATGAGTTCTTTCTGCTTTTGCTGGATATGGATTTATACCCAGTTCAATGAGTTTTTGTAATTTCTCTTTTCGAGCCTTAATTAATTGACTTTCGTTTTGCATCTTATTACCTTTTATGTTAAATATATAAATTTATATTGAGAATTTAAAAGTTATTCACCTGTTCTGCAAAAAGATTAATGTTAAATATGTTATCAAAATAATTAAGTAAGTTTAAGTATCTCATTTTACCGTGAGTTGTAGGCCAGTAATTTCCATCTGTAATCCAATAGAACTTAAAATAAGGGAAATTGTCTTTAATGTAATTATTTAGGTCTATGTATTCATTTTGGTTTATTCCAATCTTTGTGCCAGCCGTTGAATAAAAATTCATCTCAAACAAATATTTGGGTTTGTAATTATTAAAGATAATCAAATCAAATTTTTTGAGTTTTTTATCCCTTAATTTAATTATTTTTTCTACATAGCGTTCTGTACAAAAAATTTTATCATTACCTTTTAGCAAGGATATATCAATCTGATGACGTAGGTCGTGTTTTAGAGTATGTATGTTAGCATTATTTAATAAGCTATCTATACTCTTATAACCATTGTTTTCCAATATCTTTATTATTTTTATCTTGGGATAATTCCCGTGAAGGCGTTTGGCATCAATTGGCATTCTTTTATTTGTTAGATACTTTCCAACATTTATTACATCAAGAGTATCGTTCAATTTTAGATTATTTAATAAATAGTTGGAAAATCTTATTGAGAAATCTTCAAACTCACTCTTAACAATACGCTTTTCCAATATACTAAAATTCTTAACAATCTTATCAATGTATTTAGAAATAGATAGCTTAAAAGTTGCAATGAGATACTTTTTGTCATATTTTTCTATATTGTTAATAAAATCATTATAAACTAACCCTTGATTAATTATTTTTAAGTATACTTTCCTGAATTCATAGTCATGCTTGAGATTTAGAATCATATATTCATATATTGAATTAATATTTCGAGAGTTAAGTTTTACTACATCAAAGACAAAATGAATAAGCTGAGCATTGGTAAACCTTAATAATTGGAATATCTCTTGAAAAATAATGAAACTTCGTGGGTAGTTTTTTATATACTCGGATAAGTCGCTTATGTTCCACTGTTTCTTTGACTCTAATAAGTGTATTTCTTGCCTTAATTCTTCTACATGGATATTCGTATATCTAAATTCATCCTGAATAAATTCTAGAAAAGAAACTTTAGATGCAAAATCAATATATGCTTTTTCAGGATTTTGCATTTCTTTTTCCTCCTTTTATTACATCATAAACAAGCAGATATTGGTGGGTTATTTGCAAATAATCTTCAGAAATGTTAATTTTTGGCTCTGAATTTTTTTTTGCAACAGTAATAATTTCCCTTAGCCATAACTTCTTATTAAATGAGAAAGTTTCTATTATTCTTTTGGCTATAGATTCTATATATCCATTTATTCTTACATCTCTAGTTTGTATTACCATAAAACCATCATTGTTTATTTTTGGTAAGTGCTGATTTATAATTTCTTTGACTTTTTGCAAGCAAAATTTAATATTTGAGTAAGAAGAATTATTTTTTAAAAATGGTAACTTAATAAAAAGTAACCCATTTCTACTTTTCTCTTCGTCCTTTGTGATGTAAGTAGTATTTTCAGAATGAGAAATAAACGATACCGTGAAGTATCCATTTTTATTTGAATATCTCTCAATTACATTTTTATTTAAGCATTTTTCAAAGTCCTTTTCTGGCAAGACCCATACTGTTGTAGTTTCAAATTCGTCTAATTTTCTCTTTCGTGGTGGCTGCTCTAATGTAGGAAAAAACATGCCATAACCTATCCCTCTTTCTTTTATACTTGACGGAACAGATGACTTAGGTTTTTCAAATACTGGTAGATATTCGTGGGCTAAAAGAAGAAAATTATATTTTATACTATTAGTATACCAAAATCCTGTGCTTTTACAATTATGCTGCCGTTTGATTATAAGTTCTCTTAACTTAAAACCAGCATTCAAATAGACATCCATCAATTTAAAACCTAAAGGAATTACATGCTTTTTCTTTCTCATATCCCCTATCAAAATAGCACACTGTCTTCCTGGTCTTAACACTCTATAACTCTCCTTGGCCACTTTATCCATTTCTCTTAAAAAATCATCAATATCAAGAAATGATAAATCACCTTCTTTACCATCTGTATAGTGAATTATATCTGTATAGGGAGGATGAGCACAAATTAGATCAATAGAGTTATCTTGCAGAAAAGATAAATACCTGGCGTCGCCAACCATAAGCTTGGGTTCATAAATTTGTTCATACTTCCACTGTTGCGTAAGGAAATTTTTTTGTCTAAGTTCAATCTTAAAATCTATGTTTTTCTTAGTCACTTCTATGGCCGAATCGTTTATATCTAAGGCAATGCATTTCCTTCCTAATAATTTGGCCTCAACAGCGGTTGTTCCGGCACCACAGAAATAATCCAAAACCAACTCCCCAGGCTTTGAATATTTAATTATTACATTTCTTGGAATATACGGTGACCAGTTCCCCCGATATTCTCCGCTGTGAGTTGCCCAATTACCTCTTTGTTTGAAACTCCAGACCGTTGTTCGTTCTTCTTTGAAATCTTTTGGACAAAGCGTTTTTACCTTTTTTGAAACCTTTAAAGTACTAACATTGATTCCTTTTGACTTTGTAATAAGTCGCTCAATATATCTATATGTGACTCCATATTTCTGACCTATTTCAATATCAGGGGTGCCCTTTGCCTTTTCCTGAAGAATAAGCTTTTGCAATTTCTCTTTTCGAGCCTTAATTAATTGACTTTCGTTTTGCATCTTAACCTTTATTTTTTTTAATTAGCCACAATCCCCGCGTCCGCGGGTACACGAAGACACTAAGTTAATTAAAAATTTATGATTTGGAATAAAAATTCATTCTTTGTGTCTTAGTGGCAATTCACTTCATTTTTAAAAAAGCATTTATAAACAGGTCAATATTCCCGTCCATCACCGCTTGGACATTGCCAGTCTGGACATTAGTGCGATGGTCTTTTACCATTGAATATGGCTGAAAAACATAGGAGCGGATCTGACTACCCCATTCTATCTTTTTCTTTTTGCTTTCTAATTTTTGTTTTTTCGCATCTTTTTTCTCTTTATAATATTGATAGAGACGAGCTTTTAAGACTTTCATTGCGTTTTCTTTATTTTGAAATTGCGAGCGTTCAGATTGGCATTGAGCTACTATGCCTGTTGGTATATGAGTAATTCTCACAGCACTACTCACCTTGTTAACATGCTGTCCACCAGCACCGCTTGACCGGAAAGTATCAACTCGCAAATCAGTTTCGTTAATCTCAACTTCAATAGAATCTTCTACTTCCGGATAGACAAAAACAGAAGCAAACGAGGTATGTCGTCTTTTGTTCGCATCAAAAGGTGAGATACGGACAAGACGATGCACGCCAGTTTCTGACTTCAAATATCCATAAGCATATTTCCCTTTGATTTCTAAAGTTGCAGATTTTATTCCTGCCTCATCACCGGGCTGCTTATCAAGAATTTCAATCTTATAGTTTCGCATCTCTACCCAACGCAGGTACATCCGAAAAAGCATTTCAGCCCAATCATGTGATTCTGTCCCACCTGCTCCAGGATGAATGACAAGTATAGCATCATTTTTATCAGTCGCACCGTTTAAAAGTAATTGTAGTTCTAATTTGTCTATGAATTTTCGTATATTAGATAATTTATTTTCTGCTTCCGTAGCTAATTCCGTATCATATTCTTCCTTAAGTATGTTAAGATAAGTTTCTAATTCCTCATATGCGTTTGTTATTTTTTCGGAAATTCCTATCTCTTCTTTGAGGTCACTGATTTTTTCAGAGATTCTCTTTGCATTTTCCTGGTCATCCCAAAAATCGGGCTTGATTATTTCCTTTTCTAATCTATCAATTTCATTTCTCTTATTATCAACTTCAAAGATACCTCTGCAGTTCAAAGATTCTATTTTGTATTTCTTCAACCTCTTTTGAAAACAAATTTAAATCCATAATAACCTCACAAAAATTTAATGGCAAATTATATGTTGTAAATTATCTTTGCTTTTTTATTTTGAAATGTTCTTCAGTCCTTTCAGGTATTAAATAATCTTTTAATTCCTGATTAAAATATCTATCCGTCATTGTTGCAATAAAATCTCTTACCTTCTCTGGCTCACTATAATTGGAACGGTATTCTTTATTTTTATGATTAAGAAATTGATGGAAAATTTTTGAATCTTTTTTATTATTAGACAAATCCGATAGGTATTTTTCAAACAAGATACGCATTCCTCTTTGTATGATTTGCTTCTCTTCTTTAATTTTCGGATGAGTATAAATTTTTCGATAGTTAAATTTTTTAAGTTTGTAAAGAGCATCAGAGGTTTTTTTATCAAAAGTCACATAATCATTGCCATAACTATTAACAACAACGCTGGCAATTAATGAGTTCATAATTGCATCATTAGTTGAACCAAGTATTTGCACGGCATCTTTTGGCAATTCATCACGAGTTAGGAAGCCGAGTCTGATAGCATCCTCAATATCCTGCCCAATATATGCAATAGTATCAGAAATCCTGACTACGCAGCCTTCTAAAGTACCTGGTAGAGTTGTTGTATCTTTTTCCTTCATCTCTTGTATAAATCTTTGAATATCTGCTTCAGTTTTCCCCTGATTAGGTTGCAATTTCTCATCATGAACTTCACCATCGTGAGATATAATCCCGTCTCTTACTTGAAAAGTAAGATTAAGTCCTCTTCCTCCATTTGATATGTTATCAACAATATGCAGGCTTTCAACATTATGATGAAATCTGCCAATATTATGTTTAAGACAACATTCATTAAGAACCTCTTCGCCATCATGCCCAAATGGAGGATGACCCAAATCATGTCCTAATGCAATTGCTTCAATCAATTCTATATTTAAGTGTAAATTTTTCCCAATACTTCTTGCGATTTGAGATACATAAGTAGTATGCAAGCTACGGTTGGACATCTCCTCATCAAAGAGATTTGAGAAATACACAACCTGGGTTTTGCCTTGATAACGCCGATATGCCCCACTATACAGTATGCGGTCACGGTCAATAGCAAATGGGACTTTCAGCCCTTTTTTATATTCAAGACGAGTACGATATGCATCACTATTTTTAGTTGCAAATGGGGAGAAATGTTGCTCCTCATCCTGCATTGTTTTGTAGAATATTTCTTCCAGGTATTTTTCTTTTTCTTTCATCTGAAAATCGCTCGCCACAGAGGCACAGAGACACAGAGAAAATAAATATAAACTCTCATTCCCAAGCCCCAGCTTGGGAATGCTTACAATGCCATTTTCATTCTCATTTGTGTTCCGATTTGTTTTCGGGACATGTATGTTTCATATATTTATACAGAAATTTATAAATATAGTAGATGTCACTAAATTAAGTTATTCTGTATTGGGTAAATTGATTTTTGATACTTCAATAGCCTGAATACCCTTTTCTGTCTCAGTTGCCTTGAATTCAACATTATCGCCTTCTATTAAGGTTTTGTAGCCTTCTTCAGCTTTTATAGACCGCCAGTGGACAAAGTATTCCTTTCCATCTTCTCCTGTAATAAATCCATAGCCTTTACTTTTACTAAACCACTTAACTTTTCCTTTCATTCATACTCCTATGAATTATTTTGCCACTAATTTACCCTGTGAAATCCTTCAAAGAAGGAATCCCGGCATATCGGGATTATTTCACAGGGCAAGCACGAACAAACACTAACCTATAATATATTCATCCAGAGGTTTCAAGAAGTTTGTGAAAGTTTCCCGATTTTATCCATTCTCCGTAGTACTACGAAGGATGAATCGGGATTCGTAGCCATATTCAGTTTTCCTATTTCATTTTCCGACATAACATTTATACCATTTTTTAATAAAATTGCTGCAGTCACTCCCATCCCGTCAACTAATTTTTCCTTTAAATAGATTTTTTTAAGGCCACAAGATGGACTATTTTCCTTAAGAATGGCATTTTTTATATCTAATAATTTGCAGATTGTTAAAGCTTCTTTTGCACCATTTTTAAAGTTTTGGGAGACATTTTTACCATCTTCATTTTGCATGTTATTCAGTCCTTTGTTTGTATCAACACCATTTCCTTTAATAAACCATGAAGCAGGACGAGGTGTGGGTAAACCACCTAATTGCTCTGGACATACTGGAATCAAGTTGTAGTACTTTGCCAGTTGCATTACATTAAGGTTTTTCTGGTTTTTCCCATCAAATCTACAGTTGATACCTACCAAACATGCACTTACTAATAGATTTTTTTTCACAACTTTAAAATTGATTATTAATTTATTTTGTCAACAAATATTGACAGAAGAATTGTGAAATTTGCTTATTGTTTTGAATATGATTGAAGAATATCAAATAGCTTCATCTTCTGAATGGAATAAATTGACTATAAAGAAATCTCGTTTTTTTAGCAGGATTTATCCAATAAAATCAAAAGAGGATATTAAAAATCTTTTAGAAAACACAAAACGAGAATATAAAAATCCGACACACATAGTCTATGCATATAGGTTAATTGACTGTGATGAAATTTGTGAATATTGCACTGACGCTGGTGAACCAGCCAATTCTTCTGGACCTCCAATATTAAAAGTGATAAAAGGTGCCAAGCTTTTAAATGTTTGCCTTATTGTAGTAAGATTTTTTGGTGGGGTAAAACTTGGTATAGGTGGCTTGATTAAAACATATACAGAATCTGCTCAAAAGGCTATTGATAATAGCCAGATAATTACAAGAATAAATTATACAACTATTCATCTAACTATACAATATAATGAATTGGGAACTGTTATTAACAAAGTTGAAAAATCAATGGGAAAGATTGAAAAGATAGAATATGGAGATGTGATAAAAGTTACTGCTAAAGTGCCCCATTCTGAAGCAAATAAGTTTGTATAACGTTTGGGTATATGAAACGTTTGGCATTCAAAGCGTTGCACTATCAAACCGCTACTATGTTTATTGAATATACTGACCATAAATATACCACTTTCCGCCAAATGTTTTATATACCGTGTTGTACGCTGGCCGGGATAAAAATCGGAATAAAACTTAACCACGGATGGCGACATCTTGAATATTTAATAATTAATATTGCATCAATAATATTTTATTTCCTCAAAATGAAATCAGAGACCTTCACATCAGGATGGTGATACCTTGTAGGTATTTTATCGGTTGATATTATGCCTCCCTGAATGGCCTCTTTCGGGCACCAATTAACGCATGCCAAACAAGATTCGCAGCGGTTTTGCCATACAGGCCTGTCATTAATCATTTCAATATCATTTGCAGGACAAACTTTTGCGCAAATTCCGCAGCCATTGCATTTCTCATCAGCAAGGAAGCTTCTATCCGTCAATGGAAGGAGTTCTTCATATGGTAGATTTGTTACGCTTGCAAGTTTATTCAATAGTTTTAATGTCGTTTTTTCTGATTTCGACGTAAACGGAGCCATAATTAAATTATAGAATACAGTATTTTCAAATTTACCTTTTTTTCGGGCGTTGACATATTGATAAATAATTTCAAGCTTTTTCTTCTTCCAGTTATTGAACAACTTTTGCTGTTCTTCTATAGTAGTAGGACTTGAGTTATCCGGCATTGGTACAGTAAATCCTGCCGAGAGTTTACCACCACGTGCCTTGATAATTTCACCCAATTTACTAATCGTCACACGCGACCAACCCTTACATGTGCATACTGCAAATATGTACTTTGAATCGATGTTTCCCAATTTATTGACAAATCTTTTAATCATTAGCGGCATACCATCGAATACTGCATTATAAACCGGGAAGACAATTCCGATTACGTCTGCGTCGGTTGTGATACTTTCTTTATCCATCACGGAAGGTATGGGTATTATTTTCCCATTCATTTTTACTGTGATATCTCTTGCTACAACTAAAGAATTCCCGGTGCCTGAAAAATAATAAATTTCTGTATTCATAATAATTATCCTCCTGTAATTTCAAGATTATTCTTAGAATTCAACATCGTTTTTTATCCGTTAAGGATGCCGGATTATTTAAGAACCAGCTTCTTCCTGGCTTGCGTACAATGTATGTATTCACGCAACTTTATTGCAAGTATTTCTCTTTTAGACGGTTTAAAAATGTTTGTGGAACCAATAAAAAACTCGGATATCTAAACCTCAACTTATTTTTATTTTTCACTTTCATTTATGTTTAATTCATCTAAGAGACTTTTGTTTTCTTAATCAAGTTCACTCTTCTACCCGATATTATTGGGACGGAGAACGGAGATACTTTTTATTATCTTGCAAAATCTCCTTTTCCCAACCTTCAAAATCATTCCATCTTCAATTGTTAGATTAAGGTCAACATCGTTTATTCTTTCACCATTTACCGAAACTGCACCTTGTTTTATCATCCTTCTTGCTTCTCCATTGCTTTTAACCAAACCGGCATCAGACAGCAATTTCACAATCCATATCTCATTTTGGCTTGTTTTGTAAATAGGTATCTTATCTGGAATTTCCTTGTCAGCAAAAACCTTCTGAAAATGTGCCTCTGCTTTTTGGGCTGCTTCCTTTCCATCGTATAATATGACAATCTCTTTTGCCAGCCGCATTTTTATTTTTTTGGGATTTTCCTTTCCTTCTTTCAAAATTTTATCTATCTTTTTTATTTCTTCCGAACTTATATCAGTTGCGAGTCTAAAATAATTTATAATTGCAGAGTCAGGGATGGACATTACCTTGCCGTATTTGTCTTCTGGTGAATCAAAAATAGCAATGTAATTATTCAGACTTTTACTCATCTTTTCCTTGCCGTCAGTTCCGAATAATATTGGTGATAATATTGCAATCTGTGATTCCATTCCCATCATTTTTTGTAGTTCCCTTCCTGCTAATATATTAAATTTCTGCTCTGTTGCACCAAGTTCAATATCAGCATTGATTGCCACGGAATCATACGCCTGCAAGATAGGATACAAAATTTCATGCAAAGACAAAGGAAGCCCATTCTCATATCTTTTACGGAATGTTTCGTGAGCCATAAATTGAGCTAATGTGAATTTTGCCATCAGATTTATTACATTCTCAAGATTCATATTCTTGAACCATTCAGACTGCCATCGCACTTCTGTTTTATCAGGATTCAGAACTGTGTATAATTGTTCCATATATCTTTCTGCATTTCGTTTCACTTCATTTGCAGAGAGATGTTTTCTCGTTTCATCTAAACCTGTTGGGTCTCCAATTTGAGCTGTAAAATCGCCTATAACAATCACCCCGATATGTCCAAGGTCCTGAAAATCCCGCATCTTACGGATTGGAACCATATGACCAATATGTACATCATAACCAGTTGGGTCAATACCATATTTTATACGAAGCGGTTTTCCTGTTTCTTCAGATTTCTTAAGTTTTTTGATAAGTTCATGCTCAGGGATAATCTCTTCAACCTCGTTTTTTATCACTGTTAAAATTTTATCTAAATCCAAATCTACTCCTTTTGAAAAATAGTAACAATCATTTAAAGACAACGACGAAGATACAAAGTAAAAAGAGAAAATCGCCTAAGATGTCATCTCAATGATCGCCTTTCGTGCTTCATCAAAAATCTTTGTAGAAAGCCATAGAGAAGATTTTTCAAGATTATTCAATGCTTGTATAGCTTCACTTTGTGATAGTTTTCCATGAGCTACATTCCAAAGCACAACTCCTAAAGAACCATGTACTTCAATTCCTAACAAAGAAGCAAATAGTCTTGCAGCAGAATCATCTGTTAGTAACCAGTCTGCTTTTTTTATTCTGGTTAAAACAAAAGTCTCTGCTTCTCCTCTATGGAGATCACCAATCTTTGCCCACATCTCAGCTTCTTTCAATTCAGGAGGAGCAAGCTGAACAATTTGAAGCCATTCAGTCCAGTTTCCAGTAAAATCTGTTATAGTCTGAACCTCCACTGATACACTATGGGAACAATATATCTCTCCCAAATTTTTAAGCAAAGATAAAAAACTGGATTCATAGAGATGGATGATTGGACCAGAGTCGGAAACGACTATTCTTATTTGGTTTTCTGTGCTTCTTTTTTGGCCCATTCAATATCTTCCCTTGCAAAATGTTCCATCAAGTCTATTCTATTTCTGCGTATAAATTCTGAGAATGCAGCCAATAAGACATCCAATTCAGAACGGAAAAACCCGGCTTTTACATAAGTCTCCATAGCTTTAGCCATCTTATCGGGCAAATCGATTGATATAGATTTCATTGCAGTCCTTTTTATTAATTGGTAATATGAAAGATTACCTATTATGAAAATGAGTTTCTAATAACAACCGAATATACACTATTCGGAGTTTACTATTTAATAATAGATATTCTTGACAATTCTTATCAATTTAAAATCCTACGGATACCTCAGTGGAGGTATAATTAATGGTGCTGAAGAGGGGACTTGAACCCCTATCCCGATAAATCGGGACCAGGTCCTGAACCTGGCGCGTCTGCCGATTCCGCCACTTCAGCATAAGTAAAAAATCTTATATGATTTTTTTATAGTCAAGAAAATTGTAATGCAATTGTCTTCAATTGCATACATAATTAGAATTAGAAAATTTGAAAGAGATTATGACAAAAAAAGAGGTAAAGAAAATTTTGTCAAATTGTGGTGCATTTCTAAAAGGACATTTTCTGCTCTCCTCTGGACGACATAGTGAATATTATATTGAAAAAATCAAGATAATACATGAACCTGATAAAGTCCAAAAGATTTGCTCTGAATTGGCAGACAAATTCAAAAACTTCAACTTTGATGTTGTGATTAGTCCGGCAATGGGTGGCATTGTTCTTGGTTATGAGGTTGCGAAAATATTGGCCAAAAAATTCATCTTTACACAAAGAGAGAATAATAAGATGACAATCAGAAATGGATTTGAACTTCATCCAGATGAAAAAGTTCTTATTATTGAAGATGTTATGACCACTGGAAAAAGTGTATTTGAAGTCATAGATTGTATTAAAGAAAAAGGTGCTCGGATAATTGGCATTGGCTTAATTGTAGATAGAAGTTGGGGCAAAGTAGACTTTGGCTTTCCCACAAAATCTCTGCTAACACTCAACATCAAGACCTATCTGCCTGAAGAGTGCCCTCTTTGCAAAAAAAATATACCGATAACTAAACCCGGATCAAGGAAAGTGTATAACACATACAGGAGATAAAAAAATGGAAAAACATGATTTAGTGTTTCAACAATTATTAATGTCATTCCAAATGCAAGGAATGATTACTATGGGTAAAATTATGAATCCAGCAACTCAAAAAATTGAGAGAAATCTATTGATTGCCCAATCAACTATTGACACATTAGAAGCATTAAAAGAAAAGACAAAAGGCAATCTGAATGAGGAAGAACAGAAATTGATTAACCGTATAATATACGACCTGAAAATGAATTATGCTGATGAAGTTACCCGAGAGCAGCGTGAGAAGAAAGAAAAAAAGGAAGAGGAAACAGAGAAAGTAACTAAACAAAATAAAACTAAACCAAGCACTAACGAAGAAAAATAATAAGTTATGATAAAATAATCTGTGCTAATCTGTGTTTACCCGGTGTAATATAAAACGCTTCTCCCCGATTAGATCGGGGATTACACGGGGTGAATCCGTGGCAAGAAATTTTTAGGAGTTATAAATATGAAATTAGTAGAATGCGTACCAAATTTTAGTGAAGGAAGAGATAAAAATATAATAAAACAAATCACTGATGCAATTGAAGCAGTTGAAGATGTAACTCTTCTTGATGTTGACCCTGGAGCGGAGACGAACAGAACCGTTGTAACATTCGTTGGCAGCCCAAAAGGTGTAGAAGAAGCCGCATTTCAGGCAGTAAAAAAAGCATCTGAAGTAATTGATATGCGAAATCACTCTGGTGCTCATCCACGAATGGGTGCAACTGATGTCTGTCCTTTTGTTCCTGTGTCTGAAGTAACAATGGATGATTGTATTAGAATCTCAAAAAAAGTAGGAAAAAGAGTTGGAGAAGAATTGCAAATTCCAGTTTATCTTTATGAAAATTCAGCTTCATCTCCTGAAAGACAAAATCTTGCTTATGTTAGACAGGGAGAATATGAGGGACTTCCAGAAAAACTGAAAGACCCCAAATTTAAACCGGATTTCGGACCTGCTAAATTTAATGCAAAGGTAGGTACATTAATTACTGGCGCGAGAGAATTCTTAATCGCTTATAATATTAACCTTAATACAAGAGATGTAAAAAAAGCAAAAGACCTTGCCTTGATAATCCGAGAAAAGGGCAGAAGAAAGCGAGATAAAAATTCTCAACCTGTTCGTGACGAAAATGGAAATATCATTCAAATTCCCGGATTATTTAAAAATGTTAAAGGCATTGGTTGGTATATTCCAGAATATGGTCAGGCTCAGATATCAATAAATTTCACAAATTATAAAGTATCTCCTCCACACATTGTTTTTGATAAAGTAAGAGAACTAGCTCTTGAAAGAGGCTTGGTTGTAACAGGAAGTGAACTGGTTGGACTTATTCCCCTTGAAGCAATGTTAATGGCTGGAAAGTATTTTCTGGAAAAACAGGGTATCTCTTACGCAGTTAGCGAAAAAGAACTCGTTCATATTGCTACGATTTCTTTAGGATTAAGTGACATTGTGCCATTTGACCCTAATGAGAAAATTATTGAATATCGCATTGCGAAAAAGGGATTATTGGTTGATAAGACTATAACTGATTTTGCAGACGAACTTGCATCTGACTCACCAGCACCTGGTGGAGGAAGTGTTGCTGCTCTTTGTGGAAGCCTGTCTGCTGGCTTAACATCAATGGTGGGAAACCTTACAGTTGGAAAGCGAAAATTCAAAACTTCTGAAGAAAGAATCGCATATAAAGAAAATGAGAAGCTAATGATGGAGATGGCATATAAAGCTCAAATATTAAAGAAAAAATTATTGAGTGCTATTGATGAAGATACAGAAGCCTTTAACAAATATATGTCTGCGATGAAGTTGCCAAAAAAGACTGATGAAGAAAAAGGAATCCGTAAAACTGCCATTCAAGAAGCTATAAAAAATGCAACCGAAGTTCCACTTAATACAATGAAACTTTGCTATGATGTTATCAAATTATGCAAAACAGCAGCAGAAAAAGGCAATCCTAATGCCGCTTCTGATGTGGGTGTTTCTGCAATCACTGCATTAACAGGAGTTAAAGGAGCATTCCTTAATGTAAAAATAAATCTGCCAAGTATCAAAGATAAAGAAGTAAAAAACAAATTTTTAGCAGAAGCAGAAAAAATTCTTGATGGTTCTAAAATATTATCGGAAAAAGTGGAAAAATTGGTTCTGAAAAAATTGAAATAACACAAATGAGCTAAAACCCAAAAAAGGTCTGAAAAAATCAGACCTTTTTTATTTCACCGCTGTTCAAACTAAATTCTATTCGCTTGGTATCTCTGTTTCAACCGTGTCTACACCTGCAGTGTCAACCACTTCTTCAGTTGGGGCAACTTCCTCAACCTTTTTGGCTTCTTCCTTTTTCTTACCACAAGCAACCATCAAAAGCACTGCAAACAGCATTATAATAATTAACTTTTTCATCATTCCTCCAGTCCATTTATTTATATTTTGTTTACTATTTGTTTTAAATAATTTCTTCGAAAAAAGATGTCAAGTAAAATAAAAAAATTAACAAAAAATTACAGAAAATTTGACATTATAAATTTAACTACTAAATTATTGAATAGTTAATTATCAACTAATAAATTATTCAGGAGTGCTTATGAATAAAAATGAATTAATAGTTTTAGGTTTACTTAATGTGAAACCAGCCTATGGCTATCAACTAAAAAATATTATTAAAGAAAGAAGTCTTGATAAATGGGGAATTTCTAAACAGCCATCAATTTACAGTGCGCTCAATAAGCTGGAAAAAGAGGGAAAAATTATCGGCAAAAAAGAGCAGCATGGCAATATGCCTCCAAGTACAATTTATTCCTTAACTGCTAAAGGCAAAAAATCTCTTAAACAAAATGTAGAAGAAGCTCTGGCATCTAAAAGCAAACCAGCAAATCCGGCTATCCTTGGAATTGCTTTCATAACAGGAACTACCAAACAAAAAGCCATACAAATTTTAAGAGATAACCTGGATTACATTGACCAACAAGGCAAACTCATAGATGATAAAAAGGAAGAAATAAAAAATCAAAATCTTGGATTTAACTGGCAATTCCTTATTGATTTTGCAAAAGATATTCGCCCAGTTGTCAAAAAAAGAATAGAAGAACTTATTAAAAAAATAGAAGCAACTGATGAATCCTACTTTTATCAGGACTATGAGGGAGAAGACAAATGAAAAAAACAATTTTACTCCTTTTGATAATACTTGTTTGTAATTCTCTATTTGCTATAAACTTAGATGAAGCAAAGAAAATGGCAGAGGAGAATAACAAATACTTCCTTTCACAAAAAGCAAATCTAAATCAAGCAAAATGGAATGAACTAAATTCTCTGACAAATTTCCTGCCAAAGTTTTCTCTAAATGAAACGGTCGTAAGATTGGATTATGATACTTATAATATGGCAAATCAATTCTCTGCATCTCCATACTATATTCCTCTTATCGATGATCAAGGAAACCCAGCACCTTTTCCGCTTCCATTATCAGCAATGTCAGGTTCTATTTACAAAACCACTTATACAAGTCAACTAACAATCCAGCAGCCCATCTTCAATGGTGGCAAAATAATTATTGGATATCAGATTGCAAAACTGGCGAAAAAACAGGCATTATTAAATCTGAAAAGTGGTAAAAATGATTTAGATTATCAAGTGGCAGAAACCTATCTGAATCTATTGAAATTATCTGATGTGCAGGAAATTTCTAAAAAAGCGCTTGCTTCAAGCAAGACACATTTGAAAGTGGTTACTGACAAGTATGAACAGGGTATTGTAAAAAAGTCTGATGTGCTGCAGTGGAAAGTAAAGGTTGAAAATGATAAAATCACTCTGGTAGAAGTAAAGAATGGCATAGGGGTTCTAAAAACACTTTGGAAAAATTTATTAGGCATGCAGGACATGGATAATCTTCCATTGCCAGATAAAATTGATTTAACACAATATGAAGATGAAATAAAAAAATATGCTGAAATGTCTGAACAGGAAAAGGAACAAAATCTCCAACGGGCTCTTACTCAATCAGAGAGATCTAACCCAGATATAAAGACCTTGGAAACCACAGAAAAAATTGCTGAAAAAGGTTATCTTATTGCTAAAGGGAATTTCTTACCTTCAATAAATCTTCAATTTCAAAAGCAATTTGAGAGTGATGATAAATTGGATTTTGATGGGGAAGATAGCTGGAATTTAGTGGCAGTTGCTTCATTTCCTATTTTCCAGAGCGGTGCAAATCTCACTAATCTAAAAAGAAGTAAATATGAATATTTGAAAACAACACTGCAACTGGATGATGCAAAGGATAAAATTTTGATGGGAACAAAGAACAGTTTCTATAATCTTGTTACAAAAGCAAAAAAGGTTAATAGTGCCAAGGTCGCTTTTGAAAATGCAAAGGAAAATCATAAAATTCTTAATAACCTATATGAACAAGGCATGGTTACGAATACAGAACTTTTAGATGCGGAAATCATGCTTTTTGGTGGTGAAATGAATTTAACATCTGCATATTATGATTATATTCTTGCAAAATATAATCTGGATAAATTTACAAAAGAATGAAGACGGTTAGCCACAGAGCCACAGAGGACACAGAGAAAAGATTAAGTTAATAAATGAATTTTGCGACCCTATGGCTTAATGTAAATTACAAAAATAAGTTATGCGATGGAGACGGAATGAGAGATATGAAGCAATTAAACAAAATTACCGAGAAAATAATTGGATGTGCTATTGAGGTTCATAGATATTTGGGACCAGGATTATTGGAATCTTTGTATGAAAAAGCCCTTTGTTATGAATTCCAATTGGGAAACATTAACTATAAAGACCAGTTAATAATTCCAATTATATACAAGGGGAAAAAATTAGGGGAACATAGAATAAACATTTTAGTAGAAGATGAGATAATAGTAGAATTAAAAGCAGTAAGTAATATAGAGCCAGTATTTGAAGCTCAATTACTGTCATATTTAAGATTAACTGGAAAGAAGGTCGGTTTATTAATTAACTTCAATGTTCCAGTATTGTGTAATGGAGTTAAAAGAATGGTATTATAGCCATTGAAACATGAGACATAAAAAAGATTAAATTAATAAATTATACTCTGTGTCTCTGTGCCTCTGTGGCAAAAAAAATAAAAGTGAGGAAAAAATGAAAAGAATCACATTGAAACTAATCACTTTCGCATTATCAGCAATGATTATACTTATTGCTTGTTCCAAAAAAGAGGAAAATAAACCAGAGGTAGAAAGCATTGGCAAAAATTATGTAAAAGTAGCTCCGGCAGAGCAAAAAACTATTGAGGAATTTTTGCTTTTTACAGGTCAATTAGAAGCGGTTCAAGAAGCATATATTGGCTCTGGAATGTCATTGAGGATTAAAGACATCTTGGTAGAAGAAGGAGATTTTGTAAACGAAGGTGATTTACTGTTGCTTATGGATGATGCACAACTAAAGCAGGCTGAGGCACAATTTGTCTCCACTGAAAAAGATTACAATAGAATGAAAGTATTGAAAGAAAAAGGAAGTATAAGCAATGAAGCCTTTGACAAGGTAGAAGCTGGTTATAAAGCCGCCAAAGCTGGATATGAATTTCTGAAAAATAATACTGAAATAACAGCCCCTTTTTCTGGAGTAATAACAGCAAAATTAAAAAAGGCTGGTGAAGAATTTACGCCTATGATGGGTGAAGCAATTCTGAAATTAGTCAATGTAAATGAACTAAAAATAAAGGTCTGTATTTCTGATAAAGATATAAATCTTGTGAAGAAAGGCCAAAATGCCAAAATATTTGTGGATAGCTATCCTGATGAAGTATTTACAGGTATTGTAAATTATGTATCGCCAGAAGCAGATAGGATGTCTGGAACATTTATTTGTGAAATTCTAATTGATAATAAAGATGAAAGATTAAAACCCGGACAATATGCAAGAGTAAAAATTATAACTGCTGAGAAAAAAGACGCTGTTGTGGTTCCACAAAAGGCTGTGGTTAATGATAATGTGATATTTATAGTGGAAAATGATAGAGCAGTTAAAAGAACTGTTACATTAGGTCTACAAAATGAAGATGAAATTGAAGTTGTAAAAGGCATTCTGCCTGGCGAGACAGTTGTTGTAAGTGGCAATGTCGGCTTGAGCGACGGAGCGACAGTAGAAGTTAGGAATATAGCCACAGAGACACAGAGGTCACAGAGAAAAGATTAAAAAATTACTTCTTGTTTCCTTTCCTTTGTGGCCAAGGTAGAAATATCCCCACAGAGATACAAAGGAAATATAATTAATAAGTAATCTCTGTGTCTCCGTGCCTCTGTGGCTAAATAAATTATGCTATGGAGAAAGAATGAAGGATATAAAGCAATTAAATAAAATTACCGAGAAAATAATCGGTTGTGCTATTGAAGTTCATAGAAATTTGGGCCCAGGGTTATTGGAATCTTTATATGAAAAAGCTCTTTGTTATGAGTTTCAACTGGGAAATATTAACTATAAAGACCAGTTAATAATTCCAATTATATACAAGGGGGAAAAATTAGGCGAACATAGAATAAACATTTTAGTAGAAGATGAGATTATAGTAGAATTAAAAGCAGTAAGTAATATAGAACCAGTATTTGAGGCTCAATTATTATCGTATTTAAGATTAACTGGCAAGAAAATAGGTCTTTTAATTAACTTCAATGTGCCTGTATTGCGTAACGGCGTTAAGAGAATAATATTATAATAATGAAATACACATCAGAAAAAGGAATAAAATAATAAATTAACCTCTGTGTCTCTGTGCCTCTGTGGCAAAATAAATATAGGAGAAATAATGAAGCTACCAGAATTTTCAGTAAATAGAAAAGTTACTGTGATAATGCTAACAATTTTAACAATTATTTTAGGTATAGTTGCTTTTACACAACTTGGGTTTGAGATGCTACCAGATTTAAATTATCCTACTATTTCTATTGTAACTACATATCCCGGTGCTTCATCAGAAGATGTTGAAAAAGTGGTTACAAAAACTTTGGAAACTGCAATTGCTGGAGTAAAGAGAGTAAAAAATATCAAATCCGAAAGTATGGAAGGCGTATCTTTAATTATGGTTGAATTTGTCTGGGGAACGAATCTGGATTTCGCGGCCCAGGATTTGCGCGATGCAATTGATTGGAGTTTGGATTATTTGCCAAGCGATGCAAAACGACCGATGGTGATGAAATTTAATCTCTCTCAAATGCCAATTTTATATTACGGCATTACCGGGATGGAAAATACTTACAAACTGCGAAAACTTATTGAAGATGAAGTAGAACCAAAACTGAAACATTTAGATGGTGTGGCATCAATTATGGTGATGGGCGGTAAAGAAGCGGAAAAGCAAGTAATAATTGATAAAGTCAAATTAGAACAAAATAATATCTCTATAAATGAAGTAGTAGCAATGCTGTCTGCTCAGAATCTAAATATGACCGGTGGCTATGTTGAAAAAGGACAAAATGAATTTCTGATGCGAACAATTGGAGAATATAAATCCATAAAAGAAATTGAAAATACTCCTATTTCAATGACTAAAACCGGTAAAGTAATATATGTTAAGGATATTGCAAAAGTTGTGGATGAATTCAAGGAAAAAAGATATTATATACGAACTAATGGTAAACCGACTGTAATGATGTGGGTCTCTAAAGAATCGGGTGCCAACACATTAACAGTTTCAGAAAGAGTAAAAAAAGAATTGGAAATAATAAAAACAGAATTGCCGGGTTCCGTTCAATTCGCTGAAATATTTGACCAGGGATATATTGTCGCCCAAATTACTTCAAAAACCGGAAACAACTTAATATTCGGTGCAATTCTCGCCATACTTATTATGTTCTTATTTTTACGAAACTGGCGACCGACTTCTGTAATATCATTAGCGATTCCAATTTCTGTAATCGCAACATTCATACCGGTTTATCTGGCAAAATATTCTCTTAATATAATGACATTGGGAGGTCTGGCATTGGGTGTAGGAATGCTTGTTGATAATGCTGTTGTTGTAATTGAAAACACCTATCGGCATCTTGAAAAGGGTGAAAAGAATATACCAGCAGCAAAAATCGGTGCATCGGAAGTTGGAATGGCAATTACTGCATCAACATTAACAACCATTGCAGTGTTTGCTCCGATGATTTTTGCTCAGGGACTTACAGGTCAACTAGTACGGGGATTGGCTTTGACCGTTGCTTTTGCACTTTGTGCTTCTTTATTTGTTGCATTAACCATTGTTCCCTTGATTGCATCAATGATTTTCAAAAGAAGAGCAACCGGCAAAGAATATCAACAAGCTACCGGCAGGTTGTTCATAGGCATTAGAAACAAATATTTAAAATTACTCAGTTGGTCCTTAAAGCATAGGGTCAAAACATTACTCGCAATGGTTATTATATTTATTATTGCAATTGCTCTTGTTCCTTTAATCGGCACGGAATTTATGCCCAAAATGGATATGCCAATGCAGACATTAAATATCAGAACACCAGTAGGAACAAGTCTTGAAGAAACAAACTTTTTTGTATCTCAAGTGGAAGATATCGTTGGAAATCTAAAAGAAGTAAAATATGTTATGTCATTAGTAGGTCCAATGACCGAGGCAGGAGCTGCATCAGACCCAACTAATCCACAAAGTTCAAACGAATCACAAGTATTTTTCCGGCTTGCCAATAAAGAAGATAGAAATAGAACCTCAGACGAAATATTGGAAGAGATAAGAAAGAATACTCCAAAATTAGAGGGTATAAAATTGACTTTTTTAGATATGTCGGGACAAATGATGGGTGGAACCGAATCATCTATTTCCGCTAAGTTATTTGGAAAGGACCTATCAGTTTTGAAATCAATTAGTAAGGAAATTGAGAACAGAATTACAAATATTGAAGGTATTTATGATGTTGATAATTCATTTAAAGAAGCCAAACCAGAACTTCATATTCATATTGATAGAGATAAAGCATTCCATTACGGTTTAACTACTGCACAAGTTGCATCTGCGGTAAGAACTGCTGCTTACGGAACGATTGCCGGTATATTCAGACAAGCAGGTGATGAGATAAATATAATTGTTCGCTTGAAAGAGGAAAGTAGAAACAGCCTGCCGGACATTGAAAATATCAGCATTACAACTCCAATGGGATTTACAATTCCGTTAAAACAGATTGCTTCAATTGAAATGGGAGAAGGTCCTATCAAAATCTCCAGAGAACATAAAACGCGTAAAGTAACTATTTCAGCAAATGTAGTTGGAAGAGACCTCGGAAGCACAGTGAAGGAAATTCAAACAGTTATAAAAGATATTAAAGATAATCTGCCAATAGGATATTTTATTGAGTTTGGTGGTGCTTACAAAGATATGAAGGAAACTTTCGTAACTTTATTCTATGCTTTGCTTTTAGCTGCTCTTCTGGTATATGTGATTTTGGCTTCACTTTTTGAATCTTTTAAACAACCGTTTGTTATCATGTTTACATTACCGCTGGCTTATATTGGTGTTATTTTCATTCTATTATTGACAGGGACAACACTTAGTGCAATCTCTTTTGTTGGAATTATAATATTGTCCGGAATCGTAGTGAACAATGCAATCGTTTTGATTGACCATATAAATCTTCTGCGCAGAAGTGGTATGGATAATCACAAAGCCATAATTCAAGCGGGTTCAGACCGAATGCGTCCGGTTTTGATAACTGCTATCACAACAATCGGTGGTATGTTCCCAATGGCGATAAGTACGGGACAAGGTTCTGGAATGAGAGCACCATTGGCAATTGCAGTAATTGGCGGACTCATCACTGCGACTTTCTTTACATTAGTCATAATCCCAACTATTTATACTATAATTGAGCGGATTTCATTCAAGACAGAAAAAGGTATTATGAAGAAATTGCAGAACGAAGAGGAAAAACGATAAACACATAGCGCAGTAAACTGCAACTAACCGCTCAGTCTCGGCTAGGCCGAGCCTAGACGGAAGAGAATCCCGCCATTGCGGGACAAAGTCCACCGAGTTATTTTATTATCTTTGCCTGCCCTGTTAAATGTTTACTATTTAATAGGGTGTCCTTTGCGTCTACTCTGTCCCGATATATCGGGACGGTTAAATTTCTTGCTCATCATGCCAAAGGCAGATCTCAACCCGAGGCTGATGAGCCTCTGGCTCACGCCTCTGGCGGAAAAAACAAAGATTCTATTTGTAATACTATAAAGAGTCATAAATTGGGTAAATTAGTAAATTAGTGAATGGTAGAGTAACGAGTGGTTAATCGTGAATCAATTTCCTGGCCGTTTTTAACCCGTGAAATTCTGTAAAGAATATTTCACTGGGTTACGGCTGGAAAATAATGACAACCAAAAATAGATGGACGCCGTTCAAGGTGTTCAAAAAGATTGAATTGAATATGAAACGGCGTGAACGCCGTCATCGTGTTTTGATATTTTTTCTATTGATATATGATTCCATTATGAAAACTTGAGATAAGTGAAGATTTAGCTTTTTCCCAATATTGAAATGAATTGATAGTAATTATCGTTTGTTATTCAGTTTTATAGCTCACTTTAGGAAGCAATTTGGTAAATAATAAAAAGCAAAGAAAACGGAAGATTGAAAAAGGTTTAACAGACGGACGTCTTTCCAGTTCTATCTGGAAGTTGGCAGCTCCGATGATGATTAGTGGTGCCCTCCAAAACCTCTTTTCAATGGTAGACTTATACTTTGTTGGAAAATTAGGACATATAGAAGTTGCTGCACTTTCCATAGCTGGTACTGTCGTTAGTATTCTGATGATGTTGGTAATGGGAATTTCAGTGGGAACCACTGCACTTATTGCACACTTTACAGGCAAAAAGGAGTACGAGAAAGCTGATGAGGTACTTGGACAAACATTTGTCCTTGGAATTATCGGCTCTCTAATTATGCTTGCTGTGAGCCTCTTCTTAGTTGAGTCACTTCTTAAACTCTTTGGTGCAACTGGAGATGTGCTTATCTATGCATCCCAATATCTAAAGGTAGTATTTGGTTGGTCTGTAGCAATATTCCTATTTATAGGCATAAATAGTGCTTTCCGTGGTACAGGTGATGCAAAGACCCCGCTTAAAGTGCTTATTATAGCGAATACCATCAATATCTTTCTTGACCCAATGTTGATTATGGGATATGGTCCATTTGCCCGGATGGGGGTTGAAGGCTCTGCAATTGCAACAGTTGTAAGTCGTGGAATAGGCGTTATCTTCCTCTTTTTGCATACGATATTTGGACATTCAACCATTCAATTTAAAATTAAATACATTAAGCCAATTCCAGTTCTAATGAAGAGGATAGTAAGTATTGGGTCATTTGCCTCTTTGCAGGTTTTTATAAGAGAAGTATCCTTCCTATTTCTGATGCGCCTTGTTTCTTCGTTTGGAGCAGTTACTCTTGCTGCATACGGTATCGGCGCTCGTCTTAGAATGTTTATTATGGTACCTGGATTCGGCTTTTCCAATGCGGCTGCTGTCCTCGTTGGACAAAATATGGGTGCAAGTCAGCCAAAGCGAGCAACAAGATCTGCCTGGCAATCATTATTATATTATGAATTTATAACTATTCCATTAGCCATATTTTTTATTATTTTTGCGCCAAATATTGTAGGATTCTTTAATAATTATCCAGGAGTTATCAAAATTGGCAGTTCATTTTTAAGATATCTTGCTATTACATTTCCATTTCTCGCAGCTTCACTTGTTCTTGGACAGAGTATGAATGGTGCAGGGGATACAAAAACACCGACTATTGTAAATGCTATTGGGCAGCTTGGCTTTAGGGTTCCATTTGCCTATTTGTTTGCTTTGGTTGCTAATATGGCACAATCAGGTATCTGGTTGGGAATTAATGCCTCTGATGTGGTGCAGGGAATTGGAATGATGTTTGTTTTTAGAAGTGGGCATTGGAAGAAAACCTATGCAAAACACAGGGAAAAGCTTGAAGGCAAGCCACTTATTCCGACTACAGATACGGGACTGTCATCTTCAGGGGCAGAAGAAGCCCTTTAAATAATATGAAACATACATGTCCCTAAAAGAATCAGGACACAAAGGAGCATGAAAATGGCATTAAGCATTCCCAAGCTGGGGCTTGGGAATGAGAGTTTATATTTCTTTGTGTCTTTGTGCCTTTGTGGCGAAAGAGATTTTCAGATGAAATTTAGTATATTCTCAGAATTACTTATATCTAAAGATTTGGAGAAAAAATGAAAAAATCTAAAAAGCAAACTAATCTTGAAAATAAAATATTATCAAAATTGTCAGGCAAATCAGCTTCTGTTGTCTCTCTTATTTTTACTGATAAAGAGATACAGGCATTGCAAGATTATGCAAATATTGTATCTATAAAACGATTAGGATTTAACGACCATGGTCCAGTCCATATGAGAAAAGCTGCTTTGAATTCACTCATAATGTTTGATTTGCTTCATAAAGCTGGAATCAAATTTAATTTAGAAAAGGAAGGGATTGGGACTGTTGAAGATAGTAAAATAGCTGTTTTAATTGCTTCTTTATTACACGATATTGGGATGACTGCATCGCGAGATAACCATGAAACATTAAGTGTAATCCTCGCTCTTCCAATAATTAATAGGTTACTATCAAAAATCTATAACGAATCAGGAAAAATCGTTATTATGCAGTCATTAATTATTGAAGGTATTATTGGACATATGGCAACCCAGAAAATCTATTCTTTAGAAGCAGGACTTGTATTAATTGGTGATGGATGTGATATGGAAAAAGGAAGAGCAAGAATTCCCACACTTCTATCACAAAGTCCAAGAGTTGGTGACATTCACAAATATTCATCTGGTTCAATTCAGAAGGTAAAGATTGAATCAGGAGATAAGAAACCGATAAAAATCGTAGTTGAAATGAGTGGATCCGTAGGATTCTTTCAAATAGAAGAGGTTCTTTTCCCAAAAATATTATCCAGTCCTGTAAAGCCTTATATTGAACTCTACGGAGAAGTTAAAGACGAGAAGAGACTTAGATATCTATAAAAAGTAATTTAAAAGAATTATAAAACTAACCAACAGAATTAACTTTTGCCAGCACAATAAATGATAGCCTAAAGACGGCACTGAGTTTCTGTCAAGTGCAACGAGGGTTAGAATTCTTAAACTCCTTTTCAATCAAAAAATGGCAAGTTTTATAGTTTCAATTAATATATTTCAACATTAACTATTATTTGCTGTTGCTTTTCACATTTTGATTTCTAAAAATAATAATTCAATAAATCATCCCTGCTGTCTAACGCTACGGTTAACTTGCTGCAGGTTTAAGGGGCACTGAGCTAAAATATACCCAAAGATTTAATGCGAAAAACGAAAACTCAAATTAAAGCACAGACCCTGCGGTCAACTTGAGCCATTTGTTAGGCTCATATTAATTATATTAAAAAACTTTTAGCAATATATATTTTTGTGAGTAAAGATAATTTACTTATTTTACCAGTAGACAATTAATAAAGGTGTAATTAACATATTTTTAACTATTATTTTAAAACTTACCTTTCTTTATTAATTCAAAATAAGGTATTCTTAAAAGTGTCCCGAGCATTTCATGGGCGATTTCAGATGATAATTTAATTAAAAGATTTGAATTTTCAATTGAGAATGGTGGACTAATAGAATATTCCATTAATTCACTGAAAATCTGTAAACCCTTATTTTTACTAGTTTCCATTAATTTTCTCATTTTAAAGTGAAGAAATTTTTCCCAATCATATAACTCTCTTGTTTCACGTGCTAACTCTATTCTGCTTATAAAAAAAAGATAACTATGGTTAAATAAAAAATTAAAATTTCCTTTTGCTTTTGCTGACAGTAAATATTGCCATATGTCAAATGAAATGCGTTTTTGAATTTGAATAGAAAATGCTGTTTTTACAAACGATCCTGAGATTTCAGTATAATCGCTTATATAATCATCAAAGAGGTTATAAACATTTGATTCTTCATTTAAAGAATTTTCATTTCTAATAAAATCGAATATAATCTCCCTAAATTTTATTAAAGCTTTTGAACGATTCATCTGATTAAAGTATTTCCTTATTTTTTGATAATCAGAAGGATCATATTCATTTTCAAAGATTGCGTTTTTCAAGATATCTAAAAAATATCTTAATTTTTGATTACGTGATTCATTATTGTGATCATCAATTTCATTAACAGTGATTTTTGAAACTCTTAGTTCACATTTATCATTATATGATTTATCTTTTTCATAATGAGAGAGATAATGAATTTTTTTTGTTTCTGAATCACGAATAACTTTGAAAACAGGTTCTTTACAGCAGGGACAAACAATTTGGAAATTCTTACAGTCCTGATAATTAATAAACTCCGAATTAATATATTCACCTAATAAAAGACTATAACCTATTTTCATTATGAAATACCTTTTATAATTTTATTTTTAGAGTGAAGTTCTTTGCGCCTAACGGATAAGCTCACCTGCAGAAACGCAAAATGCTGATAAACTATAAATTTTCCAAATAAACTTTTGAATGCCATCTCAACTAAAAAATTCAAAACCCCACTGCGTTTCTGCAGGTGAAGCAGGGGTTAGACAGCGATTTTTAAAATGATTAATATGTGATTCTAATATTTTTAATTTTTTATATCTTAATAACTTTTATATCCCCAAGATTGACTATATTTTGCTAACTTTTTTCCAGTTCTATTGTCATAAAAAGTTATTCTACCCGTTGAACCAGCTTGATCACATATTTTCGCTAATTTTATACCAATGCCAACTTTTGTGTCATAATCTAATGCATTCCAAATACTAGAATTAACCCAAGCCTCATTATAATCAATGTTGAATTTTTTCAAAAGCCCAGAATCATAAAGAACTTGCAGATCATCATTTCTTTTTTTAGTATAAGTTGATGTTTTTTTCTGTTGTTTTTCTTCAACTAATATTTTTAACACCCATCCTGACCATCCAACATCAGTTGGAGTTACTCTAAATTTTATCCAGCCATTCTTTTCTTCTAGAACATAAAATTTCTCTCCTTTCATAGTTTGACCTGTTTCATCTTTTGAATAATTTGTCCCTGGACCTGTTCTAATATTTATGCCATCTTTTGCACAGACTAAAGTATAGAGCACTTTTTCGGTTTTCTTAAAGGGTTTACTTTTGAAGTTGAACAGGTTCTGACTTCTGAGTAGTTTCTGTTTTCTTTTCTTGTAATCCTTTTTTGCCAGAATCACATCCAGAATAAAAAAACATTAATAAAATAATAAATAATACAATATTTAATATTTTTCTCATTTTTTCCTCCACCTTCTTTTTGGGTTTATTGTTCTAATTTTAAAATCGCTGCCTAAAAACAATTAGACTGCACCCTGCAGTCTAACTTTCTTATCATATTAGTTAACATCTTACTACAATGCAATAAGTTATAAGAATATATAAATGTATAAAATGCTGCATTTGTTTAATAAAAACCTTGCATTGTAGTTTCCATTACTAATTCATTTATCCTGTCCCGATTTATCGGGATAGGATTTGTTACATTACTTATTATTTAAACTTTTATTAAAAGATGAATAAGTGTTGTCAAGAAAAAAAATATTAATATGAATTGTTTCTTTCTTAATTGCTTTAAAAACTTTTGATTAGAATCCCACCTGCGTTTTTGTCAGGGAAAGCAGGGATTAGACGCACATTTTGATAATGCTTGTTTTGCGATATTTATTGGTTAGTTAAAATTTCTTCCCTAATCGATAAACATCATCTAAATACTTTTTTCTGGCATCTTCACTCACTGATGTACCATAAAGAAAAACATGCTCTACATTTTTGATACCGCAGACACCTGTATAAGTAGCCTTATCAATTATTTTTATTGCATCAGCAATTCCAGATTTATCATAAAATTCTTCTGGTCCCATTGTACTACAGATAATAAGAACCTTTTTATGTTTTAAAATGCCAACCAATCCACCTTTTTCACTAAATTGATATGCAAATCCGTTTGAAAAAACACGTTCCTGCCATCCTTTAAGAATAGCAGGACAACCCCAATCCCAAATCGGATAGATAAAAACCAATGCATCTGCTTGTGATACTTTTTCTTGTTCATCCATTATTATTTTAGGCAATTGCCCACCTGTAAATTGAGCGAAGTCTCCAAGTTTAAAGCAAGGGTCAAAATTATTGGCATATAGATCATTTACCCGGAATGTGTGCTCTGATTCCTTTAGACCTTTAGTAAAAGATTCGAGAACAGCATGGTTAAAGGAATTAGGGTTTGGATGAGCATAATTAACTAATACTTTCATTTTCGTCCTCCTTCAAATATTTGATATAATTATTTGAAAATAATGTTAAAAAACATTTAATAAAGAAGTAAAAAATTACTGTATTGATTACATCCTGTGTGTCTAACGGTGGAAATAAGCTGCAAAAACAAAAAATTTATCAGCTTTTAAAATTCCTTATAACCTAGAAAAATTCAACAAACACCAAAAAATAAAAATATCTGTGTTTTTGTCAGCTTGATTGGATTGTTAGGCTGTTTTTAATAAACGTATTTTCTTTATTAATGGTCCTAATATACTATTATTAGAAAGCCTTTCCATTTGAATTTTATTAGCTTTGTCGTCGGGGATACCTCTAAACTCTCGTTCAATCTTTTTTTGAATATTCCATTTCATTTGTACACAATCAAATCGCTTATGTTTTTTCATTGTTCAATAACCTCTTTGGGTGAATAAATGTTAATAGGTTTATATCCATTTAGCAAATTTACTGCTTTATACCCACTTATTTTATCATAATGTACAATATGTTTGAAATTCCAGCTTATAATTAAATCAACTTCTGCAATGGAAGCAGAAGCAACATGTTCAGCATCTGCTTTACAAGAATTACTAACTACACCAGCTTTCAGGTATTCATCTCTGAGAAAACCAATTTCATCAGAATATTCTAAAAGTTCTATTGAGCTCGCCGGTAAATTTGCTAAAACTTTCTGAACAAAATCAGGTGCATTGTTAAGTTCACGCAAGGTGGTTGGTGAAACTATGAGAATGAATTTTCCTGCTTTAATATCATTAAAAAAAGCCTTACTATCTTCGGAAAACTCATCATCAAAACAACCTCCAAAAACAAAAGTATCTGCATAAATTCTAAGCTTTTTCATAATAAAATACTATTAAAAACAGTCTAACACAATTAGACTACACCCTGCAGTCTAACTTTCTTATCATATTAGTTAACATCTCTTTACAATGCAATAAGTTATAAAAATATATAAATGTATAAAATACTGCATTTGTTTCATAAAAACCTTGCATTGTAGTTTCCATTACTAATTTATTTATCCCGTCCCGATTTATCGGGACAGGATTTGTTACATTGCTTATTATTTAAACTTTTATTAAAAGATAAATAAGTGTTGTCAAGAAAAAATTAGAAAAAGGAGGAATTGTGTCAAAAACTAAGTTATTAGATATGGTTAGAAATCAGATACGGATCCGTCATTACAGTATCTGCACAGAAGAGGCTTACCTGCCCCATTAGATATTTTAAATGATTAAGAAATAAAGATTGATTTAATTTCTGTATCTAATGGGATAAATAATTTATCCCGTTTTATATTAATACTGGGCTTGTGCAAGCAAACAGTTATCCGAAGGATCTGTCCCCGCGAACGCGGGGATGGAATGATATGTTGGCTAAGCAACATATGAACTGCTTATATGGTTATGCTTTTTTATTTATTTGAATTTATTTGTTTTTTTCTGTTTCCGTTTTTCTTTTTGGGTTAGTTTGGCCTTTTTTTGATCTTCTCGTTTGCTTTTATCTTTTTTTCCTTTGTCGCCCATGTCAAATTCTCCTTACACAAAAATAATTATATTCGATACATCTTGTGTTTTTAACAATTTATTTTTTCATAATATCTTCTTAAAAGCATAAAGGAAAGCTAAACCGCCTGAAAAAGCGGTGAGCTTTTTCAGGTCGGTCTTTAGCGGCTTGTTAGGCGAAATTTTATATGAGCATAGTTATATATATATTGAATGTCGATGATTAGAAGCTACAGCTACCCTTTGGTCCTCATCTGCCACGCTCTCGTCCTCCTCGGCCACCACCTTGTCCTTCTCTGCCACCACCGTATCCTCCTCTACTACCGCGACTTTCGGTGCGAGGGCGAGCCTCATTCACTTTAAGCGCTCTTCCTTTTAGCTCTTTGCCATTTAGTCCATCGATTGCAGCCTGCCCTTCAACTTTAGAGGCCATCTCCACGAATCCAAATCCTTTTGATTGACCACTATACTTGTCTTTTATAATGGTGGCGGATTCGACCTGCCCGAATTGTTCTAAGGCCAGCCGTAAGTCCTCTTCGGTGACCTCGTACGACAAATTTCCTACATAGATCTTCATTCTAATCTCCTTTTGTAACAAATTATAAATTTTCACATCGTCTAACTAATAATTAGACTGCACCTTGCAGTCTAACTTTCTTATCATATTAGTTAACATCTAACTACAATGCAAATTGTAGTTTCCATTACTAATTTATTTGTCCTGTTAGGAGTACCACTTCTAATAGGATTTGTTACATTGCTTATTATTTACACTTTTATTAAAAGATGAAAAAGTGTTGTCAAGAAAAAATTAAAAAATGGAGGAATTGTGTCAAAAACTAAGTTATTAAATATGGTTAGAAATCAAATACGAATCCGTCATTACAGTATCCGCACAGAAGAGGCTTATATTCACCCCGCCCGTTCTCTCCATCCTCCGTCCCGAAAAAAGTCGGGACTACGGAGGACGGGCGTAGTCCCGATAATATCGGGACAAAGGGTGAATTAGATATTTTAAATGATTAAGAAATAAAGATTGATTTAATTTCTGTATCTAACGGGGTAAAGCATACCTAAATGAAAAAGATGCTATGGCACACGAGAAATATCTTAAATCTGGTATGGGAAAGTTAAAAACTAAAAGAAACTTCAATATCTTAAAAAAGTTTTTAGATACAATTATATTAATAGCCAACACAAATTATTATTTTGTTCCTTGACAGCATTTTTGCTGATCTTTTTTTTACTTTCATTAATTTTTTTTAGGTAAAAGATGAAATCTATAAAATTTATATCTATCATCTCATTTTTAGTTGTATTGAGTTGTTCAAACAAGTTCGATCTTGGTTCAAAACAGAATCCAGTAGAGATGTGCTTTGTTCCCTGGATGGAAACAGGAAAGATTATTGAAAGGAGCAAAAAACTCACCAATTATCTTACTGAAAAAACAGGTTATCATTTCAGAGTAACCATTCCAACAAACTATGCAGCAGTAATAGAAGGAATGGGAACCGAGGAAGTTGATATTGCCTGGCTTCCACCTTTTGCTTATATTCTGGCTAATGAAAAATTTGGTGCACAAGTTGCTTTGACACCTGTCCGAAAAGGAATGAAAAAATATAAAGGAGAATTCCTGGCAAGGTCAGATAGTAATATTGACAGTCTTGCAGATATTGAAGGAAAAACTATTGCTTACACTGATGCTGCATCTACTTCTGGGTATATTTATCCTTCTGCTCTTTTGGCTCAAAAGGGAATAAAACCCGGAAAAGTTTATTTTGCTGGAGGTCATTCTCAAGCTATTTTAGCTGTATATCAGAATCGTGCTGATGTGGGTTGTGCATACTGGTCTCCTACCTCCAAAGGAGAACCACAAGATGGCAGAAAAGAACTCTTGCAAACCCATCCCAATATATATGAAAAAACGAAAATAATCGGATTTACAAATTGGATTATGAACGATACTGTAACATTTAGAAAAGATTTTCCATCAGAAATGAAAGAGAAAATAGTTCAAGCTTTAATTGATTATTTAAAAATACCGGAAGGCAGAGAAGTAATGAAAACCCTTTATGAAATAGATGATTATGTGCGCTCAACTGATTCTGATTATGACGGAGTAAGAAAAACACTAAAAACTCTCGGTACAGATGCAGCACAGTTTATAAAATAACTCGGATTGCAGGAGATATTATAAAAAGTTATATATGATTTATTCAGTTAAATTTAACCACCTATCTTCGCCAAGGCTATGCCAGGCAGGCCGAGAACACCAATTTACCCCGTGTAATATAAAGTGGTTCTTAAAGGGCAATATAAAAAGCCTGGGAGATGCGATATAAAATACTATGGCTACTACTCTCCAGCAGTTATTACACGGGGTGAACACTGAATAAAAATTTAACCTTCAAAAAAATTTCTAACTATTTAAACCTTATTAAACAAAGATAATCTAATTAGGAAAATACAAAAAGCACAGGATATGAAAAGAAGTGAAATTAATCTGCTGTTTCAAGAAAATTATAAAAAGATATTTCTTCTATCAGTAAAAATGTTGAAAAATTACGAAGATGCTGAAGATGCAACTCAGGAAATTTTTATGAAAGCATATCAAAACATTGATAAATTCAGACAGGAATCCAAATTATTCACATGGCTATACAGGATTGCCTTGAACCATATTTATAATTTTTCCAATAAAAAAAAGAATGTGAAAAATCTCAACGAAAAGAATCAGGATTTTTATATTCTCACAAATGAAACTCCAGAAAAGGTATTGTATGAAAAAGAGCTTTATAACAAACTTAACGAAATAATAGAAGAATTATCACCAAAACAAAAAGAGGTATTCCTTTTAAGATACTACAATGGGCTAAAATTTAATGAGATAGCTAAAATTCTAAAGAAAAGCTTGGGCACAATCAAAAGTAACTATTTTTTTGCAATGCAAAAGATAAAAAAGGAACTGGAAAAAGAACAATTATTAGAAACAAAAGAGGTAAGCTAAGTATGAAATGCATTACAGATAAAAAACTATTAGACTATCTAAATGGAGAGGTTAAATCAAAACAAAAAGAAAAAATCTCTCGCCATATAAATAAATGTGAAACATGCCAGAGAAGATTAAATGAATGGAAAAAGGTTATAGATGTTACAAAGGAATTTACACAAACTGATAAAAAGAATATCAAACTTCCCCAATTTGATACTATTATAAATGAACCGCAAATTGAGCCTTTTACATATGAGGAAAGCAGCTTTCCCTGGCTAAAGTATTGGTTGAAACCTGCGATTGTTACCGCTGCTGTGGCAGTTCTCGTTCTATTTGCAATAATATTTGTACCTCTTAAGGAAAAAATATCAGTTAATCCTAATTATGTGGTATTTGAAAATGAATATAAATATACAGAAGCGCACTTAATTGATGATGAATACATAATTGCATTTGAACAATCAATGCTGAAAGAGATTTATCAAGATGAGGAATTGCGGAATAAGATATTGTATGGAACTTGGGAATATTTATATGATATTATTGATTTGCTCTCAGATGAAGATATTAAATTTTTTGAGAATGAAATAAATAAACTAAAAACAACATAAAAACAATGGAGGTAAAAAAATGAAAGTCTCAAGAATCACAGTAATAGCAATAATCCTACTCTTAATCACTGGGGTAGCGTTTGCTAAGCCTCAGGCTCCAATCCAGGGAAAGAAAAGAGAAGTTGTAAAACAGTATCGGACACTAGAATTATTAAAAATTCTGGATTTGAGTGAAGAAGAGAGCGAAGTTGTGCTTCCCATTTTAAAAGAAATTGATAAAAATCGGGAAACATTCTACTTTCAACAGCAACAGTTTCTTAATGAAATAGAATTTGCTATTAAACAAAATGAAGATGAAGCTAAAATCGCAGAACTGAATAACAAACTGATGAATTTACCAAAAGACTTTGAGAATAAAAGAGCTAAACTCTATAATAAGTTACGCTCTCATCTTTCAGAAGAGCAATTTGCAAAATTTCTTGTTTTTAATCGTAAGTTTACAAAACAGTTGCAAGAACGAATAAAAGCAATACACAATCAACCGTGGAATCAGCCACCACCAAAACGATAATTCTATTAGAGTCTGAAATTATTAAAGGCAGAATAATTACATTCTGCCTTTTTTTGTAACAACTTTAATTTTATAATAGTATAGCGTTTCAATAAAATATTGACAGGTAATCATACTACAAAATTTCAAATACCAAATTACAAATAACAAATAAATTCCAACTACCAAAATCCCGATACATCGGGACTAAACATATTTAAACATTTTATCATTTTTTACATTTTACAAATTTCTTTGTTTGATATTATTTCTTCTTACTGATATGAATATCTGAAAATTGTTTGTTCTGGAAAATAGCGATCTTTTTCATTCTTGCCAGCTCAAGTATTGCCAGAAAAAATGTAACCAACTCTAATTTGCTATAGTCTTTTATAATATCAGAGAATAGCAGTTTTTTATTTTTTCTTAATATTTTACGAATTTCTTTTATCTTATCTTCAACTTTGAATTTTTCAAGAATAATATCCTGTGGTACCTCTTGAGGTGGTTGAAGAATGTACTTTTGCAAAGCTTTGATTAAATCATATAGATTAACACTATTTTGTTCAATACTATATGAAATTGCAAAATCCTTAATATCTTTTCGGGTATTCTTATCAAGACTCCTATAAAAATAATATTTGTTTTCCTCAGCAAGGTTATTTAGAAACTTCACATATCCTTTAATTTCCTGATATGCAATTAAATTACTTACCAGTTCAGCTTGAAGGTCCTCTTCCTCCTCATAAACCTGTCGTGGCAGGAGAGAGCGAAGTTTTATTTGAATTAAAGTTGCAGCCATCTCCATAAATTCTCCCTCAATAGAGATGTTTAGTTCTTCCATTAATGATAAATATTTTAAATACTCAGAAAGCATAAAAGCAATAGGTATGTCATAAATATCTATTCTATGCTTACGAATAAGAAAAAGTAGCAAGTCCAGAGGGCCTTCAAAATTCGGCAGTTTTATTTTATATTTTTTGTCATTGGTCCCCGAGCAAATCGGGGATTGGACTTTATTTGATATTCGTAATTTGGCATTTGTCATTTGTTGTTTTTTTAATATCTTTCCAGATACTTATCCAACTCCCATTGAGTAACTTGCAGATTATACTCATTCCACTCTTTTGTTTTAGCTTTAATATAATTTTCATAAGTATGCTCTCCCAATGCTTGTTGAATTAATTCATCATTTTTTAATTCATTTAGTGCTTCATTCAAGGAACCAGGAAGAGTTGCAATATTTAAACTACATAATTTTGCATCATCAAAATTATAAATATCTTCTTCAACTGGTTCTGGAGGTTTTATCTTTCTCCTTATCCCGTCCAATCCAGCTTTTAACATCACTGCAAAAGCAAGATAAAGATTACAACTTGGGTCTGGAGACCGTAGTTCCACTCTGATAGATTGTTCTTTTCCAGTTGAATATTTAGGTATTCTAATAAGAGCAGACCTATTAATTCTTGCCCAACTTATATACACAGGTGCTTCAAAACCAGGGATTAATCTCTTATAAGAATTCACTGTTGGGGAAAGAACTGCTGACATTGCTTTAATATGTTGAAGCTGACCTGCAATAAAATTATAAGCTATTTTTGATAATTTGTATTTATCATCTTTATTATAAAAAGCATTCTTTCCTGTTGCTAAATTAAATATACTCTGATGAATATGCATTCCTGAGCCATTAATTCCCATTATTGGTTTTGGCATAAAAGTAGCATGTAAATCATGTTCTTGTGCAATTGCTTTTAATACGAATCTTAATGTGGTTGCACTGTCAGCTGTTTTCAAAGCATTATCATACTTGAAATCTATTTCATGCTGTCCGAGGGCAACTTCGTGGTGAGAGGCTTCAACATCTATCCCAAACCTCTCAAGTGTTAGTATCATATCTCGTCTTATTGTATATGCTTGGTCTGTTGATAGGTCAAAATAACTCGCTCTATCATGAGGTAAAGGTCTAAGTTCTTCATTTTCTTTTTTAAATAAGAAGAATTCCATTTCTGGTCCGACATTATATTCAAAGCCAATTTCTTTTGTTTCTTTAATTACTTTTTTCAAGATGAATCTTGGGTCTCCCTCAAAAGGCTCTCCATCAGGTTTGTATATATCACAGATAAACCTTGCTGTTCTCCCATTATCTGCACTTAACCAGGGCACAACTGCATAGGTGGTAACATCGGGCTTTAAGATCATATCACTTTCATGTATTCTTGCAAAACCTTCAATAGAAGAGCCATCAAACCATGTCCCATATTCCAGTGAGTCGGCTAAATGCTTAACAGGAATTGTTAAGCTCTTTATAACTCCAAAAATATCAGTAAATTGTAGAAGGATAAACTCTACACTATCCTTTTTTGTTTGTTCTAGTATTTCTTTAATATCCATAAATGCTCCTAATTCTAAATTTTGCAGAACTTATTTAATTTTGTAATTTTTCTATCAATTATAGTAGGTTAAGGTGACAAAATCCAAATATCAAATAATCTTATTTATTTCTCATTTGTGTTTCATTTGTAATTTGTCATTTTATTTCTAAGGAATCACTACCCCTGTAAGCAATCTCATAAAAAATTTAATAGGCGGCATAATTATTCCACTGATTATATGTATTCCAAGTAGATTCCCACCAATAATAATAATTACTAAAATCAGGACTCCTTTGCGTTCAAATCGTTGATATCTAAAATATGCTTCATCAGAAAGAAATGCTCCCAAAATTTTTGAACCATCTAAAGGCGGAAATGGAATTAAATTAAATAGACCCAGGGCAATGTTAATAAAGATAGTATAGAAAATAATAACCATAAAAATATTTTGAGACGAAGCTAATGTATGTGCGTTAAAAAAATTAAAAATCAAACTAAAAATGATAGCACTAATAAAATTTGCAACAGGTCCAGCTAAAGCTACATAAGCGGTATCTTTTTTGATATTTTTAAAATTGTATGGATTTATTGGTACAGGTCTTGCCCACCCAATATGAGCTATAAAAAGCATTATTGTGCCAATTGGGTCTAAATGTTTAATAGGGTTTAAAGTCAGTCTTCCTGCTCGCTTTGCAGTGTCATCACCCAAACGATATGCAACATAACCATGCGAAAACTCATGCACGGTTAATGCGTAAAGTATTGGAAATATTAATAAGACAAATTGGGTTATTTGATTCATATTAAGTTAATGTGTATTGACATCAAAAAAGTGTCAATCTTTTTGTTCTTTCTTCATTCATTTTAATTTTAAAGAAATAAGAATTATATTACATCTTTCTAAATAAATTGACATCTTATTTATTAAATTAATTTCTTGATTTTAAAAAAATTTTATGTTAGGAAGTATGTAAATTATGCAACTACATCAGTCATTTATTACTACAGCAAAAAAGTTTGGTAATAAAATAGCTATTTATGACCAGGCAACGGATAAAGAAATCAGTTATAGTAAAATGCTAATCGCATCCCTGATTCTTTCAAAAAAGTTTTCTAAATATCGTGGAAATTATATTGGCGTAATGGTTCCTACATCGGCAGGTTGTATGCTCTCTATACTTGGGTCTCTGATGTGCGGTAAAATACCTGTGATGATAAACTATGCTACAGGTGCAAGAGAAAATTGCATCTACGCACAGGAAAAATGCAGCTTTAAAACTATTATCACAAGTAAGAAGCTGCTGGAAAAAATTAATGTGGAACCAGTAGAAGGAATGGTTTTTCTTGAAGACATAATGGATTCACTCACAACATTGGATAAACTGAAGGCTGCAATTAAATCAAAACTATCAACCTCTATTTTGCAATCACGGGTTCACAAAGGTTCAGATGATGAAGATTGTGTTATTCTGTTCACAAGTGGAAGCGAGAAAGACCCTAAAGCAGTTCAACTCTCACACAAGAATATCTCTCATAATGTTAATGCAATTCCACAGGTAATTGATATAAATGAAAATGATATCTTTGCAGGCACTCTTCCTTTATTTCATGTCTTTGGTTTAACAATTAATTTCTGGTTACCAATTTTGATGGGCTCTTCTATTGTTGCTCACGCGAATCCATTAGATTATAAAGCTATATGCAATTCACTCAAAAAGTATAAAATAACTCTTGTAGTAGGAACCCCATCTTTTTTCTATGGATATTTACAGAAATCAGAGCCAGGTGATTTTGACTCTATTAGATATGCTATTGCAGGTGCAGATAAAGTTACAGACCAGCTTAGGGAAGGATATATGAAAAAACATAATTTAGAACTTATGGAAGGGTATGGCACAACAGAAACAAGTCCTGTGATTTCAGTAAATGTTCCTGGCGCCAATAGACCTGGCAGTATAGGCAAACCACTTCCTGGCATTCAGGTTAAAATTGTAGATAGAGAAACAGATGAAGAACTTCCTGCAAATAAGGAAGGTAAGATTTTAGTAAAAGGGGACCTTGTAATGAATGGCTACTTAGGAGACCTTGAAGAGACCTCACTTCGTATTCGTAATGGCTGGTATGACACAGGGGATATGGGAGTGTTAGATGAAGATGGATTTCTCTGGCATAGAGGTAGATTGAGAAGATTCGTAAAGGTTGGTGGAGAGATGATCTCTCTTGTTCGTGTAGAGAATGTCTTAGAAAAACTGCTGCCAGAAGGAGCTGTCTGTTGCGTTGTTGATGTCCCTAATCCAAGAAAAGGTTCTGACATCGTTGCAGCTGTAACTACAAAAGAAATCAACAAAAAACATATTAAGAAGCAAATGAAAAAAGAGCTTCCAGCAATCGCAATCCCAAAAGAATTTCATCTGATTGAAGATATCCCGATGATGGGAAGTGGAAAGGTGAATTTCAGAGAAGTAGAAAAAATATGCCGAAAATTAGAAAATGATAAATCCAATTAAAATTATCTAAGAGGTTTGATTCATGCCAAAAAAACTTGAAAAAAAACCGAGAAAAAAGAAGTCCGCATTAAGAGAATGGATTGAAGCAATAATCTTTGCTGGAATTGCAGCAATTATTATAAAAACTTTTATTATCCAAACCTTTAGAATACCATCAGGTTCAATGGAAAGTTCGTTTTTGATTGGCGATTTCCTGGTTGCTAATAAATTTGTATTTCATTTCCGTGAGCCCAAACAATTTGAACCGATTATCTTCAAATATCCTATGGATAGTTATGATCCTCAGCCCAGAGAAAGATATGCTAAAATTATTCGTCCTATATATTGGGATAAGAAAAATTTCTTTTTTAAGTATTACAAGCGTCGGGATTTTATTAAAAGGATTATTGGAATGCCTGGTGATACATTACAAATTATAGACAAAAATATTTACATAAACGGAAAATACATAAAGGAAGATTACACTCAACATATAGATTATCGTATAATACCAAGAGAAAAAGGACACCTTTATATCAATTCTGAATTTATGGGAAGCAGGGATAACTTTGGACCTTTAGTAATCCCCGAAGGAAAATATTTTGTAATGGGAGATAATAGAGATAACAGCAGCGACTCGCGTTACTGGGGATTATTAGATAAAGAATTTATAAGAGGTATTCCAATCTTAATCTACTGGTCATGGGACGAGCATCATCGTATCCGCTGGAGAAGATTGCTTAAGATTTTTTAATTTAACCACCGATGACCACCGATAGGCACTGATAAATTTATTTCAAAAAAAGAGGTGTATTCAAAATGGCTATTCTATACAAAGCTTTAAGTGATAAAATCATCGGTATCTGTATTGATATCCATAAAGAATTGGGTCCTGGATTCTTGGAGTCAGTATATAAGCATGCTATCGCTTATGAATTTACTAAAAATAAATTTCACTATGAAAAAGAAAAACTTCTAATCATAAAATATAAAGACACTATTATTGACAAGGCTTTTTATGCTGATTTTGTTATAGAAAATAAAATTATTCTTGAAATAAAAACAGTTAAAAATTTTGAAAATATTCATTATGCACAGTTACTAAACTATCTAAAAGCCACAGGATTAAGAGTTGGTTATCTCATTAACTTTGGGAAACCTAAATTTGGAATGGAAAAGAATGATTTACTAATTCTTTTATTATAAACCACCGAGTACTTCTATTCAGACTGCTATTTACGAAATCATCTAATCGGGAAAGTACTGATGGGACTTTACGATTAAAGATAATATTTTGCGGAATAATAGAGTTAAAAGTAGTTATAAATAATATCTCGGTGTCTATCGGTGTTTATCCGTGGTTAAAATAATAATATCTCGGTGTCTATCGGTGTTTATCCGTGGTTAAAATAATAATATCTCGGTGCTTATCGGTGCTATCCGTGGTTAAAATAATAATATCTCGGTGCTTATCGGTGCTATCCGTGGTTAAAATAATAATATCTCGGTGCTTATCGGTGCTATCCGTGGTTAAAATAATAATATCTCGGTGCTTATCGGTGCTATCCGTGGTTGAAATAATATTATATCAGTGATAATTGATGCTTTCGGCGGTTAATAACATTTCCATTTACCTCCATATCCCTTTTTGCATAAAAAAATGCAACTATTGCAATTTTTATTCAGTTCAATACAAAAAGGATTTAGTTGAAAAATATATCTCATACTTGAAAAAAGAAATTGAACTTACTACTTTACAAAAAAAATTCAAAATAGGAACAATTTATTTTGGCGGCGGAACTCCATCCCTGCTCTCCTTCTCACACTTGTTCAAAATAATAACAGCATTAAAAGACAAATTTATAATTGCAGAAAATCCTGAGGTAACTTTAGAAGCCAACCCGATAAATGTAACCAAAACCGCTGCTAAAAACTGGAAAATTTGCGGAATCAATCGTATTAGTCTGGGTACCCAGTCCTTCCATAATTCAGAATTAAAAACCTTAGGGAGATTACATTCTGAAAAAAAGATTAATTCCGCAGTTGAAATAATCAGAGAATATTGTACTGAAAATGTCTCTTTAGACTTAATGTATGGAATTCCGTTTCAAACTAAGCAAAGCTGGATAACTTCATTAAAAAAAGCAATAAGTCTTAAACCCAGACACATTTCATCTTACTGTTTATCTATTGAAAATGGCACTTATCTCGCAGATAAACAAAATGAGTATACCTTTCCTGATGAGAATTTGCAAAGTGAAATGTATTACCAATTAATTGATATTCTTAAAAAAAACAAATTCTATCAATATGAAATTTCTAATTTTGCTCAAACAGGTTTTGAATCAAAGCACAATTTAACATATTGGAATGGTGAAGAATATCTTGGCTTTGGACCTGCTTCTCATTCCTTCTATAATATGAAAAGATACAGCAATTTTGCAGATTTGAACAAGTATTTTGAACATATAGATAACAAAAAACTGCCGATTGAGAACTCAAAAATAATCTCAGAGCGAGAATTTATTTCTGATAAAATTATTTTGGGATTGCGGATGAATAAAGGAATATGCCTATCGGAATTCAAAAAAAAATACAATTTTGATATTAAAACAGAATATGAAGATGTCTTAAAAAAATTTTTGTCTTCCGAATATTTGACAATTCAAAATGATAGACTGAAATTGACATCAAAAGCAATGTTTGTCTCAAATTCAATCTTGAGTGAATTTGTATAATATGACTCTCACCGCGGACCCCGATAAACATCGGGGCGGGGACACCCTGATACGGTCATTCTTCCCTACAGGGCAGGCAGAGCACGCTGAGATAAATCTTGTTGGGTTTTCGGCACGGAATGGTCCGTGACGACTCTGCAGTGCTTCGGATGGCCTGTCTCGTCTTGGCTCGAGCCAAGACGGGCTACGCCCAGACGAGTGAGCGGTAAAGGAGACGTCAGGGACCACTCCCTGACGATGGTGGAATGAAACTTTGCGTTCTCCTCGACTCTGTGGTAAAACATAAGGAAAATAATGAAGAAATTTTTACTTTTTACTTTTTACTTTTGCCTTTTACCTTTTACCTTTCTATTGGCAGACATTCTCATCCCAATGGATTTATCACAAACTGACCATTTAAGAGCGTATGGCGTTACTTATTATGCTTTAGAACAGGGAATAGACTCAAAGTGGTTATTGAACTATCGCGGTGGTTCGTTCCTCATTCCTGATGACTCTGACATAGAAGATATTTGCCGTATTCGCGGAGTGTATTACGAAAAGGTATCTCCAGCACAAGTTATTCAGATTGAACAGATAATTCAGAAATCCAATATGGATATCATCTATTTAGAAAAAGCACCTAAAGTTGCTGTTTATACCTTACCAGAAAGTATTGCAGGCAAAGTGTCTGGCTTTGCTGGAGAGCCATGGGATGATGCAGTTACCCTTGCCCTTACTTATGCAGAAATACCTTATAAAACTGTGTGGGATTTGGAAGTTTTACAAGGTCAGTTGGAAGAATATGACTGGCTTCACCTCCATCATGAAGATTTCACAGGACAGTATGGGAAGTTTTATGCAAGTTACCGGAATGCCAATTGGTATAAAGAGATAGTGCGAATTGATGAAGAAATGGCAGCCAAACTCGGATTTCAGAAAGTCTGGCAACTTAAACACGCTGTTGCAGAGATGATAAGAGAGTATGTAAAAAACGGTGGTTTCCTATTTGCAATGTGTGCTGCTACAGATACTTATGATATTGCACTTGCTGCAAAAGATGTGGATATTTGTGATGTGCCTTTTGATGGTGACCCGATGGATCCACAAGCAGAACAGAAATTAGATTTCAGCCGAACGTTTGCTTTTACTGATTTCACACTTGTAAAGAATCCTTATGAATATGAATTCTCCAGTATAGATGCAAGTAATTATGCACAACTTCGCGGTCCAGAAGGTGATTATTTTACACTTTTCCAATTCTCAGCTAAGTATGACCCTGTTCCTACAATGCTTACACAATGCCATGTGAATGTTGTAAATGGCTTTCTTGGACAAACTACTTCATTTCATAAACAATATATTAAGAAGAGCGTTATTACTCTTGGAGAGGTTGAGGGAGCTGATGAGGTAAAATATTTGCACGGTAATTTTGGTAGAGGAACTTTTACTTTTTATGGCGGGCATGACCCGGAAGATTACCAGCACAGAATCGGCGACCCCCCTACTCATTTAGAACTGTATAAAAATTCTCCCGGCTATAGACTTATTCTTAATAACATCCTATTCCCAGCAGCAAAAAAGAAAAAATTGAAAACCTGATTACTCCTTTGGATGAAAGAAAAATCTTGCATAAATATATGCAATCACTTCGCTTAAAACCGTTCGTACCCCATCACTGGATTTCCACCAATGTTCCGGGTCGTAACTAAAATCATCAGCAGAAATAATTCCAACTTGGATTGAATCCCCAAGCGCTTTTTTGAATAATATCCAGCTTCTTCTTGAATGAGCACCAAGAGAAAATAGATTGATTGTTTTTATATTTTGGTCTGAATTTGCAATCCATTCTTTCAATGCTTTTGCTGAGTTATATGTTCTATCTTTAATTACATAAGAAGCTGGAATTGCAATTATTTTTTCTTCATCAAAGCCAAAATTTTTAATTATTGCAGCTCCAATTTCTGCTTCGGTTTTGTAGTGTGATAAATGGTAGCCTTTTAATAATGGACCACCGGTTGTAATTAACAAACTATAATTATTACTTTTGAACTCCTTAATAGCTTGTTTAAGTGCATAGTCGGGTATCCAGCCTTCTACAACAAGTATGTTGCTATCAATTGGTTTATCAATTGCCAGAAATGGATGAATATTTGAAACAAATCCAAAAATTAATCCAGCAATGCTTATTATGAGTAAAGCCCAATCACGCTTAGTTAGGCGGAAACGACTTTTCTTTTCAATTGATTGCAAAGAATTCATTTGACTGGTATTAAATTATTAATAATATACACACCCCGTCCCGATTTTATCGGGACACCCCTCTCCCGCCAGAGGACGGACAGGCCCTCCTAAAAGATGGAGGGTAAACAAGAGGGGATTTTTTTGTTCTCCTCTATTCAGCCATTCCAAAGGTCTACAACCATACGGAAGGTTTCTGGGTTTCATAAAAGTGAAGACTCGAGTTCAGAAGAGCGAAGCGAGACTGGACTTGAGTCGTATCAGCATTCTGAATTCCATCCCGACCTGTCTGCCGACAGGCAGGTAAATCGGGATGAAGTCCAGTCTGTTGGAAACTTGAGCTTTTCTGATACAAGCTATGCTTGGTAGCCCACTTCGCAGTTCTTAACTCATCCCGAAATTTTCGGGATAAGTCAAGTCATAGTTTGATAATTCATCAATTGTTCTGTTCTCATAACCATTTTTGGTTAATCCCAAAGAAGACAGAACTTCGTCAATTTGTGGGTCTACAATCTTCACTTCATCATAAGTTAGCTCGTATAATTTATAAACCATTATATCTATCTGGTTTTCTAAATTTTTAGTGTCTTTGCCTGCTTTTTTGAGGGTTGAGATTAAGTATTCTCTGCAATATCTGAAAATAACGGTTCAATAAAGTTTTCTATGAAATCAATGATTTCTCTAAAAGATAGATCTATATTTATTTTGGAACGATTCAGAAAAGCCATCCACTGCTGCTGTTTTTCTTTATCTGCCTTAAATTTCTCATCATATAGAATTTTACGAGCCTTTAAATCTGTGCCTCTGTTTTTAAATGTCGTTTCAATTGCTTCTTTTAGCAAATTTGGTTTGAACTTGTAATTACTTGCTAAATAGTAAATATCATAAAAATCTTTCATCCGACTGGTGAAAAAATTTAGTTTTGTAATTGATTCCAGTTTTTCTGCAACAGCAGATTCAGGTGAATATACTAGCAATTGTGGAGCCGAAAAATTCGGAAGTAATGTTGGAAAATCTATGGTCAACGGATGAGGTACAATTATATCTCCAAAACCAATATCAAAACGAAATCTCTTTCTAACCTGCCCCATAATGGCTTCACAATATATACGAACTCCTTGATAATCCGCATTCTCTTTAATAACTTCCGAAGTTAGACTGTCTATATCAAAAGATACTCCATCCTTAACTTTGATTTCTGCTATTTTCCGTATCACTTTAAGCAAACTTTCTTCATCATTTGTAATTGACAAACCAAGAAAATCTATATCCTTTGTAGGACGATTCTGTGGCATATTATAAACCAGAAATAATAAAGCACCTTTGAGAATAAAGTTATTTCTATAAGAAGATACAGATAATCGGTATAAAAACCGTTCCTGAAAATACTGCAGTAAAACCGCATTGAAATCCCTCTTTGAGGCTTTCGCTAAATTCAGTAATCTTGCCCGTACTGAATTAGCAATATTTTTTCTTTCTTTATTCATTTTACAAGCATTGCCGTCAAATATGGGAAAAGAATCGTTTTCACCTGACATATTTCCGCATATTCCCGTAGTTTATTTATGTTAGCATCTTTTCGTTTCAGATAGTTTTTCAGCCCTTCCAGTGCCAAATCTTCTCCCAATTTCTTACGATAGCGAAACATATCGCAAATTGTTTTTTCGGGATTGTAGATTTTTACAAATTCATAACTGTCTTTTCTCGTTTCAATGCCAAAGTTATAAAAACGCTCTCTAAAATAAAAGATTTTTACAGGTGGGTATTCAATAGTTTGAGGTTTTTCAGAATTGGGAATAGCCACATATACTTCAGAGGGATTTATCATTGATAGACCATGATATTCCAGTGCTGATATCAGGCAAATTATTCCCTTATGAATAGACCTGCAAACATCTATAAAGCTAAGAGGAATTCCATCTGTTTGTGGAATATCCGTGAGCCGATAAAGACCCGGTTTAATTTTCTCAATAAAGCTATTATCAAGAAGAGTACGAATACTTCGTGTATGAAATCCAGCTTGCTTAAGATCCTTCATACGAGCATAACCACTATGGGTTTTAAAAAACTGTATAATTTCTTTCATGGGTCTAACCCTCTGTCAATAATGCATATTGACAGAAAAACAGAACCAAGAATATTTGTCAACTTTTTTACTTTCATACAATTTATACTAAAAATTCATCTTGTATATCTATCTAGTTTGCCAAATTTTTAACCTTGCGAATGGTCAAGTTTACGAGGCCTTCGCAATGGTTCTTATTTGAATCCAACCATTCCGAAGGTTTATGGGTTTCATAGAAGTGAAGACTCGAGTTCAGGGGATCCGCCAGCTGGCGGAGACACTGGACTTGAGTCGGAATATCAGCATTCTGAACTCCATCCCGACCTGTCTGCCGACAGGCAGGTAAATCGGGATGAAGTCCCGTCTGCTGGAAAATCGGATTTCCTGATACAAGCTATGCTCGGTAGTTCACTTCGCAGCTTTTAACTCATCCCGAAGATTTTCGGGATAAGTCAGGCACTGCTTTGATAATTCTTCAATTGTTCTGTTCTCATAATCTTCTTTAGACATTTTAAAAGTAGATAGAACATTATCAATTTGCGTGTCTACAATCTTCACTTCCTCATAAGTTAGCTCGTATAATTTATAAACCATTATATCAGAACCTTGCGAAAACTCCGCAATGGTTCGTAGCCTATAAACCTTATTAGGAAACTACAGTCTATTAAGAAATGATCTTAACTTATCACCTAATTCATTAACGGATTCCACTAAATCATCTATACTTTTTTGAGTGGGGAAATTTTTAAAATATTCTTTATTCAATTGAAAATTAACTGATAGTTTCTTTTTAGGATTCTTAGGATTTTTTTGAGATTTAGACCAACTTATGGTTAATTTATGATCAACAAATCCCAATAGTTCATTGTTAATATTTATAAAGCCGTAATAAATATCAAATCTTTGTTTAGGTGCTAAATATGTTAGTTTATCAAAAGTATTCTGTAATGAGCTATTCATTACTTCAAAATCTGGATCAATTTTTACTTTAATATTATAAGCTGTAGTATTTCCAATATTCTCTAAACGACCGATAACATTACTTTGATTTAAGTAATGAAATGAAAAAACTAAATCTGATTTTGATAAAAGATCGTACATTTTCTTTCCTTGATAAACTAAAAATCCAGCAAAAAGTAAATTAATAATAGCAAGCATTCCATTGAAAATAACAGAAATAGCATCAATTACAGGCTTATTATTAATAATATTCTCTACAGTATTTAATGAATCTAACATAAAAACCTTCTAATTCCTTATTTTTTTATATTCTTCCTCACTAATCCAAAACTAAGGATCCACTATTTTCACTTCCTCATAAGTTAGCTCGTATAATTTATAAACCATTATATCTATCTGATTTTCTAAATCTGTTGTGTCTTTGCCTGCTTTTTTGAGAGAAAGGATTTTATCAACTATCTTGATGAAGGGTTGTTGGTCTTCTTTTGAGGTTTTCTTGATCGGAAGTTGTTTAGCATTATCAATGGTACAATGTAACTGATCACTCATTGTTTCTTTGAAAAACCAATTGATTAGTTTAGAGTTGACTAAAGATAGTAGGTATTTTATTTTAAAGTTTTTTGATAATTCCAGTGATTTACTATTCTTTTCAAAAAATCTTCTTAATGGACCGTAATCTGTCTCTTTAAGTTTATAAAACGGAACAATATTTTCTATAGTTTGATTATTATACAAACCTTCGGAATCATAGGCAAATTTCAACTCAGTGCATATATTTGGTACACAAATTTTATCAGATTCGAATAATTCTTTAAACATTGGATTATACATCCCTTCCATACTATAATCTAACCAAAGATTGCCATAAAAACTCCATTTTTTTAAATTTTTACCCTCTACAAATTTTTTAAACCCACTCTTTTTTTCTTTTGAAAGAAAATAACTTTTATCTGGATACTTTTTACCACCAAGTCTTGCACCATAATTAATATAGCATATTTCTCCTAATAATAGAGAATCTCTTTTTATCTTTTTTAGAAGATTTAATTTCTTTGAATCCAAATCTGTTCTAAATTCAATTAATGGAGTAAGTTCTATCCAATCTTTAGAATCAATTATATTGAACATGTTCTTATAACTTAACCTATCTAAGGATTCTTCACCTGAAAAAGATGTAACTCGTATCGAATTATTTTCAGATTTTATGTTTCTAAAAATTAGTATATTTGTGTCGACAGTAGAAGTATCAAAAACTTTTATCTTTTTAAAATCAATTATTTGTTTTATCTCGGTCTCTTTTAACAAAATCTTTCTAATTTTACTTCCATACTTCTGATTTAACCATTTATTGCTAGTAATAAAACACAGCGAACCTTTTATATTTAAAATATTTAAACCTAACTCAATGAACAATATATAAATATCAAATTTAAATACAGCTGAACGATATAATCTTGGCTTAGCTAAAAAAAGTTTTCTTTGTTCTTCAGGAATTGTATAGATATTGATATACGGCGGATTAGCGATTACAACATCAAAGCCACCATTATTCTTGAACACATCAGCAAAATATAATTTCCACGGGAAGAAGTTCCGCTTTTTTTTACCTTGTGTCATTTCTCTTAATTCGCTTTCAATTTTTTCAAAATCAAAATCATTAAACCGTTCACTTAATTCAATTTTTTCTTGTGTTATGTATTGCTCTCTTAATTCTCCTTTCAAACTTTTTGCAATATCTTCTATTTTGTTTAGTTCATTGAAATAATCTTTCTTCTGTTTCTCTAATTCGTAATGAAAAACTTCAACAATTGCATCCTCAACCTCTTTTTGTGCAATATCTTTTTCAATATGTTGTGTTGCGTTAAAGAACTTATTCTGTTTTTTATGTAACTCTTGTATAAGAAAATCTAATTTATCATCTTTTGAAAACAGAACATCTTCATCTTTTCTTTTCTCTAATTCTAATGATATTCCATAAAATTCTTCTATCAAACTATTTCCCTGCATAATTTTATATGAAAGATTAGGAAGTGGTCTTATATTTTTATAATCTTCCTCATCTACAATAAGAGAAAGCCAGAAACGCAATTTTGCAATTTCAACAGCACCTATATCAATGTCCACACCATACATTGAATTTTCAATAGATTCTCGTTTAAATTTGTAGATATTTCGGTTATTATCTGAAATGTAGTTGCTTAAAAAATTTCTTGCTTTAGCAATTAAACTTATCATTTCAACTGGAAAAGCACCAGAACCCACAGCAGGGTCACAAACTTTAATTTTTTTCAATTTTTTATCGATGTCAGTTGCATTTCTTATGATTGGTTTTAGTATTTTGTGGTGATGGTATGTTTTCGTATCAAGTTCTTTTTTTTCTACAATTTCTTCATAATGTAATAATTCCTCACTTTGTCTAATAAAATATTCAATATTATCCTTATGTATTTTTCCATCCATTTCTGTTAAAAGATATTGTATCAAACTTTCCTGGCACATATAATGGACAATTTCGCGAGGAGTATAATAGATTCCGTATTTTTTATTAAACTTCTTTTCTACAGATTTCTTTTTTGATTTTATTGCATCTACCCACTCATTAAAGTTCTTGTCGTTAACGCCACACAATTTTTCAAATATTTTGCCGAGCATTTCCGGGTCAACAGCCACTTCTTTTTCCAATGGTTCATCTTCTTTTACTGTAAAATTGAATCTATCAAATACATCCAAAATCCCTGTTCCAATATCATCTTTGGTTTTAATTGTATTAGAAAATAATTCATTTGGTAATAATATATCAGTATGAAGCCAATCATAATCATTAATAGGGTCAAAAAGTCCACCATTCAAAAATGGTATCTTGCAATTAAATTTATTGGAATAATCGTCATTTGAATGACGATCTATTGAAAGAGTATTGTAAAAAAGAGGTTCTAAAATATCATTGAAAAAATTTTTATAATCAGAATATTTTTTATCAAAGATTTGGCGAAGAAAATTTTTTGGACCTGTTCCCCAATTAGCATCGCGTTCAACACCGAACCAACCCTTTTTCTGTAAGAAATATAGAAATACAATTTGACCCAATAATTTTTTGGTGAAATCAACAGATTTTATATTTTTCTTGTTAAATTCTTCTCTTACTTTTTCATTATTTTCAATAATTTTATTTAATGAATTAGTTAGTTTTATAAACAAATCTCTATACTGGCGATAGAATTCTTTAGTTACTTTTTCAACACTAAATGCATCCTCAATATCACTTATATTTGGATCTTTTTTATCATCCATTAAGAAATCAATAAATCTGCTTTTCGCAGTATGGCTATTTTCATTTAATCCAACCAGAAATGAATATCTTTTAGCAGGTGATTTTTCTTCATTTATTTTTCCATTTTCTATTATATAATCAATCTTAACAAAAGAAAATCGCCAGTCATCATTATCCGGAGAAACAAAAGCCACAAGAGCGGCATCTTTCATAATTCCACCACGACTGCCCTTAAGATACCATGCAATAAAGTTTCTTTGCATTGAACGAGCTCGTTCAAGAGAAGTTTCTTTTTTCAATTTTACGATTAATATATCAATTTTCTTTCCGTTTTCATCTTCATATTTTGCGATTCTATAAAAAGATTTTATATAATCCATAAATACTTTTGTTGTATAAATTCCCGTAGAGGGTCGTTTATGGATAATCTCATCACTTTTTAGATTAAGCAAATTCAAAATGAAATTGATGAACTGCTCCTTTTCAAAAGGTTTTTCAAATGTATTTATTATTAAATTTTTAGCTTCGTATTTTTCCATCGTTTTACCCTATTTAATATAAAATTTCGGAAAATTTATTTACCAATCAACTTCTTATTTTGTGGTTTTTCCAGATAATTTTGTTTTGAAGTAACCTTTCTTCCTGATTTTTTTTCTAATTCATTTCGGGCGTTTCCTGCAATTTTCCCACCATCTTGTGCAGATGCCAGATTTTCATCAAATCCTTTAGAATCCCTGCTTCTGGTAATTTCTGTGGTGGAAGCTTCTCCGAGCATAGAGAAAATAAGTTCAAGGTCAGTCATATGGTCACGCAGGTTTTCTCTTTTAAGATTTTTGTATTTTTTATATTCTGAAGGTGTCATACCAAAAGCTGCTTTAGAAATTTCTGCTGTGAGAATAGCATATTCTCTTTGTTCTTTAATTTTTCTTTTTCCCCACTCATCTGTAAGTTCTTCCCGGATAGCAATTCCACGCATTCGTTTTTCAATCCAATTATCAGAATAACCTTTAGCTTTATAGATAGCTCTTGTTCGCTTGGTTGCAAGTTCCGGGTCCTCAATTTCCTGCACTCTTTCATATCCAACCCGAGCTAACCAGCGTTTGAATGGTTCAGCTTTGGGTGACGGTATGGATTGGATGATACGAAACAAATTTTCGGTATTTGCTACATCAGTCATTCTCATTTTTCCATCGGTAGCTTTCATTTTCAACTGGTTACAATTTGTAACCGTTTGATTCGAGCCTTCTTTAGATAACCTATGTTTTAATACTTTCCAATATGTTCTGGGATCTTTACTTTCAGTTAAAACAGAAATAACATCAATAACTGAAAATACCCATTCATTATTATGAATAGTTTTTCTAATTTTTTTCCCTTTAAATACTGCTATTTTTGTTTCCATAATTATTCTCCTATAAAATATTCGGATAATATTACTTCACGCGGTCCTTCTGTTTGAGCAGAACTTTCAGATATATGTTCCTTAAGAAGTGCATCCGGAATATTCTTCTGTAAAATTTTTAATAAATTAAACGAATCTGTATTATTTTTCATTTCATCATTCAATGATTTTATGGTTACTTTTAAGGTTTGATTAGTTAATCCACCTTCTTCAACCTGCTTAATAACTTTTCGTAGATATAATTCTTGGTCATCAGTGTATCTTTTCAAATCTTGATTTTGTAACGCTTTTAAAATTCTTATTAGTTGAGTTCTTCTATCTCTACCACCTTTTTTCTTTTCAATTAGTATTTCTTCAGTAGTTGAATCATAAAATTTCTGTTTATTTTTTTTCAATAAGTCATAGTAATTATTCCCTGGTTTTTTCAGTTTTGTATTTTCATCTGCTTCCAAGAGTTTTGCCGTAGTTAAAAAATCTAATTCTTCAAATTTATTATCATTTGATATGTAAAATTTTTGTAATTTGCCTTTTCTGAAATAAGTTAATAAACATTGTTCTAATTTTTCTTTTTCTCTTGCGCTTCTTGCTTTCTTTGGTAATTTTTTTATTATTGAAAATAAATCAGGATTGTTTTCTCTAATATTCTTAATAATATTTAGATATTTTAAACTACTTTCCTCTTCATCTTCACCAGTTAATGTTTTTGATGATATTAATTTATCAAATAGTTCGTGAGATTCTATTGTTTCATCATCAGTTAATAATTTTGCATCAGAACCTAAAAGAGAAATAAATGCTTCTATTTTTGCTATAGCTACTTCTTTAAGTTTAATCTGTTCATTTGATTGGATTGTCGGGAAAAAGTTATAAATAAATATTTCATCAAATTTAGTATCTACCCTGTTTATTCTTCCTGCTCTTTGCTTTAATCGTGTTGGATTCCATGGGATATCATAATTTATTACAACATTTGAACGATGAAGATTAATACCTTCTGATAAAACTTCTGTTGATACAAGAATTCTGTATTTATCTTTATTATTTTTTGCTCTTGGGTCAAAATTTTCAATTACCTTATTTCTTATAGATGTTATTGTTTTTCCAGTGGATAATAATATATTGTCTTCTAAATTATCATCTAATTTTTCTGCTATGTATTCTGCTGTTTCTTTTGATTCGGTAAAGATTATTAATTTATTACTTTTCAGAATTTTTTCATTTTTAAGAATATTTACAAACTTAATTATTTTTGGGTCTCGTTTTACATTTTTCCATAATTCTTGTATCTGTTTTAATACTTCAAGGTCATTCTCTAAATCTTTCTTGAAAATTGGATTAAAATCTTTTGCAGAGTATCTTTTTGCTTTATCATCATCAATAAGTTTTTGAATGGACTCGTCATCATCACTTTCTAAATATTCAAATATTTTATTTATGTATTTTTTGCTTGTGTAAACATTACTATTTTCAAATTCTTTTATAAAATTTTCATATGATGATATAAATCTATTTATTGATTTTCGGAAAGCATAAAAACTACTTTCCAATCTTTTCACCAGAAGAATTTTCATAAATTTTCTCATATTTTTTTGCCCTAATTCTTCTGGTTGTGTAACTACTCCTTTATAATATTTTGGGATGATTGGGGTGTATCTTGCATAATTAAAATTTCTTGTAATTAATTTTATGGTTTTATCAAAAACTTCATTTTCAATTTCATTTAATTCATAAAATACTGGTTTTGGGCCATTTACTTCGGGAAATTTAAATCCCTTTTTGTTTAGATCTTCTTTGAAATAATTCTCTATATCTCTTCTTGTTCTACGAACCATTAAATACTTAATAACTTTTTGTCTAATCTGTTTAGAATTTTCTCTTGAGATTTTTAGATATTTTTGTTTATCCTTTTTTCTATCAATATTTTTTAATTTTTTATCTAATGTATTAAAGAAGTTTTCAAGATTTGGTAACCCTGGTATATTACTTTTTCTTGTTTTCTGAAATAGTTTTATCTGGCTTAAAATATCTTTTGGTGTATTATTCAAAGGTGTAGCAGTAACTAAAATAACTCTTTTGCCTCTACAAATTTGGGCGATTTTTTCATAAGTTACATTTGTTTCAGTTCTAAATCTATGGGCTTCATCAATAAAGATGTTTTTATAATTCTCTGTTCCCATTTTGATAATATGGTCTAACTTTCCAATTGACTCAAATTTTGATGCAACATCAAAAGCATGAAATATATTTACCCACGAACTTGGATTATCTTTATTTAATAGAAAAGGTGGTGCAACAACTAAATTTCTTCCATCTAATTGTTTTGCAAGCATTGCTGACATATATGTTTTTCCCAGTCCAACAACATCTGATAAGAAAACACCACCATATCCTAAAAGTATTTTTTTTGCATTCAAAACTGCGTCATCTTGATAATCAAGTTGCATAAAATCGTCGGGTTTATAATCATATTTTAAATCCCCGATTAGATTTAATTCATCTTTAAAATATTCATAAAGAAATTTTAGATAAAGATTATAAGGTGTTATAAGTTTTATCCATGTTTTATTTATTGTTTCAATATATTCATCACTTACATCAACAGCATCTTTCCACAGTTCATTAAATTTTTGCAAAGCAAATTCATAATCAGCTCTATTCTTTAATTCAACATTAAATTCTAAATTATCAACAAGTCCTGATTTTGTGAAATTACTGGAACCAGTGATAATACGACCAATGTCTCTATCACCTTCTACAAATGTCATAATATAAAGTTTTGCATGAATATTTTGCTTTTTATACACTTTTATTTCTAACTTTCCATTTTTTAAATATTCTACAAATTTTTTTACACCTTGTTCAACTTCTTTAATATCCTCAGAATTTTCCATTTCAGTTTTTGTGTTATTAGAAAATTTTTCTTTTACTTCTGAATAAGAAAATTGAATTTCCTGTTGTTTAGATTTTTGAATTAACTCGTAAGTTTCCTTGCCAGTAGAAATTCCAATAAGAATTCTAATTTTCTTCGTTTTGTCTAATGATTTGTATATTTTGTAAAATCCGCTTGTATAAAAATATCCGACTAAAACATCAAAATATTGTACATTTTTTAATGTTTTTTGAAATCTTTTTAATAAAGGTGCTTCTGGTTCGTTTGTAAAAAAAGTTCTATCTGTATTTTTCATATTTTCCATAAATTACCTCAGTAAGATAATTAGAGATTGAACTAAAACTTATAAATTAGAGAAAGCTTGAGTTAAGTTTGCTTTAGCTGACTTGACTTAAGTTTTCTAACTCACTAATAACAGTCAACTTAACTCAAGACTATCGTCTTAAGTCAAGTTTCTTTTTAGCGAGAAAATCTAGTTTTCGGTCAGACACTAATTAGATTAAAAAATATTTTCAATATTTTTTTTCTTCTCATTTTATCTTTACAAAAAACCTTTATTTATGTTTTTTCCAAACTTATTAGCTAAAGTGAAAATATCTTTTTATTTGTCAATCATTTCACTTAACCTCCCTTTCTCATAAATCTTAAACCGAGGAACTTTTGTTGTATCCCTATGCCATTTCACCAACTTAATTTCATCATTTACTATCTCAATTGTAGTAATGCCATCAGTATAAAGCCCACAACCGGAATTAAAGTAGCAAGGCACTGGTTCCTTGTTTCGTTCAGCCTGTCCCGTTAGGCGATTTTTGTCTAATGGGATTGGGTCAATGTCTCTTCCTTTTGCTTTTTCTTCTTTCAATTTTCTTTTTAATTGTTTTACACTCTTCTTGTTCTTTTTAACTCTTTTCTTCTCTGTCTTATGAGATAAGTTATCTGCTTGCAATTCTGCAATTTCATCTTCCAATCTATCTGCATAAGATTTTGATGCAAATATTGCTCGGTGCGAATGTCCACAAATAAGGATTACTTTTTCCTTCTTTGCCCAGGCATACATAATTTGTTCATAATCTTTGGTTACCTGAGATTTCGTTGCTGAAGGATGACCATAAAATTTTAGAAACTTTGCGATTGGTTCAAAGGGTTTAAATCCTCTTACGAAAAATCTGCTTATCCAGCTATTTTTGTCAGAATCTGTACTTCCCTGATGACCATGAACAAGTAAAATTTTTGGATTGTCATTGCTATCTCTCATCTTTAGAGCTTCTGGTGCTCCTTTATTTTTCTTTGGATTCTTCATAGCAGGATCAGCAGGAGAGTACCATTCATAATCATGATTACCAAAAACACGATATACACGAGCATTTCCAAATTCTCTCATCCTTTTATAAACACTTTTGTTATATCTGTTAACAACCTGGTCTAAATCAAACTGCCATAACTCTTCAGTATCTCCAAGTAATATTAGCTTGTAATCATTTTTATTGTAAAATGTTAAAGCAGTCAAAAGAGTTTCTTGGTTGTGATGAAAGTCATCTGCATTTCCACCATCGCCTAAATGTAGGTCACTGAAGATAGCATATTTCATACTTTTTGTCTCAAGTACATCAATATCTTTACTTTCCCATAATTGTGAGAGTCTTTTATTGGTTAATTTTCTATCTTGTGCCATAATTATACCCCCTTAACTTATTTTTTATAATGAAATCTGCAAAATACCATTTGCGTGTCATTCCGCACTTGATGCGGAATCCAGAATCCTTTCTCCACTTTCGTGAGGACAAGTATTTCATTGGATTCCCTCCCCGCGGACGCGGGGATCGCGGGAATGACAGATGAAGGGAAATTCCTTATTTTGCATATCTCATTATTTTTTATACATTCAATAGTCAAAAATTTCATATACAGGTCAAGAAATATTTTTTTAAAAATTTAAAATTTATTTAATCTCAAACGCATTAATTTTTGACAAAAAATTTTAGCCTTCATAAAAACTATAATAAATATTCACCCTGCCCGCGAGCGGTGTGAATATTCAGAAAGGATACCGATGGAAAAGACTATTGAGATTTATAAGTTTATGGACCCCAGTCGTGTAATTGATATTCAATCCAACACAAAAGATGATGCATTGAGAGAACTTGCTGATGTAATTTGCAAAAGTGAAATAATTATAGATAAGAAATTGTTTATTAGAAAGATTTTTGAGCGAGAAAAATTGATGAGTACTGGAATTGGATACGGAATTGCAGTTCCACATATAAGAGACACCTCTATTAAAGACTTTGTAATTGCGTTTGGAAGAAAAAAATCCGGATTGGAATATGATTCAATAGACAACAAACCTGTAAAGATAATCTTTATGATTGGCGCATCTGACAAGCAGGATAAAGATTACATTCGCATACTCTCCAAACTAGTATTGCGTCTTAAAAACAAAAACTTTGTAAGGCAGCTTCTGAATGCAAGAAGTGCTGATGAGATTTATGGTTTGATAAAGAAACAGGAATAATATCTCCTGCATATACTTAATGGACAATTTATCATTTTACCTATTATTTTTAGGTATTTCAATACTTGCAGCGCTTATCTTTTCTCGTGGTGCAACATTTATTAAATCACCTCTTATCATCGGATACATAGTTGCTGGAGCAATTCTCGGTCCCAGCATTATTGGACTCATAAGTTTTGAGCAAATTAAATCATTAGAAATAGTCAATGTTGTTACTCTATCTCTAATTGGATTCGGAATTGGTGGTGAGCTCAGCTGGAGAGAAATCAAAAAATTAGGCAAAAGCATAATTTTCATTCTATTTTTTGAATCTTTTGGTGCATTTCTTTTTGTTGGAATAACTTTAAGTATTTTTCTAAAAAACATTCCCATAGGAATTATTTTTGGTGCATTAGCTGTTGCAACTGCACCCGCTGCTACTGTAGAAGTGGTCAGACAATACAAGGCAAAAGGCAGACTTACCACCACACTATATGCCATTGTCGGTCTGGATGATATTTTAGCATTGTTGATTTTTGTATTGGCAATGCCTGTTGCCCTTATCCTTTGGGGAGGTTCCGATTCAGGAACGGCTTCTTCAATATTTCATTCATTAGGAAATGCAGGGCTAAAAATATTATTCACATTAGGAATAGGAACTGCAATGGGTTTCATTCTAATTTTTGTTGTAAAACAGATTCACGAGAGAGTAGTACTCCTTCTGTTTTCACTTGGCATTATTCTTTTGAATTGTGGGATTGCAGAAACATTTGAATTCTCTCCAATCTTACTTAATATGGCTACAGGGATTGTTGTTGTTAATTTTAATGCGGTTAATTCCCGTAAAATATTTAATGCTCTCGGAGATTGGTCTCCACCAATGTATGTGTGGTTTTTTGTGTTAGTAGGAGCAAGATTGGATCTACCGTGCTTGGTTAAATTTATAGGTCTTGCTTTAATTTATATTTTGGCTCGCTCAGTCGGTAAATGGATTGGCAGTTTTGTTGGGGGCCAACTTGGGAAGGCGAAAACTAATGTAAAGAAATATTTAGGATTTTGTCTTCTGGACCAAGCAGGTGTTGCTATTGGTCTGGCTTTAGCTGCATCTGAGACCCTTGAAAGAATAGGATTGACTGAATATAGCACACAAATTATGAGCACTATTACTGCTACTACTTTTCTTGTTATGCTTATCGGTCCACTTTTCCTTAAATATGCACTGTTTAAGTCTGGCGAAGCAAAAGCATAGGAAACCTGCCACAGAGACACGGATTCACCCCGTTAGATAGTATACCGTTAGATACAAAACATTTAACTGCACAAGAAGATCTAACGGGGGAACCGCAGAGAAATATTATTTGTAATGGATATAAAAAAGTTCCAATCCATTCAAAAAATAGTAAAAAAATCTCTGTGCTCTCAGTGACTCTGTGGCAGAATACAGGAGATAAATTATGTATATGATTTTACAATTATATAAAGAAAAATATTTAGACGATGTTATGATGGCATTAGCAGAGGCTGGGATTGAAAATACAATTGTTCTAAGTGGAGAATCTCTAAGCCATAAGATGGCTTTTAGTATGCCATTGTTTGCAGGATTTCGCAAAACAATTGGAGCTGAAAAGGGATATGCAAATATCATACTGGCAATCGCAGACGAGGAACAGATAGATTTTATGCTGCAGGAATTAAAGAAGTCTGATGTAAATTTTATTGATGATGAGATAGGTAAGATTGTTTTATTGCCAATTCATAAAATTATATAGTTTATGATTTAAATTTTCACTTGACATATAATTTTAATTTTTTAATTAAAGAAAAAATATAGTGTGAGTTTACAAGGTTTAAAAATAGTGATTCGGCTTAATTAATAGGCAGAAACAAAAAGGGAATCCAGTGAAAATCTGGAGCGGTCCCCGCCACTGTAAACAGCAAATTCTTGGGAAAAGTCACTGAGCCTAATTAATCAGGAATGGGAAGGCTTTTCTATTTATCAGCTGTTAGCCCCGTTAGATCCGCCAGTTGGCGGACTATCTAACAGGGTGAGCCAGGAAACCTGCCTTGTAAATTTAGGGGGTGGAATAAATTTATACTTTGCGATATAATAAGTTTTTATTTAGTGTAAATTTTAAAGTTTATCCCTTTCAAAGTAAAACTTTGTTAATTATTCCACCCCCTTGGTCAATATCTTTCGGTGGAAAGGATTGAGGTCAAAATAAATTTTTTATAGACCCAATTTCAACCGAGATTGGGTCTTTTTTTTATAAAATCTGATCTTACCGCAGAGACACAGAGGACGCAAAGTTTGTATAATAATTTTTTAAAGCATGTCGAATTTTTCTTTATTTTTAATACAAAATTTATCTCTGCGACCTTTGCGACTCTGCGGTGAAAAATAGTAGGTAAGATGAAAAAAATTATATTTCTATTACTTATAGCAATAATCATTATTTGTTGCTCAAAAACAGAAACAGAAATAACAACAATAAAACCAGGTCTGATAATTCTCTCTCCCGAGATTGCAGAAATTGTGTGTGCTCTTGATGGAGAAAAGAATATTATTGCAGTTACAAATGAATGTGATTATCCCAATATTTTGAAAACGAAAGAAAAAATAGCCAGCTTTAGCACCCCAAATATAGAAAAGATTATGGCTTTGCAGCCAGATATGATATTCCTTTCTGGATTGGAACAAGAGGTGATAAAAAGTCGGTTAAATAAGCTCAGCTTACCTGTCTATCAATTCTACCCGAAAAATATAAATGATTTGCTTAAAACTTTTGAAGAAATAGGCATACTGCTTGGTAAAGAGAAATCAGCATCTGAAATTATTAAAAATTTTAGAAAAGAATTAAATGCAATTCCTATCCCTTCAATAAAGTCAAAGGTTTATGTTGAAATCTACAATAAACCACTTATGACAGTATCTTCAAACTCATTTATCGGAGATTTAATAGAAAAAGGTGGTGGAGAAAACATCTTCAAAAACCTACCAAGAGATTACTGTAGGGTCGCAGCAGAAAGTATCGTAGAAAGAAATCCGGATATTATTATAGTAACCTATCAAGGAATATCCAGGTCAGAAATCAAAAAAAGGCTTGGCTGGGAAAATGTTAGTGCTATTAGAAATAATCGTATTTATACAACCGAAGATATTGATGCGAATCTAATTGTTCGCGCAGGACCAAGAAGTATAAAAGGAATAAAAATTTTATCAAAGATATTCTATGACTTTAATGAGAAATAGAATCGTAATTATTGTTTCTGTTTTGATATTAGCTGTAATAGTAGTATTTGCTTTGCTTATTGGTAGTACCTCGCTTAATATTTTTTCATTATCAGAAACTGGTAAGAATATTCTCTTTGGCATTCGCATTCCACGCATTGTTTTAGGACTTATTACTGGAATGGTTCTGGCAACGAGCGGGGGAGTTCTTCAGGGAATGTTAAATAATCCACTTGCAGAGCCATATCTTCTGGGAATATCCTCGGGTGCAGCATTAGGAAGTATAATTGCAATAGTGTTGAATAAGATTTTTTTGATGCCAATCTTTGGATTTCTGGGTGCTTTGTTGACAATCATATTAGTCTGGCAAATCGGCAAAAAAGGTAAAATAATTCACCGCACACAACTTATACTCTCTGGAATTATCATTAGTTTGTTCTTCTCTGCAATAATTGCACTTTTGATGAGTATATTTCAAAGAGAGTTGGGGCAGATATTTTCCATCTTGATGGGCAATTTAGGGTATGTTTTCTCAAAATCAAGTATTAACATTCTCTGGATAATGGGAATTGTCTCGGTTGTTGGCGTAATTTTTCTAAACTTTTTTGCCAATCGGGTCAATATTCTTTCTTTAGGAGATTGCACCGCAGATAGTTTAGGAGTGGATGTACAGAAAACGCGCAGAATTCTATTTGTCCTGTCATCTCTTTTAGTTGGGATGGTTGTCGCTTTTACAGGCATCATTGGTTTTGTTGGACTTATCATTCCGCATATTTGTAGAATTATGATAGGTCCTGACAATCGCTATCTACTGCCTCTTTCAGGAATTTTGGGAGCTGGATTTCTTGTATTTTGTGATACTATTGCTCGTTCAATTTTGGTGATAGAACTTCCTGTGGGAGTGATAACTGCTTTATTCGGAGCTCCATTTTTTGTATATCTTTTGAGACAGAAATCTTAATCGAAATAATTATTTCAACTGAATTTCTTTATAATTATTAATTGTTCTTTTATAGAAAAATAGAGTGAAAGATGAAAATTTGCCACAAATCATGCCAGAGGTAGATCCCGATTTATCGGGACAAGCACGAACTTTCACTAACATTTTATTATTTTCCATTTTCTGTTCGTGCAAGTTAGTGCTGTTCGTGGCTAATCTTTTCTCATTAGTGACTTAGACCAAGCTGATTTTTATCTTGCCAATATTGGGGAAAGTTTGGAGTCGTTCCCTAATTTCATTCAGAACATCCTGTAAAAATGGGTCATCTTTCTTAAGTGTAATCTCAATCAATATATTGTTCTTCTCATCTACGCCAATATATTTTACCAATCTTAAAGAAATAATGTCCACGCCGATTTTCCCGTAGATGACTTTGTTCAATTCCCTCTCAATATTTTTCTTGTTTAATCCCTCATCAAATTTTTTCCCTAATTTCTTTCTTTCATAATCCTTAATTGCAGAGCGGAGTGCATCTACAGCAAGTACAGAGCAGTGCATTTTTATAGGGGGCAAACCTCCTAAGGCATCTGCTGCTTGTTTCCATGTAATCTTCTTTGCTTCTTCCAGTGTTTTGCCCATTGCCATATCTGTTATAATTGAAGCAGTTGCAATATTAGATGCACAGCCATAAGATTGGAATTTGATGTCTTCAATTTTGTAAGATTTTGGGTCAACTTTAAGGTAAACAGAAAGTTGATCACCACATGCCGGGCTACCCTCAGTTGCCATAGCATCTGGATTTTCAATTTTTCCAACATTGTGTGGATTCTGGAAATGCTCTATTACCTTTTCTGAATATTTTATTGCCATTTTACTCCTTTTTTTGCCACGAACAACACGAACTATCACTAACTCTTATTTTCTATTATTTTTGCCACGAACAACACGAACTATCACTAACTCTTATTTTCTATTATTTTTGCCACGAACAACACGAACTATCACTAACTCTTATTTTCTATTATTTTTGCCACGAACAACACGAACATTCACGAACTTTTTATTTCCTAATTATTTTTTACCCAAACAAACCGAATTGGAACTAACTTTTAAAATATATTTAATAACAAATTTTCTTAGTTTGTGTTAGTTAGTGCAGTTCGTGGCGAAAAAAACAACTCAATTTACAATTCTTTTAAAATCGAATCCTGTCCCCTCTCTTTGAAAGTTGATTAAAATGCCTAACTTATATCCTGATATTTTTAAATAATTTAAAAGTTGTGCTATATGGGCTTCATTCAAAGCACGGCAGGCTTTAACCTCTAATATGATCTTGTTTTCTACTACTATATCAGCAAAATACTTCCCAACTAAAACACCTTTGAAGTAAACATTAAATTCTTTTTCTATCTCTACTTTTAAACCTAAATTCCTAATTGCTACAACCAGAGCATTTTTGTAAACTTTTTCCAGTAGTCCCGTTCCAAGGTGATTCTTCACTTCAATGCAAGCCTGTTTAATTAAATAACTTACCTGTTTATAGATAATTTTGCTTTCCATAATGTTTAACCTTATAATCTATTTTTGCCACTAATAAACACGAACATTCACTAACTTTTTATCAATTTTTTTTGTTCGTGTAAGTTCGTGTAGTTCGTGGCTAATTTTTTCCTAATGGACTTCTCCTTCGTAATTCTTTGATAACTTTTTCTAAAGTATCAACTGCCCGCATAATCCCTTCCTCTGTAACAAATCTATCCATTGTGAAGCGAACTGACCCATTTGCTTCTTCTGGTGTTCTGCCTGTTTGTGTCAGGATGTAATTTGGCTGAAGATTTTGCGAAGCACATGCTGCACCAGTTTCAACATAGATTTTCTCAAAATCCAACATCATCATTATCGCTTCACCTTCAATAAAGGAAAAAGAAATATTTAGATGAGTTGGACTTCGTTCTCCCAAAGGCGGACCATTCAGGTACACATCTGGAATTCTCTTGAAAATCTCATCATAAAGAAGTTTCTGTAATTTGCGATACTTTGCAATCTGCACACCAAAATTTTTAAATACGAGTTCAACAGCTTTTCCCATTCCAACTACGGCTGGCACATTCACTGAACCAGGTTTAAGACGATGCAGACGAGTAATACCATGTTGAATTGGAACAATCTTGGTCCCCTTATTTAGATATAAAGCTCCAACGCCTTTGGGTCCATTGAATTTATGCCCAGAAATGGAAAGTGCATCTATTCCAAGCTTTTTTACATCAATTAGAATTTTCGTATATGCCTCGCAGGAATCTAAAAAAAGATAGATTTTGTGACCCGCTTTTTTCAAAATGTTACTTATTTCCTCAATTGGTTGTATAGTGCCCAAAATATGATTTACATGAGTAAATGCCACTAAAGTTGTATCGTCTCTTATAGCTTCTTTTAATTCTTCTAAATTCAAATAGCCATCCCGATTTGCAGAAATGTATGTGCCTTCATAACCCTCTCTTTCCAATGCACTGAAGACTGCCAAAACCGCCGGATGTGAAACCACTGAAGTAATGAAGTGTTCCCCTCTATCTTTGTTAGCATACATAATTCCTTTGATTGCAATATTATTTGCATCAGTACCACCAGAAGTAAAAATGATTTCTTTTGGCTCAGCATTTAAAGAGTCAGCAATTGTTTTTTGCGAATTCTCAATTACTTCTGCAATCTCAGTCCCGATACTTGTAAAAGGTCCTGGATACCAGAATTTATCTGTTAAATATGGCATCATTGCTTTCAAAACTTCAGGTGCTAATCTGGAAGTCTTGCAGCAGTCTAAATAAACTTCATTATTTTTCATATGTAAATACCTCACCGCAGAGACGCAAAGAACGCAGAGACAAATGTAAAATTACGAATTATAAACTCTCATTCCCAAGCCCCAGCTTGGGAATGCTTACAACGCCATTTTCATTATCCTTTGTGTCCCGTTTTTTGGAGACATAAATGTTCATCTTTCACTCCGATCCGCCAGCTCCGAGACCCCATTGTTTAACACTTTTCATATACTTTTATTTCACGGGGTAAACACGAACTGGCACAAACTTTAATTAATTTAAATTTTTTTTGTTCGTGTTAGTTCGTGTCCCCAATTTAATTGGGGATCGTGGCTAACTATCATTTTTCAAGAAGCTGGCAAGTGTATATGAATTAAGGAAATCATTAATATGTGTATTAAATTTATTCCAAAAATCTTTAAAAACACAGTTTTCGAAAAATTCGCAGGACATATCAACCCGACGATCCCTGCAGTTATGGATACTAATATGTCCTTCGGCAGCTTTAATAATCTGTTTCATAGTGATGTTCTCAGGTTTATCAGCAAGAATATATCCACCATTTTTGCCCAGAATAGATTTCACAATTCCATATTTCTTCAGATTAACAAAGAGTTTTTCAAGATATTTACGAGGTATGTGCTTTTCATTTGCAATTTTAGAAATAGAAATTGCTTGCTTGTCGCTAACTGTCGCCAGTTCATACATAGCACGCAAGATATAGTCAGCATTAATAGAAATTTTCATAATGATTATTTCCTTTTAAATTCTTTATCTAAAACATACTAAAATAGTAGGAGTTTGTCAACTTTTTTGGATAGTAGGAGTTTGTCAACTTTTTTGCCACGAACATGCACAAACTTTCACGAGCTATTATATTGGATTTTCGTCATGGACCCGTCTGGGCGCCGAGACCGAATGGTCCGTGACGACTCCGCCGTGCTTCGGATGGCCTGTCTCGGCTTGGCTCGAGCCAAGACGGGCTACGCCCAGACGAGTGGACGGTAAAAGGAGCCGTCAGGGACCACTCCGTGACGATGGCGGAATATTTATAAAATTTTCATTTTCTGTTCGGGATAGTTTGTGCTTGCCCCGTGAAATAATTATCAAGAAAAGTGGTAAGTTGACAAACAGATAAAATATTTCACGGGGTAAATTCGTGGTTTAGAAATAAAATATGATAAAAATTAAAAATCTTTCGTTCAAGTATAATAAAGATTTCGTGTTAAAGGATATTTCCTTAGAGATTAAAAAACATGACTTTATTGGAATTATCGGACCGAATGGTGCTGGAAAATCTACTTTATTAAAATGTTTAAGTGGATTTCTGAAAAGCAATAAAGGCGAAATTCTACTTGACGACAAACTTATAGGTAACTATGAAAAATTTGAAATAGCAAAGAGGGTTGCTGTTGTTATACAGCAGTCTTACTATGAATTTGATTTTTATGTGAGGGATATTGTTATGATGGGAAGATTCCCATATCTCAGATTCTGGCAAAATTTCAGGAAATCTGATGAAAAAGCAACAAAAAATACACTTACGAAACTGGAATTATCTCATTTAGCAAATAGACGCCTATCTGAACTAAGCGGAGGTGAATTTCAACTTGTAATGCTCGCAAGAGCACTAAATCAAGACACAGACATTCTTCTTCTTGATGAGCCTGCTGCACATCTGGATATTCATCATCAAATAAAAATTTTCTCAATACTAAAAAAACTTAATTTAGAACAGAAAAAGACAATCATTTCAGTTTCGCATAATATAAATCTTGCTGCGGAATTTTGTAAAAAGATATTGATTATAGAAAAAGGAAAAATTGCTGACTTCGGTAAAGTTAAAGAAGTTATAAATGAAAAGCAATTATCAAAAATCTATCAGGTGCCTGTAAGAGTGGTGAATAACCCTTTTACAGAGAAACCAAATATTGTGTATGATTATGAAAAATAAGCGTCAATTTGCATCTTTCAAGTTTCAAGTTTTCCGCCTGAGGCGTGAGCCAGAGGCTCATCAGCCTCGGGTTGAGATCCACCTTTGGTGGACAAGTTTCAAGTTTCAGGTCGCTAATCAGTTAAAAGTATGGTCGGTATTCATTTTGATTTTAATCTTAATTGTACCAAGTATCTGCTTATCAGAGATTAGAGGAAGGCTTATCAGCAAAAAAGAAAATAACCCGATTCCATTCGCAAAAATTGAATTCTTGCCATATAATCAGATAACTTTATCCAATGAAAATGGATATTTTTCATTAGAAAGTTCGGAAAAAGAAGGTAAATTAAAAATCTCTTCTATCGGATACAAAACAAAGGTGATAAAAATTTCACCAAATATTTCAAGTGAACTTTTGATAAAATTGGAAATTGAGCCAATAGAGATTTCTGGAATCCGGGTAAAAGGTGAAAGAATAAGCACTCTTACCAGACTTTCTCAAAATGTGGAAATTGTAAAATCGGAAAGAATAAACTCACCTAACCTACTCGTCGGATTGGAGGCAGAAACAGGAATGGTTATTCAAGAAAACTCCTCAGGCGAAAAGGTCATTTCTATTAATGGATGCAGCAGTAAACAGGTTGCTGTAATGATTGATGGCATACGAATTAATACTGCTGGAAGCAATTCATTTAATATTGGGCAAATACCTATGGAGATGGTTGACAGAATAGAAATTGTTCGTAACAATGCTTCTGCTATTGCAGGTGATGCAGCAATTGGCGGAGTTATAAATATTATAACAAAGTCTCCCATGCAAATGTTAAAAGAAAATTCCCTTGTGTTTACTTCTGGCAGCTGGAATAAATACAAAGGGAATTATCTTGGACGGTTTCCGATAAAAGGGACAAATATACTTGTTAATGCAAATCTTCAAAAAGCAAAAAACGATTTTGAGTATTACAATAAATATGAGCAAAAAAAAGTAAAACGCAAAAATAACGGAAGCATTGAAAAATCACTTATGATAAAAACTGATACCAAAATAAATAATGACTTATCAACCTATTTCTCTGCATTCTTGCAAAACATAGAAAAAGGAACTCCCGGACAAATCAATTATTATATCTATTATGAAAACGCAAAAGCATCTGCAGAAATCTGTCAATTCAAGAACGAAACGCACCTGATGCATAACGAATACGAGGTAAATCTAAAAAGTTTTTATCAAAAGCAAAAAAATCACTACAAGAATTTGGAAACGCATCCTAATTATAAGTATAATTCCAGAAATGCTGCGGATTTATTTGATAATCAAATTGACTTTAATTGGGAAAAAAAGTTTTACAGCACAAACTTCAGAATTGGCTTGCGAGTGGAGAGTTACAGATATGATAATCTGTTAAATAAAGCAGTTTCAATCCCCAAAAAACAACGCACCACCTTTAGCTTTTCTAACCTTAGCAAATCTTCTGTTAAAAACAGATGGTGTAAATTTGTCGCATATCCAAGCATAAGATTGGATAAGATATTAGAGGACAGAAGTATAGTTTCCACAAAATTGGGATTAGATATATTGCCAAAATTTTCTGATAACCTATCTCTATCAATGGGTTATGGAACTTCGTATCGGATGCCGGAGTTTACAACGCTTTTCTGGAAAGGAGACCCACGCGTACAAGGAAATCCAAACTTAATGCCGGAAAAATCCTATGGATTTGATGGGAAATTAAATTGGAATCCAAACTTTATGGACATTTCTATCTCTGGATTTTCAAATAAGGTTAGTAAACTTATCTATTGGTATAGAAGTTCTCCACATGGAATATGGAAGCCAGAGAATCTCGCAGAGGCACGGGTCTCCGGCATTTCAGGACGCCTTAATCTTCCAATTTTTGATTGGCTCTCCTTCACGGCATCAGGCACAAAATTCTATCCAAGAAATAAAACAGAAAGTTCAGACCATTTTGGCAACTACTTGCCATACAGACCATTATACAAAATACACAGTTCAATAAACATCAAAATTCCTAAATTTTCTCTGTCCATAAATTATAGTAATCTGGGTAAACAATATGAGAACCTTTCAAATACTGTAAAAATTTCCCAATATAAAAAAGCTGACCTGATGTCTAAATTCTCTCAAAATCTCGGAATCCATTTTGGGTTTGAGATGACCTTATGGATAAACAACCTGTTTAATGAAAGATATGAATTATATCGTAATATCCCTGCTTCAGGGAGAAACTATGAAACAAAATTACAAATTAAATATCAAAAGTAAGCTTCAAAAACTTACAAAGGGACGGTTATAATTTTACATAAAAAGGAGTGCTGAAATCCCGATATATTAGTCTCGGTCAGGCATCGAGCCTGAACGGATCGGGAACTTATCGGGGAGACGAACTTTCAGCTATATGAGATCAAAAAAGAAAAAAGAAACATCATGAAAAAAATAGTTGTATTCGCTTTAATATGCATATTTGTGCAAACCTTATCTGCAGGAACAGTCTATATTGTTAATGGTGGTGACGAAACACTGTCAAAATATGATACAGAAACCGGGACAGTAACAAGCAATATCTTGCAGCTTGGCCTTTATGCTAATCAGATATTTATCAAAGATGATATTGGTTATGTAGTCAACTCAGGTGACCATAATATTCAGGTTATTGATCTTATCAATGAGACAACACTGGGCACGATCAATTGTCCAATAGGTTCAAATCCATATTGGATGACAATATTTCCAGATGGAGGCAAAGGTTTTGTAACAGGTTATTTAACAAACTCCGTTTATGTTTTCAACCCTGAAACTTACGAGATTACAGATACTATAGAAGTGGGAGACGAGCCAGAAGGATTATGCCTGGATGGCAATAAATTATATGTGGTAAATACAAAATATTTATGGACTGGTCCTTTTGAGAATGGCACAATATCAATTATAGATACGGAAGATGACTCAGTAATAGATTCAGTTGTTGTTGGAATAAATCCACAGTTTTGTGAGGTGGATGCTTATGGCAGATTGCATGTAGTTTGCACGGGAAATTACGCTGATATACCTGGGAAAGTCTACATAATAAATACGAACGATTATTCTGATTATGAGATTCTTGAAATTGGTGGCTCTCCAACTAAAATCGGAATTCACGAGAATGGCACTGTATATCTTGCAGACGGAATGGGGCAAGGATATATGGCTTACGACAGCCAAACTCTGAATATAATTCATCCGAGCAATGACCTTTTTGCTTCTGGCGGCTGCTTTGTTAGATTTGACCCTAATGGAAACATTTATTTAGGAGACGCCTTAGATTGGGTTAATAATGGAGTAGTTTATATTTATTCTGCTGATGAGTCCTTATTGAATACCATCACTGTTGGCGTAATTCCACAGGATGCTGGATTCTACAACTTTGATGTAGCAGTTGATGATGACTTTGGAGAAGAAGATTTATTTTCGCTGTCCAATTATCCAAATCCGTTCAGCACTTCAACAACAATATCTTTTAATTTAGCCACCAGTCTTCGCTACGCTACGCCCCGGCAGGCAAAAAGCACGGAGAACGCACAGATAAATATTTATAACATAAAAGGGCAATTGGTAAAGCAACTCAAAAGGCAAAAGGGAAAAGGGAAAAATATTATTGAATGGGATGGCACAGACACTAAAGGAGATAATGTCAAAAGTGGAATTTATCTCTATCAAATAGAAATTGACTGCAAAAAATCAAAAATGAAAAAAATGGTTCTAATAGAATAGTATGATAGTTTGGAGTGTCCCGATATTATCGGGATTAATGCAGGGATATGTATTCGTATACTCCATACATATTTTCGTCATACGGTTTAGGGTTGCGCGGCTCGAATCGTTCTACGGTACCCGTCAACCGCTTGCCGTTTCTAGCAGCGCAACCGATAGCCGATTACCGATGTCAAAATGAAATATCAAGAATTCTTAGATGAAATTTTTGCAAAGACTGCAATTGATAGAAAGCTTGAGCTTTGTCATATAAAAGGATTTCTTGATGCAGTTGGTAACCCGGAAAAGAAACTCAGAGCAGTGCATATTGCTGGCACTAATGGAAAAGGTTCAACCGCTGCTGCTGTGGAATCCATCTTGTATGCTCATAATTTGAAAGTAGGATTGAATACTTCGCCACACTTGGTAAATTATCAAGAGCGCTTCCGTATAAACAAAAAAGAAGTGCAACTAGAAAAGATTAAGGATTTGTATGAACAATATCGTGATTTGCATAATAAATACGACACAACCTATTTTGAAATATCTACCAGCATTGCATTTCAACTTTTTTTGCAGGAGAAAGTTGATTATGCTGTAATGGAGGTTGGCTTGGGTGGAAGATTGGATGCAACAGTCTTGGTAAACTCTGTCATAACTGCAATTACAAATATAGACTATGACCACACAAAAACACTTGGAAATACATTATCAAAAATTGCAAAAGAAAAAGCAGGAATTCTCAAACCCACTGTTCCAGTTATTCTCGGTAAAATGCGACCAACTGCCAAGAATACAATTATCAAAGAAGCAAAGAAAAAAGATTGTCCAATTATTGATTTCAAAAAAGAAGTAGAAATTTCAAATATCAGACTAAATGAGGATGGTGGAAATTATGACATTGATATCCCAAAATTTGATATTCATTACAGAAACATAAAATGCAATTTAGTTGGAAGACATCAAATTGATAATACTGCACTTGCAATTTTAATTGTCGCTGCACTTTTTCACAATGATGGAATAAAACTTAATGCGGAGAAAGTAAAGACTGGCTTGAATTCAATTATATGGAAAGGTCGTCTACAAAAAATTAGTGATAATCCGAAAGTAATTATTGATGGCGCCCACAATCCAGATGGGATAAAATCTTTAGTTTATAATCTAAAACATATTTATAAATACAAAAAACTAATTGCTGTTATTGGAGTTTTATATGATAAAGATTTCAAAAGTATGATAAAGCAGCTTTCAAGTATTGTTGACCTTTTTGTAATTTGTAAATCGTCCTCACACAGAGCAGCAGAACCTATGATGTTAGCAAAAGAAGTAAAAAAATACAAGAAGGAATGTATTTTAGAAAACGATATAAATTTAGCTCTTGCGAAAGCAAAGAAATTTGCTGATAAAGATGATTTGATATGTGTGACTGGTTCGCTTTATACGATTGGGGAAGTGATGAAATTGGTGAGTGATATTAAAGTGGTCTAACGACAAAGCTCACCTGCCCGCCTTCCAAAGTTTTACGGCGGACAGGCAGAGACGCAGTCCGGTTCTATGTCCTTAAATTGTGAGATTAACTTTCTCTGGCAAAATAGCCGTTAATTAAATCTCGCACTGCGTTTCAGCTCAAGTGGAACGAGTGTTAGACTGCTTAAATTTTACATTATCGCTTTTTGTACATTTCAAAAGTTCTTTATCAAAGGTTTTTATTTCAATATTCTCTACTTTTTTATAAGCACAAAGAATACAATCAACAAAATCTAAGTTCTTTGATTTGTAAATATCTAAAGCTTTAATAAGTACCGCTTTTTTATACAAATCTATATTTTCGAATTCAATTAAATCAGTTAACAGCGATGATATTTCATTTCTTGGAACTTCATAAAATTTTTGCAAAACAAAAACAACTTCAGCAACAATCTCATTTGGAATAAAAACTTCAAGATTTTCTAAAATGTGCTTACTTCTAATTGCTAAATCTTCTATATCATCTAGAAAATATCTAAGAATTACATTTGCATCAACTATTACCATATTTATCCTCAATTGCTTTTTCCCAAGCAGAGCCTTCTATTTTTATCATATCAAGATTGCTATATTTACTTAAAGCTCCTTTTAAGCTTTTAAAACTTCCTGTTTTTTCTTTTGCTAATGGTACAATTATTACTTCTATTTTTTGATTTTTTAGACTATTTAAAAGATTAGTAACTTTTACAATATCATCTTTTTTTTCTACTATTTCACGATATACTAACATCTTAATCTCCTACTAATAATTTTTATTGGTTTTTATTATAACCTTAAATGCATTCTAACATATATCAGACTGCACTGTGCATAATATAACACCCTATTTTGACATTAACACAATTATAAAACAAACCTATCTTTGAAATTAATATTCCCGAAATATCACCTTATTTACAAGACAAAAAAGAATTCCTAAAAAAATGTTTGTCAAATATTTTATAAAGTTCTTAATGCTTTATTCCTCAATATCATCAATCTTTTCATATTCAAAAAATTTAACCAGAACTCTCTAATTTTTAATGCAACAACAAAGGCAAATCAAAAGCTTCTGAAACTATTTTTATAAATCAAGACAATAACGAACTGCATCTTCAATTCTCGCCAGTATCTCACCAGAAACTTTTCCTGCTGGCCTTTCTGGAAATCTATTTGGATCTAATGAACGTAGTTGAAAACATAAAAACACAGTTTCCATTGACAATCCACTATCTGAAGAAGATATGCGAACATTGGTCAGATAATCACGCGAGATATTCTCCCCTTTCGTTCCTACAACTACTGTTACTACAAGAGGAAGCTTATTAATCGTATTATTAGATAAAACTAATACTGGACGATTACCTGCTTGTTCTCTCCCTTTGGTTGGGTTCAAATCCACAAAATAAATCTCACCTCGTTGAATTGCCATTATATTGTTCTCAATCCATCCATTTCAGTAACAATAAACTCTTTATTAATCTTTTGCAACTCTCTTTGAATTTCTTTATCTGCTGCCATAGCAGTAAGTTGTTGTTCAAAAGAATTTTCTTCCTTTAAATCTCTCTGTCGCCAACGACGAAGGATTCGTTCAATTAACCGTAACTGATCTGTTCGGGATAATAGATTAATATTTTTTTCAATCTGAGATAAATTTATAGAATTCATAATTTTCCTTTTCTACTAATCCCAGTAAATTCGGGATAATTTTTCAATAATTAGTTTTATTTTTTATATTGACAAAGAAGTCTAACATATATTATACTACAATTCATAGTATCCAAAGGATCTGCCCGCCAGAGGCGGATCTCCGCCAGCTGGCGGATGACCTCTGGCATGATATTATGCACCCTATCTATTAACTTAACATACCTGAAAATAAATAACCTATTTTTGAAATTAATATTCCCAAAATATCACCTTATTTACAAGACAAAAAAGAATTCCTGAAAAAATGTTTGTCAAATCTTTTATAAAGTTCTTAATGCTTCATTTTCCAATCTTATCACTCATTTCATCTGAAAATCCCTTCATTTTATTTTGATTTGGGATAAACCCAAATCTACCCGCCAGCTGGCGGGTAGCAACAGGTTCATCCTGTTGCTGTTCATATTTATCATTTGGCAGATATAATATTTTCATACTCCTTTGCGTCCCGATTTGTTTTCGTGACATGTATGTTTCATATTCAAAACATCTAACCAGAACTCTCTAATTTTTAATATAATCGCAAAGGCAAATCAAAAGCTTCTGAATCTATTTTTTCTTCCTTAAAACCTTACCTTCCCCAAGGACCAGAATTGGAAATGCTCCCAGATGTAAAGGATTTTTATCCCATACGATAATACTTGCCAGTTTTCCCTTTTCTATGGTTCCAAGAATATCATCAATTCCCAATATTTTTGCATTTTTATAAGTAATCAGTGAAATTGCATCTTCTTCGCTCATTCCTTGAATCATAAAAAATTTAAGACTATCTCTAAGAGCTGTTGTCTGAATAACAGGGTGGTCCGTCATAAGTCCATAGAATGCTTTGGATTTCATTAGCAGACCTGCATTTTGATAATAGGCATGTTTTAATTCTACTTTATAACCAACAGAACCAAGAGGTCCATAAACGATTGGGATTTTATTCTTTGCGAGTTCATCAAATATCTCTTTGTTGAATACATCACCAGTATGGTCAGCGGTAACATTCAAATGATATTTTTTTACAAGTTTGATTAGATACAGCACATCGTCATCTTTATGCACATGAACCTTTGCTATTTTCCTGCCGGAGAGAAGTTCTAAAATTGCTTTTCCCTCAGAATTAAATTCCAATTTAAATTCCTTTTCAATGATTTCCTTTTCAATTTCAAATTCTTTTTTTGTAAGTTTCTTATCCTTTTTCTTTTGATTTAGTTCTATCAATTTCTTCTCTCTGGATAAGGATGTTTTTTCTTTTTTGATAAGTAAGTCATCAAATTTTTTTTCAAGAAGGGCATAAACACCCATTCTTGTATTAGACCTTTCACCTTTCCATTCTGTAGTTGAACGAGGATTGAAACCAAGAGCCATTTTAAATCCATAATCTTTTACAAATGCTTGGTCACGGTTTTTTGCATAATTCCTGATAATCATTGCTCGTCCACCAATCAAATTGCCGCTACCAGGAATAACGCAACTGTATAGAACTCCGAAATCAACTGCATCTTTAAAAGCTCGGTCATCAAAATAAATACTGTTTAATGGGTCGTTTAATGGACGGATTTGGTTTGTATAATCATTAACTTTAGCTTCCTGCGTTGGCTCCCCTTCTCTGTCCATACCAATATGCGAGTGTGCATCAATAAAAGCCGGGGTAACAAATCCTTCATAATCAGCTTTTACTTTCTCTGAAGATACCTCAATAATCTTATTCCCTTCAATTACAATGGTTTTGTTTTCATGTTTCGTTTTTCCATCATAAAGCACCTTTGCTTTGATTACTATCTCTTTTTTCTTTGCCATATCGTTTCTCCTTAATATGCTTAGTTATATGAGTTATGAAAAATAAGGTTTTTTTAACCTCACCTCAATCCTCTCCTAAAAGGAGAGGAAGACAAAATTCTCCTTCTCCTATAGGAGAAGGAGTTATCCAAAGGATCTGCCTTTGGCATGAGAGTTTGAGGTTAATCAAAAGTTTTTTATAATATCTCATAAAAAAATGAAAATAATCTATTTTGCAGATCTCATTGCGTAGTTATAATTAACATTTTATAAATATTCTTGGTTGCCTATGAATAAATGTATTTTATGAAAGCTTATTGAATTAAGTCAATTTTTCTATTTTGTAATTAAATTTGATTATCTAAGAAGCATTCTTTACTAAGAAAAGTAAATCTTATTTTAATTATTATTTAATTGAATATATGTAAATTCAAGATTTATTGACATAAAGTTTGAGCATTGTATTTTTTGAAAAAAATAAACAAATAGAGGAAATAATGAAGAGGTTACTTTCAGGCAATGAGGCTGTGGCAAGGGGAATTTATGAAGCAGGAGTAAAATTTGCTTCTGCTTATCCCGGCACACCCAGCACAGAAATTCTGGAAAATGTAGTCAAATACAAAAATGATATACATTGCGAATGGGCTCCTAATGAAAAAGTTGCTGTAGAATCAGCTATTGGTGCTTCTATGGGTGGGGTTCGTTCTGTAGCTGCTATGAAACATGTTGGACTAAATGTTGCAGCAGACCCATTCTTCAGTATGGGGTATATAGGTTCAAACGGTGGAATTGTAATAATTTCCGCTGATGACCCAAGTATGCACTCCTCTCAAAATGAGCAGGACAATCGTCACTATGCTCGGGCAGCAAAAATGCCTTGTATTGAACCTTCAGATAGTCAAGAAGCAAAGGACTTTATGATATATGCCCAAGAAATCAGTGAAAGATTTGATACACCTGTCCTTTTCCGTATGACAACCAGAGTATGTCATTCTAAAAGTACAGTTGAACTTGGAGAAAGAAAAGATATAAAATCAAAAGGATTTGAAAGAAATTTCAGCAAATATGTAATCCTGCCTGCAAATGCCCGTAAACTCCATCTCAAAGTTGAAGAAAGACTAAAAAAATTAGAAGAATACGGATATGATTGCCCGTTAAACAAAGTAGATATGAAGGATACGAAAATAGGTATCATCACTGATGGTATCGCCTATCAGTACGCAAAAGAAGTCTTCCCAAATGCCTCATATCTTAAATTAGGCCTTTCTTTCCCAATGCCTAAAAAACTTATTAAAGAATTCGCAAGCAAAGTTGAAACTCTATATGTTGTTGAAGAATTGGAATCATTCTTAGAAGAACAGATTAAAGCTATGGGAATTAAAGTAATTGGCAAAGACAAACTGCCTATCACTTATGAATTCAATACCGATGTTGTTGAAGAGAGTTTGTTAAACAAAAAATCTTATAGAGAAATCAATATACAAGGCTTACCTCCTCGTCCACCTTCTCTTTGTCCTGGATGCCCACATAGGGCAGTATTCTACACTCTACATAAACTTAATGTTCATGTTACTGGTGATATTGGGTGTTATACTCTGGGAGGTTTGCCACCTCTTTCAGCACTTCATACCTGTGTGTGTATGGGAGCCAGCATTGGGAATGCGTATGGAATTGAAAGAGCAATGGAAGGCGACCCAACCGGAAAGGTGGTAGCTGTTATTGGAGATTCCACATTCATTCATTCTGGAATTACTGAACTTATAAATGTTGTCTATAATAAAGGTGTGTCAACCATCTGCATTATGGACAACAATATAACCGCAATGACCGGGCATCAGGACCATCCTGGCACAGGTAAAACTTTGATGGGCGAGAGGACTCACAAACTGGATTTGATTAAGCTTGTTGAATCGTGCGGAGTTAAAAAAGAAAACATCCGTCCTGTTAGTGCATTTGATACAAAAGAATTAATGAAGGTCTTCAAAGAGGAACTTGCAAAAAGTGAGCCGTCTGTAGTAATTACACAAGGACCTTGTATTTTTATAGAACCAAAAGAAAAAAAATGGAAGCTGTTTGAAATTGATTCAGAAAAATGCACGGCATGTGGGATTTGCCTGAAAGTCGGATGCCCAGCCATATACAAGGATGAAGATGACAAAGCAGTAATTGACCCGATATTCTGTTTAGGATGCGAGGTTTGTGCCCAGGTTTGTCCATTTGATGCAATTATAGAAGTAGAAAGGTGAAAAAAATAAAGGTTGAATCTGGAAATGTAAAAAGCATAAAATGTAGAATAAAGAAAAAAATATGAATATTAATGGACATCTCAAAAAAGCAAATGAAATAAAAAGAAGTTTAAATAAACTACTTCCTGACCCAAAAGGAGAAAATGTTATCGCTGTGGTTGAACTTATATATGGAGTTTTGATTCACTTAATTGCTTTTGGTATGGAAAAAAGGTATCAACGACATCTTGATACTCATGTTGGTTTACCAAAAGAATTAAGAAAAGTGGGGTGAGAATGAGATCGCTGAGATATTTGAAGAAGTTGATTCTTTTAGAGCTGGTAGATGGTATGGTTCAAAAGGGAATGGCGAGGTTGTTAAAAAGTCTTTAGATTGTTTAGAAAAAGTAGAAATATGGGCAAGAGAGAAATAGCCAAAATTTTTAAGCCTCCAGTTATAGATTTTATCGCTCAAGCATCGGAAATTCCTAATCTGGTTTGTGCGATACTGTTTGGTTCAGTAGTAACAGGTGATATTTCAAAAAAGAGTGATATCGACATACTGCTTCTATTTGATTGTGCCCACAATCCAGAATTAGGCGAGGAAATGAAGATATCTATCCAAATTGCCGGAGAGATTTGTGCTAAACATAATCTGGCTCATACATTCTCGTTTGTAATACAAAATAAGCGAAAAATGACAGAAATAGATACAGATTTCCTTTGGAAGGTATGCCAGGAAGGTATTATTATTTGGGGACTTCCTGAAATTGTTCTTGCTCGCAAACCCAATCCGAATTTAACACCTTTATCACTTATTTCATATTCGGTAAGTGAATTACCAAATAAGAATAAGAGAGCAGTATTTCGTGCTCTTTATGGAAATGGCAAAAATAAAAAAGGGTTAATAGATAAAAAAAATGAAAGATTGGGAAGAGGCACACTTATAATCGGTTCAGATAAGTTTGATGATATAAAAAGCATTTTTGATCGATTTGGAGTTAAAATATTTTCTGTTAAAAAATTATGGGGTTATCATCTCGTTAGTGGACTGTCACCGTAGTGACAAAAAAGTCACTTTTTCTATGTTTTTGTCACTATAATGACATAAAATTAAGAGGAGTAAGTTATGTTAGCAATTAAAAATAAAGGTAGATATATTAAGAATAGGCAAATTTTAATGGACAAACCATTAAAAGATATTCCAATTGGAGCAAATGTTGAAATTATCATACTGTTCTCAGAAGAGAGAAAAAATAGTAAAGATGAGTGGTTATCTAAAGTTGAGAAAATATCTGCTTGGGATGAAGAGATTTTGATTAGAATAGAAAATGTTGGTAGCGAGATTAACAAATGGAAAATAGCAACATTTTAATTGATTTATGAGCTGTCAGGGACCATTCCCTGACATTTTAAAGATATTCAGTTGTAAATTCGTCATGGAATGGTCCATGACGACTCCTCGGAAAATCAAACTATAAAGGACATATAATAAAAATGAAAAAAGATAAAATCAATGTTTTGATTTGTGGCGTTGGCGGGCAGGGAATTTTGCTTGCTAGTGAAATTCTATCAGAAGTGTTAATAAGGGCTGGATACGATGTGAAAAAAAGTGAGGTTCATGGCATGTCCCAGCGAGGCGGTAGTGTAGAAAGTCATGTTCGGGCTGGCAAAAAGGTTTATTCGCCACTTATCAAAAAAGGTGAAGCAGATTTCATTCTCTCTTTTGAAAGTATGGAAGGGCTTCGCTATCTTGAATATCTTGCAGCAGAAGGAAAGTTGATTAGAAATACCCAAAAAATCATACCACTTACGGTAACTATAGGCGGAGCAAAATATCCAGAAAACCCTGAGAAAATTGCAAAACAAAATGATATTGACACAATTTCTATCAATGCTATAAAAATTGCCAAAGATTTGGGAAGTGATAAAGTTGTGAATATTATCTTACTTGGTGTATTGGCGCAATATTTAGGTGACTTGTCCGCCAACCGGCGGATAGATAAAAATATCTGGACTAAAATTATTGAAGATTGGATGAAAGTAAAGAAATTGCCACCCAAAATAATGGAAATAAATAAAAAGGCTTTTGAGAGAGGATTTACTGCATAAAAGCACAAATTATTCGGAATTATAGCAAAATGAAAATTCTTTTGATTTATCCGAAATATCCAGATACATTCTGGAGTCTTAAGTGGGCTTTAAGGTTTATCTCTAAGAAAGCAAGTCTACCACCATTAGGGCTGCTAACAGTGGCAGCAATGCTCCCTGAGGAGTGGGAGAAAAAACTCGTTGATATGAATGTAGAAACGCTCAAAGATAAAGATATTAAATGGGCAGATTATGTGTTTATAGGGGCAATATCCGTTCAAAGAGAATCTGTAAAAAAAGTAATAGAGAGATGTAAAAGATTTGGCGCCAGAATTGTTGCTGGCGGACCTCTTTTTACAACTTCCTACGAAGATTTTGAAGATATAGACCATTTTATTCTTAATGAAGCTGAATTAACTCTTTCTCCTTTTTTAGACGATTTAAAGAATGGATGCCCAAAACATATTTATACTTCTAAAGAATTTCCTGATATTAAAGAGACTCCTATCCCTCTTTGGGAACTTGTCAATATGAAAAAGTATGCCAATATGTGTATTCAATATTCCCGTGGATGTCCATTTAATTGTGAATTCTGTGATGTTACCCTTCTTTTTGGGCACAAAATGCGTACAAAAACAAAGGAACAGATAATAGAAGAGTTAGAAATCCTATATTCACTTGGATGGAGAGATGGCGTATTTATTGTGGATGATAACTTTATTGGAAATAAATATAAGGTGAAGAAGGAAATTTTGCCTGCTATGATTGACTGGATGAAGAAAAGGAAATATCCATTTCACTTTGGCACGCAAACCTCAATAAATCTCGCCGATGATGATGACCTAATGCGAATGATGGCTCAGTCAGGCTTTGAATCAGTATTTGTCGGCATTGAAACTCCTGATGAAGAAAGTCTGGCTGAATGCGGTAAGGTACAAAACAGAAATCGTGACTTAGTAGCCTGCGTTAAGAAAATCCAAAGATTTGGCTTGCAGGTTCAAGGAGGATTTATTGTCGGCTTTGATAGTGACCCACCTTTAATTTTTGAAAGGCAGATAAAGTTTATCCAGGAAAGTGGAATCACTACTGCGATGGTTGGATTATTAAATGCCCCTCGTGGAACCAGACTTTACAAGCGACTTACAAGAGAAGGCAGATTATTAAAGAATATTTCAGGTGATAATACAGATTTTTCAACTAACTTTGTCCCTAAAATGAACCTTGAGGTACTTGTCAACGGCTATAAAAAAATAGTGAGAACTATTTATTCTCCTAAATATTATTACGAACGAGCCAGGGAGTTTTTAAGGGAATATAAGCCATTAAGGAATAAAACACATCACTTTCATTTCAACCGTATTGGAGCATTTTCCAAATCTATATTACTTTTAGGGGTAATAGGGAAAGAGCGAATTCACTACTGGAAACTCTTCTTTAGTTGTTTATTCAGACGACCGCGACTTTTTCCGACAGCAATTACATTAGCAATTTACGGGTTTCATTTTCGGAAGGTTTTTGGGAATTATTTGTAAAATATTTAGAGAAAGAAGATTTTTATTTCTTACAAGAATTTTCTTTATACTAAGAATGATATGTTTAAAAATTTAAAAAGTTATGAAATCAGCAAAAAATATCCTGAAAGAATTCAAGAAATTTATTAAACAAGAAAATTTAATCCAATGGAATGATTTAAGAATTTTCGGACATCACTATTGAAGAAATTGCATTGGTGGAAAGAGCTACAAATGAACAATCATAATGGAGACTTAAATGCCCTTTAACCCTAAATTTACAATAACCGTTAGAATCAACAATTCTCTGGTAGAGATAGAAAGGGTAAGAGGATTTTTAGATGCGACCAAGATTAAAGAGGACTGGTTTTCTGCAATACAAAAAGAAGCTCTTATTTTAGAGACTCACTATTCTACGCATATTGAAGGCACTGAATTGACTCTTGAGCAGGCGAGAAATATTCTTAGTGGGAAGGAAGTAAAAGGAGTGAGGTGCGATGATAGGACGGAACTTTTGAATTACAAAAAAGCAATGGAGTTTGTTTCTACATATTTGGGCAAAGAAGACCCTATTACAGAAGGCTTGATAAGGGAAATTCACAAAACCCTTGTAAAAGGTGTAAGGGGCGGTCAGGCTGCACCGGGAAAATATCGCAAGGTACAAAACTATGTAGTAAATTCCAGAACAAAAGAGATTATTTACACACCTCCACCAGCTTTAGAAGTGTCCCATCTGATGCGGGAATTTATCCAATGGCTAAACAAAGATAAAGATATTTCAGATATTCTTATTGCTGGTATTGCACAATTTCAATTTGTTCACATTCATCCCCTTTTAGATGGCAATGGTCGCACAGCCAGACTCTTATCAACTCTTATTCTCTATAAGACAGGATATGACTTTAAGAAATTATTTACGCTTTCGGAATATTATGATAAAGACAGGCCAGCTTATTATAAAGCCATCCAATCTGTAAGAGAAAAAAATATGGACCTTACTTTTTGGCTTGAATACTTTGTAGAGGGGTTAGGTTCACAGATGAGCCAAATAAGGGAAAAGAGCAAAAGAATAATTAAATGCGATTCAGTTTTGAAGAAGGCAGAGACAATAGGTTTAAAAGAGCGTCAACTAAATGCTTTAAGATTTATTGTTCAAAATAAAAGCATTTCGCGTTCACAATATATTAAGAATTTCAAAGTATCTTTACGAACCGCAAATTATGATTTAAGTTTGTTGGAAAGCTATAGATTAATAGAAAGAATAGGTGTAGGAAGAGCTATAAAATATATCTTGAAATGAGAATCTTTCTATTTCAAATTGCACGCAAATTGCACGCAAATTGCACGCAAAATTTAATCTAAAAAAGATATAAAAAACATGAAATCACCAAAAAATATCTTGAAAGAATTCAAGAAACTTATTAAACAAGAAAATCTAATCCAATGGAATGATAAGATTATTGTTGCTGTTTCTGGAGGAGTAGATTCAACAGTATTACTCTATCTGATAAAAAAAATCTCTGCTGAATATAATCTGACTACCCTTGCAGTTCATATTAATTATCATCTTCGTGGGGAGGAATCTAATGAGAATGAGCAGTTTGTAAGAAAACTCTGCTATAAATGGGGCTTTCCACTCGTTACTCGGCATGTAGAAATAAAGGAAAAATCTAATTTAGAAAACAAAGCGAGAAAAATCAGATTCAGTATTTTAAGAGACCTTTTACAAAAATACCAATTCCAAAAAATTGCTTTAGGACATAATAAAAATGACCAGGCAGAAACTCTTCTCCTTAACCTCTTCCGTGGCAGCGGTATTGGTGGAATGAAAGGGATAATTCCAAAATCTAAAAGCGTTATTCGTCCTTTACTTGCTCTCACAAGAAATGAAATAACTGAATTTGCAAAACAAAATAATATTGAATTCTCTGCAGACTCTTCTAATCTAAGCCTTATTTATGACCGTAATAAAATTCGTCATAAAATTATTCCTGAAATTGAAAAGGGATTAAATCCAAAAGCCGTGGATAAAATATCTAATAGTGCCAGAATTTTCCAGCAAACCGATTCCTTTTTGCAAGAATATTGTAAAGAAATATTTCCGGAAATAGTAAAAAAAACAGACAGGGATTCTTTTATCCTGAATTTGGATAAATTAAAAAATAAAGATATCATTCTCTTTTATATCTCAAGAAAGATTTTTGGGCACATTACAGGCTCGGAGCAGGATTTCTTTACAACTCATTTTCAGGCAATCGCAGATTTATTAAGAAGCTCTGAAGGTAAATATATTCAATTACCAAAAGGGGTCTTTGCTATAAAAGACAAACAATTTCTAATATTCTCAAAATCTCCACCCATAGTTAAATTTAATGATTATCGCAGAGAAATCAAAAGAACATCTCGCAGAATCCTTTTTAAAGACCATTATGTCTCTATTTCAGAGATGAAATCAATTCCTATTCATGGATATAAATTTTCTCAAAAAAATACATGCTATATTGATTTAGATAAGGTGAAATTCCCTCTTATAATTAGATATCGCCAACCAGGTGATAGATTTACCCCGTTAGGTATGCACAATCCTAAAAAGCTTAAAAACTTTTTTATAGATTCAAAAGTGCCAAGATTTGAACGATATAAAATTATCATCGTTGAAGACCAAAATCAGATTATATGGTTAGCTGGCATTCGTATAAGTGAAAATACAAAAATTACTCGTCAAACTAAACGTGTTTTAAGAATTAAAAGTATGAAAAAGTTGAAGGACTATCGCAAAGCAAAAAGAATTAACAAATAAGGTTTGACAAATAATATTCAGTATTATATTTTAACAACAGAGGTTAAGGAAAAACTTTAGAGGAAAACATGAAAAATGATATTGAAAAAATCCTGATTTCTGAAGACGGGATACAGAAGAAAATAAAGGAATTAGGTGCTCAAATCTCAAAAGATTATAAAGGAAGAGTGCCTATTCTAATAAGTATTCTCAAAGGTGGTGTGATCTTTCTTGTAGATCTAATACACCATATTAGCATTCCAATAGAGATAGAATTTCTTGGCGTTGCAAGTTATGGAAGTTCAACAAAAAGCTCAGGGATTATAAAATTAACAAAGGATTGTAACTATGATATCTCCGATAGAGATATAATTTTAGTTGAAGATATTATTGATACAGGTCTTTCAATTAAATATATTACAAATTTATTGAAGAATAAAAATCCCAAATCAATAAAAACCTGTGTACTTCTTGATAAACCAGAAGCTCATAAACAAGATATAAAAATTGACTACAAAGGATTTACTATACCAAATGAGTTTGTTGTTGGATACGGGCTTGATTATAAAGAAAAGTATAGAAACTTGCCTTATATAGGTGTATTAAAAAAGGAGATTTATCAATAATGAATAACAGGACTCCGCAAAAAAAGAATCAACAAAAGAATAAACTTCCAATTAAAGCCCCCAAAGGTGGCTCGTTATTAATATGGCTAATTATCATATTTGCTATTGTTGCATTCTTTCAATTGTTCTCTGGTAAAGGTCAGGTTCAAGAGGCCTCTTATTCTGAATTTATGAAAGATATAGAATCCGGGGCTGTTAATGAAATCATATTTAGTGGTAAGGATATTAATTATACAATTGGAAATATAAAAAGGCGAACAAATATACCTTTTGAGGATCCTGACTTAGTTAAGAAAATTGCTGAGAACCACAAAGAAATTCAAATTATTTCGAAAAAACCTTCTATTTTTTCTACAATATTGTCTTACTGGTTACCTTTTGTTCTATTCATAGTTTTCTGGATTTTTATTATGAAATCAATGCAAGGAGGTGCAGGAAAAGCATTTAGCTTTGGTAAAAGTCGTGCGAAATTGCTCGCAGGAAATCGTTCAAATGTTACCTTCAAAGATGTTGCTGGAGTTGATGAAGCTAAAGAAGAATTGGAGGAAATTATAGAATTCCTGAAAGAGCCTAAAAAATTTCAGAAGCTTGGCGGTAGAATTCCAAAAGGTGTTATACTTCTTGGACCTCCTGGAACCGGGAAAACCCTTCTTGCAAAAGCAGTAGCAGGTGAAGCGAAAGTTCCCTTCTTTAGTATAAGTGGTTCAGATTTTGTGGAAATGTTTGTCGGTGTTGGTGCATCGCGTGTTAGAGACCTTTTCAACCAGGGAAAGAAGAATGCTCCTTGTATTATATTTATTGATGAACTTGATGCAGTTGGCAGACATAGAGGCGCTGGTTTTGGCGGAGGTCACGACGAAAGAGAGCAAACCCTAAATCAACTTTTAGTTGAAATGGACGGTTTTAATCCCAATGAAAGTGTTATTATTATCGCCGCTACAAACCGTCCTGATATACTTGACCCCGCATTACTTCGTCCAGGAAGATTTGACAGACGGGTAGTAGTTGATAGACCTGATTTGAGAGGCAGGGAAGGAATACTAAAAGTTCATGTTAGAAAAGTTCCATTAGACAAAAAGGTAGACTTAACAGTTATTGCAAAAGGAACACCTGGTTTTTCCGGCGCAGACTTAGCTAATCTTGTTAATGAAGCATGTTTGTGGGGAGCTCGCCTGGAACATAAGGCAGTCCAGATGGGAGATTTTGAAAATGCTAAGGATAAAGTTATTATGGGTAAAGAAAGAAGAAGCTTGATGCTTACTGAAACAGAAAAAAGAAATTCTGCATATCACGAATCCGGGCATGTATTAGTGGCAAAATTTATTCCCGGTAGTGACCCAATCCACAAAGTTACTATTATACCTCGCGGACACTCACTTGGCTCCACACATTTCCTGCCACTTGATGACCGCCATACATATTCAAAAAGCTACTGTCGGGCAAAGATTGCGCATCTTTTAGGAGGAAGAGTCGCCGATGAAATCTCCGGTGGTGAACCAACTACTGGTGCAGGAGATGATATCAAACGCGCAACTGAGCTTGCAAGAAGAATGGTGTGCGAATGGGGTATGAGTGATAAAATCGGACCTATGACTGTTGGCGAAAAAGAAGAAAATATATTCCTTGGCAAGGAATTCGGCAGGCAGGAAAACTACAGCGAAAGCATTGCAAAACTCATAGACGACGAAATAAAAAAATTTATTGAAGAGGGTTATCAGACCTGTAAAAAAATCTTAACTGAAAATAGAGATTTACTTAATAAACTGGCTGATACTTTGCTTCAGAAAGAAACCTTAACTGGAGAGGAAGTAAATAAAATCTATCAAAAATACTTAAATCAAAATAAATCAAGCATTCAACCACAAAGTCACCATCCCCGCGGACGCGGGGACACAAAGAATTAGTATGATTTTTTGTTCCAATAAAAAGTTATCTTAGTGCCTTCGTGTCTTAGTGGCTAAATAATAAATAAGGCAGACCAAAATGATTAAAGGTACAACAATAATCGGTGTAAAAAAAGGGAACAAAGTTGCAATAGGCGGAGACGGACAGATAACACATGGAGAAACAATATTCAAATCTTATGCACATAAAGTAAGAACTTTATATGATGGAAAAGTGATTGCGGGCTTTGCTGGTGCCACAGCGGATGCTTTAACTCTTTTTGAAAGATTTGAAGTAAAGTTAAAACAATACAAAGGCAATTTGATGCGTTCTGCAGTGGAATTGGCAAAAGAATGGAGAACAGACAAAATACTCCGCCGTCTTGAAGCAATGATAATTGTTGGAGATAAAAAAAATTTACTTGTAATATCTGGTAATGGCGATGTTATTGAACCAGATAACAATATTGCTGCTATAGGCTCAGGTGGCCCTTATGCAAAAGCTGCAGCTATGGTTCTAATTAAAAATAAAGACCTCTCTCCTAAAGAAATCGTAGAAAAAGCACTTGAAATCGCAGCAAATATCTGTATCTATACTAATACAAATAGAACTATTGAGGAACTATAATATGGAAATGAAAGAACTCACACCCAAACAAATTGTTAAAGAACTTAACAAATATATTATCAGTCAGGACAAAGCAAAAAAAGCAGTTGCAATAGCTCTTCGTAACCGCTGGCGCCGTCAAAATGTGTCTGAAGAACTGCGTGATGAAATCCTACCAAACAATATCATTCTAATTGGACCTACTGGTGTTGGCAAAACAGAAATTTCAAGACGGCTTTCTAATCTCGTAAATGCTCCGTTTATTAAAATTGAGGCATCAAAATTCACAGAAGTAGGTTATGTCGGCAGAGATGTTGAATCAATTATCCGTGAACTTGTTAACCTTGCTGTAAGTCAAGTAAGAGAAGAGATGACGATAGCGGTAGAGGAGCAGGCAAGAAAACGGGCTGAAGAAAGGGCACTTGACCTCTTACTTCCACCCATAAAAAGGAAAAGAAAAGTAAATCTTAGCCTTGAACAGCGGCAACAAGAAAGGTTAGAGTACGAAGAAGCGCAGAGAAAGCAAACGCAAACCAGAGAAAAGTTGCGAAAAATGCTCCATAATGGGGTTCTGGACCAAAGGGTTGTAGAGGTTAAAATTGATGAATTGCCTGAACCCAGAGTTGAAATATTCTCAAGTATGGGACTGGATAGCTTTGATATCAATATGGGTGAAGTATTAGCAGGATTTATGCCAGGGAATATAGGTAAACGAAAAGAAATGAAAGTAAACGAAGCATTAGATTTTCTCTTCTATACTGAAACCAAAAAATTAGTTGATATGAACGAAGTAAAAGAGATTGCTCTTAAAAGAGTTGAAGAAAACGGCATTGTTTTCCTTGATGAAATTGATAAAATTGCTGGTGGAAAGTCTAAATCAGGTCCAGATGTATCCCGCGAAGGTGTTCAACGAGACCTGCTTCCAATCGTAGAAGGCTCAAATGTGCCTACTAAATATGGTATGGTAAATACTACACACATTCTTTTCATAGCTTCTGGCGCTTTTAATGTTTCCAAACCTTCTGACCTGATACCAGAACTGCAAGGCAGATTTCCAATTAGAGTGGAACTGTCAAGTCTGACTAAAGAGGACTTCGCCAAAATTCTCGTGTTGCCTAAAAATGCTCTTATTAAACAATATACCGCTTTGCTGAAAACGGAGGATGTGGATGTCATTTTTACAAAAGGTGCAATAAAAGAGATTTCAAATTATGCCGCAATGGCAAATACTAAAATGGAAGATATCGGTGCAAGAAGACTCCATACAATAATGACTATTCTTCTTGAAGAATATTTGTATAATCTGCCTGACCCTGAATGCAAAAAAGTAAAAGTCACGAAAGAGGATGTAAGTAAAATACTTGAAAAGATTATTACTGACGAGGATTTAACGAAATATATTCTGTAATCCCCGCGTCCGTGGGGATGAAAAATGAAATAAAAGGATGAACCAAAATGAGTCCAAAATTCAACACATTATGTATTTCAACCATTATTTTATGTTCATTTTTTGCAAACACAATTTATGGAAAAAATCAAAATTTACCCAACTCAATCCACAAAGGGGCACAAGCATTACAATTTCAAATTGACAAAGATTTTACTCTCGCATCGTTTCAGGGCTCCATAATCTCTTATAAATGGCATATTTCTGATAAAGGCGCCTTGAGAGTTGGCATAAGCCTCTCTGCGGAAAAAGATGATAATTCTCGAACTGCTCTACTATCAGATTCTGTGACCTCTAAAGGAGATTCCCATGAAAACTCTTACAGTATTGGAACTGCAACTCAATATATCTTCTATCCGGGACCAGAAAAAGGCATTCAACTTTATTATGGTATTGGTCCTATTGCAAATTATACCTATGGAAAAAGTAAACAAAAACAAATACATATTAGCGGACCTGATGAAAGAGTCACAACCACAACATCAAAGAGAATTAGTTGGTCTGTTGGAGCATCCTTGATTGCCGGATTAGAGTGGTTTGTAAAGAAAGATATAAGTGTCCACGCTGAATACGGTATTTCATTAGAATATGAAAAATATAAAGAAACTTTTCACGAAAAATATTCTGATAGTTCTGATGAAAGGGAAATAACTAATTCATCAAAAAGATATCTCTTGAACCCAATGAAAGTCAAATTCGGCTTGTCTGTATACTTTTAGTAATAAAGTAGGCGCAAAATTTAAATCAGCCTGTATGACCAATAGCTTATAAACAATATATTAATGATTGCTGAAAGATTATCTGACAATCAAAATTTAATAGATGTAATTAATCAACTTCATAAAGAACCCTGGCCTACCTTTCTAAGTGAAGATAAGTATGTAAAAAAATATTGGCGACAAATATATAAAAAATATCCAGAATATCAACTATTATTCAGAACTGGCGTAGAATATATTGGCGTTGGCAATTCTGCTCCAATTTATTGGAATAGTAATATTGATGATTTACCTTCCCGTCTGGGCGCCGAGACTGGCTGGTTTTGATGAAGCAATCAAAATCATAATGGAAAATAATGATAACCCAAACACATTATGCGGATTAGCAGCTGTAATATCAAAGAAATATCTGGGGAAAGGAATCAGTTCAAAGATTATTCAAAATTTTAAGCAACTCGCTGCTGAATATGGATTTCATAGTCTTATCCTTCCTGTGCGACCAACATTAAAATCACAATATCCAACAATACCAATGGAAAATTATATCAAATGGAAAAGAGACGGCTTACCTTTTGACCCTTGGTTAAGGGTTCATATAAAACTTGGTGGCAAAATCTTGAAAGTGGCAAAGCAATCTATGATAATTACAGGCACCGTTGCAGAATGGCAAGATTGGACTGGAATGTATTTTGGAGAAAGCAACAAGTATATTATTCCGGGTGCTCTGAATCCTGTAAATATTGATTTGGAAAACGATATTGGAGAATACATTGAGCCAAATGTGTGGGTGTTACATAAATGTGAATAAGGCTTTTCAAAATAAATAAAAAAGGATAAAGATGTGAAGAAAGCCAAACCATCTTTTAGTTTACTATCTGTTTTTCTTACATTTACACTAATTACATCTTGTACTTTTATACAGACAAAGGTTGAACCTCTTAACAAAAACGAAATTCAAGAATCTGAAAGATATATTATTAAATCATCCGCAAAAGTGCATTTGTATGATGGCTCTGTAGTTGTATTTGAGAAAGGCTTTACTGTTACAGGAGATACAATCAATGGTAATGGCTGGAGATACAATTTGACACGACGTAATTCAACATCTGTTAAGTCAGTTCCGATAGATAGCGTAGCATGTATAGAGTATTATAAAAAAGAATGGCAGGCAGATGCTTTCTTGGCGAGTATACCACCAATTGCAGTTGCTTCATTCGTGGGAGGCATGATTCTCTGGGTATCAATTTTTGGCTCCTGTCCAACTATCTATTCGTTTGATGGCGAGGATTACACATTAGAAGCAGAAGAATTCAGTTATAGTATTGCTAAAAGGTTTGAAGGGAATGACTTTGACAGATTAGATTCTGGAAAGATTTTAAATGGTGAATATACCATAAAAGTTGCTAATGAAGCCCTTGAAACACATTATATTAATAACCTGTCCTTGCTAACTGTTGACCATCCATCAGGGTATGAAGTCTTCCCGACCAAAAAGAGAGGTATTATCCTATTTGGTAAAGAAGCCCAAATACTTGAAGCGGTTAGTAAATCAGGCAGTAATGTAACTGAACTCATTTCAGATAGAGATAATTATTGGTATCAAAGCGACTCTCTTGCAGTGCAGGAACTTACTCATACCATTACACGAGATTGGATTGATGTAAAAGTTAGAGTCCCTCAGGATGCAAAGAAAATGTATATCGCATTTCGTCTGCGAAACACACTTTTAAATACTGTCCTCCTCTACGATGTGATGCTGAGTTCGCAAAGTTTTGAGGCAGTTGACTGGCTTGGCTCAAAGACTTCAAATATATTTTATGCATTGAAATTGGATAAATGGTATCAAAAGCACTTTGGCCTCCATATTCAAATGTTTGATGGGGAAAAATACAAAGAAGTGATAAGAATTAGTGATACTGGACCTATAGCCTGGCATCAGGAGGCTGTAGAACTGCCTGTTCCTGATAGGAACATCGCACAGTTGCGATTTTCATTTTTACCAGACAACTGGTTCATAGATTGGATAGGAGTGAGTTTTGATAGAAATGAAAATTATAGCATAAATACAATTGCGTGTAGCGAATTAACTGATTACAAAGGAAATAGAAGAGATAGTCTCATTGCTCTTTTCAAGAAAAAAGATAAAGATTATTTTGTCACTTATCCGGGTGAGAGTTATCTTCTGAAATTCAAAGCAGGAGACGTACCAGAAGGGATGAGGCGTTCCTACTTTGTTAAATCGCGAGGTTTCTACATTGAATGGCTTCGGAAAGAATGGTTAACAAAAACCAAATTAGAAAGAAAAGAACTAAAATTAGAGTTTAATGATGAGACAATTATAAAAACAGCCCAACTCTGGATTGAGAAAAAGCCTCAGTACGATAAGAAGTTCTATGAATCTAAACTTCCTAGTAGAGGAGGTAATAATTGAGTAGAAATGTCTTATGTTTAATCGCTATTCTAATCCTGTTTTGCTCGTGTGTGAGTTCAGTTAATGTGCTTAAACCTAATGGTGAAACTGCGAATCTCAAGCTTATAAATAGCTATATTTATGAGTGTGAATTGCTTGCAGTAAGCGATTCATCGCTTTTCTGCAAATATCAGGACAAACTTTACATAGTGCCATTTACAAATATTCAAAGAGTTCATATTTGTGGATATAGTCTAAGACCTAAAAAAATTATAGCTATGGTTCCTTTGATTCTTATAGATATTGGAATGGCTTCTGCAAATTCTAGAGAAAATGAGAAAATTCAAAAACTGTGCTGGGCAGCCTTAGTTCCTATTACTGTTTTCGCTTTTCTCTACAATGAACCAGAAGTGAATTTTTCTCCAATCTTTGACAAGAATGATTTAGAAAAACTTAAACTTTACTGTCAGTATCCTCAAGGATTAACAAAAGGACAATGGAAACAACTTCTACAATATTATTCTCAAGAAGATTTCCTAAAGCTTCCATAAATGCCCTATCGCAATTGCCTGCAATTATTAGATTCTTGCTGGAGTTTACACTCAACTTGATTGATTGGGAGAATGACAAACAGGCGAAATTTCGACTTTTCCCAGATACATCAAATATACTTTTTTCAAAAATCATTTCTATATTAAAAAGTTGGCAAAACAAAACGGTTAAGAAAACTTTTAAAGAAATACTATATATTTTAACCTATATAAAAGTTCGGTGCAAAATCTTATAAAGAGCAAAGCAATGTGTAATAAAGTTAAAGAAGACGAGATAAACCTATAAAAGGAAGAATTATTATGAAAACTGAAACAAAAATCTATGAACAAGGAGTAGAAGAATACCCAAAAGCAGGCATTATTCTTGGTAATAGTCTGATGCTCCTGTGGATTGCTCTGGGAACTATTGGATGTTGGTTTTTGCTTCCACTGGCTGCCTGGATTTATCTTGGTTTTGCTATTATAATGATTGGGATTGTGTTAAGAAAGTTACTTTGCACAAATTGTTATTATTACAACAAATGGTGTTGTATGGGTTGGGGTAAACTCTCTGCTCTGCTTTTCAAAAAAGGAGATATAAAAAAATTTGATAAAAATATTGGCCAAAAACTTGCTCCTATTACTTATGGAATTTTAACTCTGATGCCTCTTATACTGATCATTATTTCACTTATTCAGAAATTTACGCCACCTAAGATAATCGTATTGTTGCTTCTTCTTTTAGTTTCCTTTTATAGTGGAACAATCAGCAGAAAGAAAACTTGTGCAAAATGTAAGATGAGATTAATGTGTGCTGGGAGCACTATCAAAAGTTCATAAAATCAATGTTATAAAAATGAAAGAACCAAGAAGGAAAGAGAGACAAAAAAATTTCATCCCGACAGGTCGGGAATAATTAGTCATTTAATCAAATTATTTTGCAATAACTTGTTGGTAAGTTTGACTCATTAAGCGACTAATGTGCCCCAGAAAAATTTAAAATAAGTTACTAACAAAATTCTTGACAAGACTGAGTATCTTATACAGATTGCATTTATAACTTCCAAAATGTAAAAAGGAATTTCTATGATTTAACTTTCTTCTTATTATCAAACATTTTTACCTTTACTATTAATAAAGGGAACTTTTTTATTCTTCTCTTACTATTGAGTTAAGTAAAAGTACCAAAATTACCATTTTGACTTGACAATTATTTATTAAAATTTATAAAAGATTATTTTAAAAAATTTATCAACTTTTGCATTCTTTCAGTTAGATTGATTTAATTATGAAACATTCAGGTCCCGAAAACATATCGGGACACCCCATTAAATAGGAAAAAATTTAATCCCAGTGAAATGATTAAAAAGATTTCACGGGACAGGCGGGACAGGCAAAGGAGCATGAAAATTTAAGATGGTTTGGAGTCGGCAAGTCTCTTGCCGAATTTAGTTCCGATATATCGGAGCTACTCCATATAACATTAAAGGTATTTTCAGATGAAACACTCATGTCCCGAAAACAAATCGGGACGCAAAGGAGTATGAAAATTTAACCTCACCCTGACCCTCTCCTTAAAAAAAGGAGAGGGAATAAGTTCCCCTTCTCCTTGTAGGAGAAGGGGTTAGGGTTGAGGTAAAAAAGCTATTTTTAGATGAAAAAAAATATTATTATCAAAGGCGCCTGCGAGCATAATCTAAAAAACATAAATGTAACGCTTCCGCGCAATAAATTTATCGTATTCACAGGAGTTAGCGGCTCTGGCAAATCATCCTTAGCATTTGATACACTTTATGCTGAAGGACAGCGAAGATATATAGAATCACTTTCTTCCTATGCTCGCCAGTTTTTAGGGCAGATGGAAAAGCCAAAAGTGGATTACATTGAAGGGCTTTCTCCAGCTGTATCAATTGAGCAAAAAGCTGCGAGTCATAACCCGCGTTCTACTGTCGGCACAGTTACTGAAATATACGATTATCTCCGTGTATTATATGCCAGGGTTGGAACTCAATACTGCTATAAATGTGGTGCACAAGTTAGTTCACAGTCTTCAGATCAGATGATAAATTATTTGCTGGGTTTACCTGAAGGAACTCGTATTCAAATTCTGGCTCCTCTTGTTCGGGAAAGAAAGGGTGAACACAAGGATGTATTTGAACGGATTAAAAGAGATGGATTTGTGCGTGTTAGAGTTAATGGAATCATTCGTGATATTAATGAAAATATAGTCCTTGATAAAAAAAGTAAACACAATATTGAAGTAGTAGTGGATAGATTAGTAATCAAAAAAGGAATTCAAAGCAGACTTGCTGATTCTATGGAAATTGCTTTAGAACTTGCCAATGGAATTGTGATGATTGACTACCCAAAGGAGAAGAAAACACAGCTTTTCAGCAAAACGAATGCCTGTCCCAAATGTAATATCAGTTATCCAGAATTAACACCGCAAATGTTTTCTTTCAACAGTCCACTTGGTATGTGTAAAACCTGCAACGGACTTGGTTCACGAATGGAATTGGATATTGATAAACTTATACCTGATAAATCAAAATCCATTATGGATGGAGCTGTTAAATACTGGGGCGAAATGGGTATGAAGAGAAGGTCCTGGCGATACAGCATTCTTCTCCAGCTTGCTGACGAATTTGAATTCTCACTCTCTACACAATGGAAAAATTTAAGCAAGACCGCAAAAGATGTAATCCTTTACGGTTCAAAAGGGAAAAGATTTAGAATTGACTGGGATGGAATATCAAGTTCAGGGCATTTTCTTACACCTTTTGAGGGGTTACTGCCAACAATCGGGAGACGCTTTAGAGAAACGAGGTCAGAAGCAATGCGAAGAATGTATCTAAACTACTATAGTGAGAAACCTTGTGCTGATTGCGGAGGGGCAAAACTTCGCATTGAAAGTAGATATGTGAAAATCAATAGCAAATCAATAGTTGAACTTTCTAAGATGTCAATAAGAGAGATATTAAAATTTATGGAAAACTTACACTTTACCGGAAATAAGAAAATTATTGCAGCTGAATTGATAAAAGAGATAAAAGCACGGCTGAGATTTATGATAAATGTAGGACTACATTATCTTACTTTAGATAGAAGTGCACCAAGTCTTTCAGGTGGAGAATCTGAAAGAATAAGACTGGCGACTCAAATTGGCAGCGGTCTTGTTGGTGTAATGTATATTCTTGATGAACCAACTATTGGCTTGCATCAACGAGATAACAGCCGTTTAATTGATATGCTAGTTGGGCTAAAAAATCTTGGTAATACTGTAATCGTAGTTGAGCATGATGCAAAGATGATACGAAGTGCTGATTATATTCTGGATTTTGGACCTTTAGGCGGTATTTACGGAGGAGAAATCGTTGCCTCCGGCTCTTTAGAAGATATCATCAAAAATGAAAATTCTCTTACTGGTAAATACTTGAGCAATCAGCTTTCCATCCCATCTCCAAAAAAATATCGGAAAAACAATGGAGACTTTCTTAAGATTACTAAAGTAGCTCAAAATAATCTGAAACATATAGATGTAGAAATTCCACTCGGACTTTTTACCTGTATCACAGGGGTTTCTGGTTCAGGAAAGAGTTCTTTAATCAATCAGACTTTGTATCCAGCACTTGCAAATCGGCTATATAAAAGTTCACATAAAGAGGGGAAATACAAAGATATGTTATACTTCCATAAAATTGACAAGGTCATCAATATCACGCAGGACCCGATTGGACGAACTCCTCGTTCAAATCCTGCTACTTATACAAAAATTCTGGATGACATCAGACATATCTTTGCTACCACTCCAGCTGCTAAGGTAAGAGGATATAAACCAGGACGCTTTAGCTTTAATGTCCCAGGCGGTAGATGCGAAGCCTGCAGGGGAAATGGAGTTAAACAGATAGAAATGCACTTTCTGCCAGATGTTTTTGTAACCTGCGAAATCTGTAAAGGAAAACGGTTCAATAATGAGACCCTACAAATCAAATATAAGGGGAAAAACATTGATGATGTGCTGAATATGGATGTTCAGGAAGCATTGAAGTTCTTTGAAAATATACCGTCATTGAGAAGAAAGCTCCAGATTTTGTCTGATGTTGGGCTCGGCTACATAAAGCTTGGGCAGCCCTCCCCCACCCTTTCTGGCGGTGAGGCACAGCGGGTAAAACTTGGTCGTGAATTAAGCAAAACCAGTACAGGGAAAACTCTGTATATCCTGGATGAGCCCACAACTGGCTTGCATTTCCACGATATAAAAAAATTGATTGCTGTGCTAAACAGACTCGTTGACAAAGGCAATACTGTAGTTGTGATTGAACATAATCTTGATGTAATAAAATGTGCAGATTATATTATTGATTTGGGACCAGAAGGTGGAGATGAAGGCGGCAGAATCGTAACTACTGGCACGCCAAAGGAAGTGGTATTAAACAAGAAGTCTTATACAGGACAGTTTTTGAGGAAAGTGGTGGGATAAAAAACTTGACCTGTTTTTTAATAGATTACAAAAAATATATTATAAAAACAAAAGATAAAAGAAAGGAGCAATGATGAGTTCTGGCATCCATCCGAAATCCAAAAATTATGAGTGGTATATAAAAACAGATACCCATAGATACGCTGGAAAATGGATTGCTATTGTAGACCAAAAAGTTGTGGCTTCAGGGAATGATGCAGAAAAGGTTTACAGAAAGGCAAAAATAAAGTATCCAAAGAAAAAACCTTCAATAGCCAAGGTCCCAATGAAAGAGATTCTGGTTCTGAGGCCAGAAACATGATAGCTTTTAAATATAGAAATGAAACAGGACGAAAGGGGACTACTATATTACGCCCAGTGGCGGATATTGAATTTAAAAGTCTTGCAGGAGAATGGATTGAATGCCATCCATATATAGATTCGGGTGCAGATGTAACATTGATTCCTCTCTCATTAGGAAGACTTTTAGGCTTAGAAATTGAAAAAGATAAGATTGAAGAACTGTATGGACTTGGTAGCCAAGGGATACCCGTTATCTTCAAAAATGTAGAGGCAAGAATTAGGGAGTTTGAATTTATTACAAAAATTGCCTGGGCATTGAGCGAAGAAGTGGTTCCTTTATTAGGCAGAACAGGTATATTTGACAATCTTCATATAAATTTTAAACAAGACCAAGGAATAATTGAACTTGAGTGGGTTAGAAAATAAAGATTGGATGAACCAACAACTGGCTTGCATTTTCACGATATAAAAAAATTGATAGCAGTACTAAACCGACTTGTGGATAAAGGCAATACAGTAGTTGTTATTGAGCATAATCTTGATGTGATAAAATGTGCAGATTATATTATTGATTTAGGACCCGAAGGTGGAAATGAAGGTGGAAGAATTGTTGCAACAGGCACGCCAAAGGAAGTGGTATTAAACAAGAAGTCTTATACAGGACAGTTTTTGAAGAAGGTGATAGAATAAATTTCTCAAAATTTAATAAGATAGAGAGCAAACACCCAAAGTATCCAACTAATCAAGTTAAGAATATTTAGAGCAGTCTTTTTTATTGACAAAAAAATAACTTTTATTTTTTTAGTAAACTAAGAGTTTGTTAATTTTATTAAAAAAAGTATAAAACAAAATGGAGGAACACATGACTAAAAAAATAATATCATTCGTCGCATTATTATTCATTACATCCTGTTTATTCGCGCAAAAGATTCATGACTCTCAGAGAGATTTCATCCCTATTTCAGGACTTGAAAGAGGAACAATAATATTACCCTATACTGATGCAGTGTTTACAGGTGCTATAGATTACGAATTTGTCGTTGAACCAGCAACTGTTATGACATCTTATTATGATTATATACTGGGAGGATTTTCTGGTTTTCCAATAGAGAAACAGATTTTTAACGGAAATGGAACCTATCTCACATTTTGCGCCAGGGAAACACCTGATGCCTCCCGACATCAGTATTATGCATACTTTAATGAGTCTGGAAACTTAGTTGACTATGGTCCTATTTCAATTTATGATGCATTGCAGGGATTTGGTGATATCGTCTTGCATCCAGCAACAGGAAACTGCATTGCATCGTGGCATGAAGTTTTCACTGGAGAATATACTGCTTGTACACTTGCGTATGATGATTATAATCTTAATGGACTGCCAGGTTTTTGGTCCACTGTTACTACAATAAACCCAACTCTACCTGATGAGTATATATGGCCAAGATTATACATAGGCACTTCTCCAGAAGGTGATGATTGGGTCAGAATATATCATATTTCTCAAAATAGTGCTCTTGACCCGTATGGTAATCCCTGTGAAGATGTGAGGATTATGTATATGGATATAGAAAATACATTAACAGCTGATCTCACTCAAATTTTGGATACTAGTAATTGGACCACTGTTACTCCAATGTATTATTGGAGAGATAAATCCTGCAGACCAATTTCCCTTTCCTTTGCAGTTGATAAATACTATTCTGGGAAAGTAGGTCTCATTGGGTATTGCGTCTGGAATGAAGGCGATCTTGGGAATATGCCGACCAATCCGGGAATTTTCGTGTGGGAATCCTTTGATTATGGTGAAACATGGGATACAGCAAATCTTCATAGCCACAGTCAAACTTCAAGCACAACTTTATATCAAGTTGAAAATAAACCTCAATTCCAATTTGATGGTGTGACTCCTGATGAACTTGATGTTGAAGTATTCGGATTTAATAATTCAGCCTACTATTATTATGGAAATCTTGTCATGACCTATTTGCAATGTTATACATACACAAATCCCCAAACTCATGAAACTTATTATTTAAATCACTTTATTCCACAAGCTGAAGCAATATGGGATAGTTATTATTCGGAATTTACATTTCACGAAGTGCCGCACCTTCCAGGGTATGATTCGTCATCAGGACAAAGTGTTCCATGGCAAATTATTGATAATGATACGATACTATACATCGTTGTAGCTTACCCTACAAGCGACTATGGTGATTTACAGAAAAATGCGATTTCTTACTGGGGAGAGTATGAACCAAGAATTCAGATCTGGTCTGATGCAACATATCTTACTATGGCTCAGTTAGGATATCACCAATATGATGAATATCTTGAACACCCGATTATCAATATTGCGTTCTCATACCCAATTATGCTTACTACTGAGTGGATGCCAGATTGGATATCTATGATAGAACTTACTGATATTAATAACCCTTTATTTAATTTTTCTGACCAGATTACCATATTTCCTTATGTAGACAATTTTATTCATTACATAGGTTACTCGGATGATGGCTGGAGCGGTTGGAATGAAATATATTTGTATTACTTTGATGATAATTCTTTTGGTCATTATGTGCCAGGTCAAGGAACTAATACAGGTGGACAGATAAAATACTGTGTTGTTAAATTCAGAGTATATCAATGGAGTATTGACCAACAATATTCAAAATTACTTTTTCCCATCAACAAACCAAATCCATTTTCAAGTAGTACAGATATTTATTTTTCTTCCACAAAACCCATCAAAGAAGCAAAAGTGAAAATTTATAATACAAAAGGGCAGCTTATCAATAATCTCAATGTAAATAATGGTGCGACTTCCACAGAGGGTTATGCTGTTTGGAATGGTAAAGACATGAATGGAAATGATGTCGCAAATGGTATTTATCTCTACAAAATTGTAACACCAGAAGTTTCTCAAACTGGGAAAATGTTATTAAATAGGTAACATCAAAGAAATATTTCAAGAAAAGATCAGTATTACCCAAACAAGAAGTTTATCTCCAAATATCAAAATGAATTCTAATACCAAACTAAAAAATCTGAAATCCCAACTGAAAATTGAGCCAGAAAAGATATCCTCTTTTTTAGAGAATTTCATTAAAGAATATACTAAAAAACTTGAAAGAGAAGGAATAATCTTGGGACTGAGCGGCGGGATTGATTCAGCAGTTGTTGCTACTTTATGTAAACGAGCAGCTGGCATAAAGAAAATCCTTGCTCTAATTATGCCTGATAAAGACTCAAAAAAAGAACATATAAATGATGCTCTGAACTTTGCGAAAGAATTGAATATCAAAACAAAATTGATTAATATAACCCCTTTCCTTAAAAAATTTGGGATATACAAATTATTTCCACTAAATAAATTTCCACTGCCCCAAAAATCAAAAGGAGCTTTGGTTAAGAAAGCTTACAATTTTTATGAAAGAAAAACAGGAAAGACTCCCTTCTCAGACAGCATTCTAAGTTTTAAAGATAAAGAATTTAACTCTTACCTTAAAAAAGGCAATGCCTATTATAGAATAAAACACAGGCTGAGAATGCTATTGCTTTATTTTTATGCAGAGATTGAGAACCGATTGGTGGTCGGCGCTGCAAACAAAACTGAATATAAGATTGGCTTCTTCGTAAAGCATGGATGCGACGATGCCGCTGATATTATGCCACTCTTAAATTTATACAAAACGCAGGTAAGAGAACTTGCGAGATATTTAAATATTCCATCAAGAATTATTAGAAAAACCCCGTCTCCAGATATTATTCCAGGAATTACCGATGAACAAGCAATAGGAATCCCTTATGAAAAATTGGATTTAATTTTATTGGCTTTAGAAAAAGAATGGGAAATTCACGACATAGCCAGGACTTTGGAAATAGAAGAAAGCAAGGTTCTGTATGTAAAAGAGTTAATCCAGAAATCAGAACATATGCGGAAAGTTTACGCACCTGAAAATAATTTCCTGTAAATTCTCTATAATGAGATGAAAAACTTGACCTGCTTTAAATAACAATAAAATATTTTTTTATCAACTTTTACCCCAACGGATGAACCAGTGGAGAACGAAAAGGATTAAAATTTCTTATGGAATTTCCTATGGTATAAATCAAAAAGTTTGACAAAAAAATAATAAAATTTGTTTTACAAATTTATTAGAATAAATTATCCTCATTAAAGGAAGAAGGTAAAAAATGCAAACAAAAGACATTAGACCCAAAATTATAGATGAACTGAATTTTATCCCTAAAGATAAGTTAATAGAAATTTTTGAACTAATCCATTATTTTCGTCTTGGAATGAATTTAGATAGAACTAAACAGGCTACAAGACCCTTAGGTGATGAATTTGCCGGAACTTGGAAAGGTAATGAATCTGCGGAAGAACTTATCTCTATCATTAAGAAAAGTCGTATAAATCGTTTGAAGGAAATCAACTTATGAAATATATTCTTGATACGAATACGATTATATTTTGGTTAAAAGATGTCGGAAATGTTAAAAATAATATTAACATTCGCCAAAAGGATATAATAACAACAACCATTATAACAATGTGTGAGTTATACTATGGAGTTGCAAAATCTGATCCAGCAAATCGTGATAAGAATTATATGCAGGTTAAGAAATTGTCTGCACGAATTGGATATAAATCTATTTCAGAAGAAGCATCAGAAAAGTTTGGGAACTTAAAAAATAAATTACGAACAGCAGGAGAAATTATAGACGATTTTGATTTGCTCATTGCAGTAATTTGTATGTCTGAAAATGCAGTTCTTGTGTCTGACAATGTAAAACATTTTAAGCGAATCAAAGGATTAAAGGTTGAAAATTGGAGATAAGTATAGGATATTTTTTTGAGAAAAAAGATAACTTCACATACAGACCTGTTATTAATGAACATAGTGAGATAAAAAACTTTACCTAACTTTATGAATTATGGTCAAAAATTTTAAGAGGATAATCATGAAAAAAATCATCGCTTTATTTCTAATCTTAATACCATTTAGTTTACTTGCAAATAGTATTGACTATTCCGCCTTCTCTGTGGCAACAACTGATAATTTTCTTGCAACAAAAGTAAATCCTGCAGCATTAGGATTTGGAAATGCTGGTGGCATTGGATATGTTCAATATTTTGAAGAAGAAAAATTTCAAAAAAATTACTCGCTATTCTTTAACCTGAAACATCTTGGATATTGCTTTGAAAATATTCAGGATAATCTAAGCATTCATACTCTTGCAAACGGTTTTAATTGCGGAATAAAAAATATGTATCTGGGTTGGGATTATACTTGGAATAATAGTAAATTCAAAAAAGGAGATTGGAGATTATCACTGCTGTATAGACCATTTGATTTTTTATCCTTTGGGGCTGTAGGAAGTAAGTTAACGAATGATAACAGAAATGGAAAAATAGGTTTTGCTCTAAGACCAATTTCTATTAAGGACAAATTTTGGGATAGACTAACTTTTAACTGTGACTTCCAATATGCAAATAAAGAATGGAGAAAACCAGTTTTGGGCATAGAAACTGAATTTATTAATGGTGTTCAACTTGGTGGTTCTTATAATATTGATGAAGAGACCTTCTCAGCAAATTTTAGCATAAATTTATCCAAGATTAAAATAGGGACAAATTTCACTCACAATGATAATAACCATGGTTTATGCTATGCAAATATCTCAAAAAAGAACTTCAGAACATTATTGAAAAAGAAACCATTAAATAAATTTTACGATTATAAGCTGAAAGGACTTATTCTTGAGCAAAAGCCAAAGCAAAAAATTGGACCATTTCAAATAGTAACTACAAAAGGTCACACAATTTCTGAAATTCTTAAAACAATTAAAGAACTAAAAGAAAATGATGAAATAAAAGGAATCGTCTTCAAATCTGGAAATATTGGCGCAAGTATAGCAAAATATGAGGAGATAAGGGATGCTCTTCTGGATTTCAAATCCGCTGGTAAAACAATTGTTTATTACTTTGACGACATCGGGAATATGAATTATGCTCTGGCTTCCGCTGTAGGAGATAAGATTTATCTAAATCCGTCAGGCGGAGTTGACCTTTCCGGTTTCTCAATTTCTATGTCTTATCTCAAAGAACTTTTAGATACTCTTGGCATACAAGTAATAAATTTTAGAAGTCATCAGTATAAAACTGCAGGAAATATGCTGTCTGAAAGCGAGATGACAGAAGCAGAAAAAGAAATGCTTACCTACTACCTTGATGGAATCTATGAAGAAATGGTTTCTATGATTGCTGAAGGAAGAGGAATGTCTGAAGAAAAAGTGAAAGAACTAATTGATGATGGACCGTATTTTATTGCAAAAGGTGCCTTAACTGCTGGATTGATAGATGGAATTATATATGAGGATGAACTTGAAGATAAAATAAAGGATAAATTTGATAATGCAAAAATTGTTAAAAAATACAAAAGGGATATGTTCAGATATGATTGGAGTGATGAATATAAACCAAAGATTGCAGTAATTTATGCAACTGGAAATATCCATACAGGAAAAGGACAACCGGGTAAGTCTATCGGTTCTGAAACAATGACAAAAGCAATCAAATCAGCAAGAGAAGATAAGTCAATCAAAGGGATTGTTTTTAGAATAGACAGCGGAGGCGGCTCTGCTCTTGCTTCAGATATTATATGCCGAGAAATTGCTCTTTGTAAACAAGGCAAAAATGCAAAGCCTGTTGTTGCGTCAATGTCTGGAGTGGCTGGCTCAGGGGGATATTATATCGCTTGCAAAGCTGATAAAATCGTAGCAGAACCAAGCACTGTAACAGGCTCTATTGGAGTTATTGGATTAGCAGTCAATCTTGAAAGGCTTTATGAAAAGATTCATGTCAATATAGAAACAGTAAAAAGGGGAAAACATGCTGACATTGGTTCCACAAGCAGAAAGTTGACTGTGGAAGAGACGGAAATGATTAACAACGCAATTGAAAGTTGTTATTGGGATTTTGTAGATAAAGTGTCTGATGGACGGAAGATGACGAGAGAAGAGGTTCATGAAATCGGTAAAGGTAGAATCTGGACTGGTAGGCAAGCAAAGGATAGAGGATTGGTGGATGAATTAGGTGGAATGGATAAGGCTATTGATATGCTGAAAAAGTTGGCAAAAAGTGATAAAGATGTTGAAGTTGTCCTCTATCCAAAAGCAAAACCTGGCTTTACTATTTCTTTTGATGCTGATTTGCCTGGGATGAAAACTGAGGTTTTACCAGAAGAGATTAAAAATACAATTGAAATAATTGAAGACTTAGGTTTCTATGCAGATGAAAAAATACTATATTTGATGCCTTATAAATTTACAGAAGAGATGAAGTAAGAATCTTTGAAACTGGAAACTTGCCTGTCCACCGAAACATTGCGAAGGTGGGATACTGGAAATCTCTAACTTCTCTGCCAGAGGCAGATCCGCCTTTGGCGGATAACTCGTAACTCCTAGCTCGTAACCTCTAACTCACTTTTTGATTATCCAGTTTTCAGTTTTATTGTATTACTTTCCAATTATTTTAACAAACACCTTCCTATTTCTTGGTCCATCAAATTCGCAAAAGAAAATCGCCTGCCAGGTTCCTAAAACCAAAGAGCCATTCTCAATTATTACAGATTCAGAACAACCAATAATACTGGATTTAATATGAGCTGCAGAATTCCCTTCCAAATGTTGATAATTATCTTTTAAGGGGATTACTTTATCAAGTTCATTCAATATATCTTGTGTAACTGACGGGTCTGCACCTTCATTGATTGTAACTGCTGCTGTAGTGTGGAGGCAATAGATTATTACAATCCCATCCTCCACACCAGAATCTCTTATTAAATTCTGGATTTGTGAAGTAATATTTACACACTCAAATTGTTTATGGGTTCTTACCTGTAAAGTCAGCAAATTAAATCCTCATTTAGTCTAAGTTTATGTAAAACTAATCTGTAGTTTCTTCTGTTTCTATGTCTGGGCGCCAAGGCTGATAGGTTAACACCATATATGGTGCAGGCTCTAAATTTGATTTCACTTTCCATTTATAGCAATACTTATCATTAATTTTTTTTACTTTCATTTTTGAATTATGTTTAACGACATTCGCATTAGTCAATATTTCAAAGTCACCATCTATTATTAATTTCATCTGTTCCATCTGGGCTAAAGATTCTTCATCTAATTGAAATCCGGAAATTTCTATTGTATCGTTCTTACTATAAACAATTGAAAAGAAACTATATTGTTCGTCAAAGAAGTAAAAAGATTCACCTGCTTTCCCTGTCTTTTCATACAAAACTTCAAATTGTCCATTCCCAATGTAATTAGCCTTTTTGAACTCAAGTTCTATGTTAAACTTATTCTCAATTTCTTTCATTTCAGATTTATCTTTTTTTGATAAAGAACCTTGCATAAGTGCAGCTTTTGCTAAAGCATGTGTCAATATTCCATCATAGGTAAATGAGTATGAGCCATCATTATTTATTTCTACTTTTGCGGTGAACTTTTCTGGAACAAAGCAGCACGACAATATCAGAGCAATAGCAAATATAAATAAATATTTAAAGCACAAATTAATATATTTCTTTTTCATCTGAAAATCCTTTCGCCACAAAGGCACAAAGACACAAAGAAAATAAATATACATCTCTCATTCCCAAGCCCTCCCCTCCCCGATTTAATCGGGGATAATTGGGGATTGGGAATGCTTACACACCATTTTCGTACCCCCTTTGCGTCCTGATTCTTTTCGGGACATGTGTGTTTCATATGTAAATACCTCGCCACAAAAGTAAATGATCCAACACCATTTATAATGGTGTTTATTATTATAAAGATTTCATAATTGAAATAAACAGGATTGCATCTGCCAGCTCTCCCGATATATCGGGAATATATCGGGGATAGAATCGGGTCTGGCGGAAGGAGTGTGTTATTTTCACTCTGGTCTAATTATAGAGGATGGGACAATCTCAAACTTGCTTGAACCCGGTGCTTGCCATAATAAGAAACAAGAAGCATAACCCGTTTTTTCAAATATTTCCAATTTAATGTTATGCCATTTATCTCCATCTAAAAATACAGAGCATGTGGTCTTCTCTGGTTCCCAATTAAAGTCATGAACCCATTCATTTAAAACTATCTTGCCATCAAAGAGTAATCTAAATCCAATATTAGTATCTTTGCCAACATAATCGTCATCGCCGGGCCATCTCCAACCCCATTGCTGTTTATTCTTACCCTTCCAGAGACCTTCTTTATTACCACCTATGCAGAATTTATAGGTCCCAGATACTTCTGTGTGAATTTTTCCTGTCCAGCGAACATAAAAATAATCAGCAGTTATATTGGGAGCTGGACTTCTCTCTCCCCAACGGAACGCTATTCTTGGGTCAATCTGGACTATTGTAGGATTTACCTGTGGAACTCTTTCCGGACCTTCTTTATCTTCCCAGGGAGAAAGATTAAAATATTCACCTTTTAAGCCATGTTCTCCGGTTGGTACAAATGGCTCCACTTTTTCAGAAATCTGACTTAAAGCAAACGCAAATATGTTCTCCTGGTCTTCGTTCACTTCAATAATTTGAATCAAATCTTCAAATTTAGGTTTGCTAAGATAAATCTCATAATTGCCCGGAGCAAGGGAAATTTCTGTATTTGAATAACCATAATCCTGTCTATTAATCTGTATTTTTGCATTATCAGGAGTAGATTTTATCATAACTGGTATCGGATTACCGGTAGATACTGCGTAAAGTCCTGCCTTTGAAATTGCATCTTCTGCTTCTGCTAACATTTCCACAAAATCCTTCTTATTGATTGATAATTTATTATAGGAAGCTTCTATTGCTTTTTTTTCGCTTTTGGAGCTGACACCCTTTCCTGAAGCAGAAAAACTACTTACCTTTTCACCTGTGGATTTTACAACCATGAAAAGGGTCAATTCAGAATTAGCTATAAATTGCTTTCCTTTAAACCCCTCAATTTCTTTTGTGTCAACAACTGAAACATTTCCTTGTAACAACAATCCAGCTTGATTTGAAACAGTATGACCAGCTTTTTCAACTGATTTAGCGATTTTATCCTCAACTTTTGGTAAGGGTTTTCCTTGCTCATCTCTAATAGAAATAGAAAATGAAATTGAAGTTACTTCAGAGATATTATATTGAGCGATTGCTTCTGCATTTATAAGATATTTTTTATATAAAGTTGGTAAACGAGTTAAATTTGGCTTGATTATTACTTTACCATGACCTGGAGTTGTTGAAATTGCAGTTACCCAACTTTCAGCTTGACCATTTTCATCGGTTGTAGTTTTTCCAATTAAAGTTTTATCTTCATATTTAATTGATAAAGGCATTTTTGAAATTGGAATTATCTCATAAGTGCTCGGAGTCTTGTAGGTTGCAGTAAAAACAATCGGATAGAGCAACAGAGTTCCTTCTTTTGCTGTTTGATTATTGCCAGAAATAACATTAATTTGGATACTAGTTAAAATCTTACGAATTTCGGATGTTAATCCAGCAAGAGTTACATCTTCTGTAATAATATATGGAATTGGGGATATTGCATCATGGAATGCTTTTTTAGTATAAAAGGGTGTTACTAATTCTTGAGCATCAATATAATTTTCTAATCCAGTAAAAATTTTACCTTCTTTAATTAAACTTCTTCCATCATTTACTAACTTAGATATTCCACCCCACATTTGATCCAATTCTGCTTCTATGCCTGCTGTATAATTACTTTTATCCAGAACAGCAAATACATAAAATTTGTTACCAACCTTCTCATGATTAACAATTCCAATTCCTTGAACTATCTCATTAACAGTTAAATTAATTGAAGATTGAAACAAATCAGTATATGAAACACGATCATCTACTTCTAATTCTTGCGTAAAGGACTCAACCTGAGATTCAATTGTAACATTAATTTGTGAAGCTATTTGTGCTGAAGCTTTAGATTGAGCTTCTTCGTAACTTGCACCTTCACCAACACCAATAAAATATAATTCAGCAGGATAATTAGGTAGTTCACCTGTTGAATACCATTTTGGTGCTTTGGCAAAGGCTGATACTGCAAGTATCATAAGAACCAATATAAGTATTATTTTTTTCATTATTATATCCTCATAAATTTGTAAGATATTAACTATTCATAAACAACTTTTAGCAATATTAATTTACGATTGACATTAATCTTCTTGAGAATACCCTCTACTCCCTGATCATCAAAAGATGTCTTAAGATAACGATAGACTTTGGAGCTTTTGTCATATTTTTCAGGATTGCACCATATCAAATAATCAATAGTTTGGGCTGTTACGATATTTTCCTTTGACTTTTGTGCGATTTTGTCTACTGCATCCATAAATGCAAATTGAATATCTTCCACCTCATCTTCATCAAAATCAGTAGAAATGCTGACAATTAGCTTATACTGCATCCCTCTTTTAAGATCATCCTTCCAATAATTCATAATTCTTGATAACACATTATTGATTGCATCACTCATTGCTTCTTCAATAGAGACCATAATCTCACCCTGTCTTGCTTGACTATAACCTGTTTCAGCTCCAAACAGTCGTGCAGTTGTTGTTTCATATGCGCGAACATTCATAGCGTATTTCTCAGTTCCATATCCTGAACTTTCAACTGCGCCACTAAAAGTAATATAAACATCACTTCCAATAGAAAGAGCAAGTTGATAAGCATAATCTTCTTCTTGGTCTCCGAGCATTTGCTGAGCCGCGGTTAATTCATCTAAATTGACTTGCTGCTCAGGGACAATAACATCGTATTTCCTTGCAGTCAGGTAGCTTTCAACAACTGCAGCAGCATGTTTGACTTTAACATTGGTCTGCAGAAGTTCAATGGGATTTTCTCCTTTGCTCGTCGCAGGAATGACCAGAATAAAAGGATTGCCAATAATATCTACAAGGTCTGCCTTGGCTACCAGTATGTCTTGTGATACCAGGTCATTTGTTATTATTTCCTTATTAACCTTAAATCGTTTGGTGACCTTAATTCCTCTGCCATCATCGATTTTCACCTTTTTTAAAATTTGAGTTTCTTCCCAGGAAATATATCTGCTGGCATTTGACATATCAAAAAAGAAAGAAGCATTTTTCTCAAATTTTGTTCTTTCTTCAGATGTACTTATTAACGGATCGGTTCCACCTAATAAAACTAGATAAACTGCGGTTTTCTTTGCATCTTCAATAGCCCTTGAAACGCCATTCTTATCAACATCCTTTCGTGCTTTCCTTTTCTTCTTTTCAGTTGATTTGTAAATCCCTGTTGCTTCTATCAAAACCTCAGAAGAGGAAACCGTCTCAATAAATGTTGCTTGTTTTGATTCAGGATATTGTGCAAATAAAGGTATTGAAAGAAAACACACAAGAATCAAACATATTAGTTTTAGGTAAGTTTTCATATCATCTCCTTATTATAAAAAAGACCAGAAGAGTAATTCCTCTGATCTTTTTAAATTTTTTAATGGTTCTTTAACGGATCTAAAAATCCAAATAAATTAAATGGTAATGCGCCGAGAGAATAATTTATTCCTGCACTAAATTTTATCCCACCGAGATTTAAGTCTGGATAATTTTCTTTCACTTCTGAACCTGTAGATGATATTTCACGTCCTTCCCATTCACAGGTCACCTCTCTTGGTGTAAATCCGAGTTTATAGTTTGCCCCAAAATTAAAACTTAAATCTGGAGTTATTAGATATTCATAATCAGCTCCAAACTTTACTCCAAAAGCACTAACAGAAAATTTATAATCATTATCTGACAATTTCCCTGATAAATCAAACATATCAATCCCACCAGCAGCACTGATTCCGAGATTGGATCCACCAAACCACAATTTTTTAGTAAATCCTAAATATACATCAAAAATATACGCGATTCCTTCTATATCTTCATCTTCTTCAAATTCAGCCAAACCTAATCCAAAACCAATATCAAAATCTAAGAATGTTTGGGTCATTCCAATAATTGGTGCAATGTTATAAGCAAAAGTAAGATTCGCTTCTGCTGCGTTTGTAAGATCCTCTTTTAGAATAAGTTGTTTAACAAAAATAAAATTTGTATAATCTTTGGGAATATTCATTCCTGTAATATAACCTGCTTTAATTTGCAAATCTATCCCCAATCTTGGATGCTCCATAACTACACCACCAATGTCCTGTTTTCTTCCAAGCAATTGAATTGCATTAGTATAGTTATTTGGATCTTCAATATTCTTCCCCGTCTTAATTACGCGAACAAAACCAACCTTCTTTGCGATTTCATTTCCTTCATTATCTTCTTCAAATTCCATAAGATTAAAACCATCATCAAGATGTATACCTTCGCGAAAACCAAGAGGAAAAGAATATTTTCTTCCCACAACTTCCACAACTTGAGCTTGTAGCTTGAAAGCATTAATCTCTTTGGTCTTCACACCAAGGTTTTTTGCCCATGCGAGAACTGCATCATACTGAGCATATTGCTCTTCTGTTGTTTCAAATGCTTCCACACCAAATTGAAATTTCCTGCTGCTTTTTGCACCAATTGTTGCAAAACCCATTCCTTTAGTTTTTACACCAAGCACTTTCTTAACTGAAGCATTACCATCTTTATCAACTTTGACCTGATACCACAAAAGACCGCCATCAATATCTACAGAGATATTCTTTTTCTTAGTCTCTTTTTTCATAGAAGTTATATAGGGCAGGTAAATGTAAGCAGAATTCATTAATGCTTCTAATTCTTTAACAGTTAAACCTATAGATTTTGCCTTTGTTGCTGCAAAAGTTTTCCATGCTGCTTCATCCTTAAGAGCTAATCCTCTATTTTTCTTCACATCAGGAGAGTTGAGAATATTAACTATTTCCTTCACAACAGTATTTTCCAGAACATCACTTATTTTATCAGGAGTAATTTCAGTTAAAGCATTGGCTTGTTCGCGGAAGCTCGTCAGTAAATTCTCCGGTAATACATTATAATCAAATCGTTCAACTTCAATATAAAAATCAACCATCTTGTCAAAAAACGCGTAATCGAATTTAACATCCTGTAAAGCACCCGGCTTGATCCAGACAGATTCTACTGAACTTATAGATTTTCTTTGATATTTACCTCGTTGTGCAAAAATGGGTGTAACAAACAATAAGAACAAAACTACACATAAAATAACCTTTTTCCCTGAATGATTGGGGCTTAAAATTTGTATCAGCATTTCTCCTCCAAATAAATTATTTTTAATAATTTAATTTAATAAAAATTAATATATTGTTGTCAAGAAAATCTATTTTTTATTAATAGATATTCCCAAAATATTATTATAAGATTTTTGGAGAATTAATTAAAGAATGACTAAAAACAAAGATATAGTCTAAAAAAATATATTATACAGTGTTAATAATAAATTTCGATATAAAATGTTACAATTATAATACTTTTAGGCAAATTATATCAAACTTCTTAAGTAAATTTTAGGAGTCTCCAAAAATAAATTGAAAAATTCTTGACAAGTCTTTTTATTTTTTAAATTTTATAACTTGTCTTTTATATTAAATAATGAAAGGAGCAAACCATGAAAAAGACAGTAAGTGCAGTTATAATAATAAGTCTCATTGCATTCGTATTTGGTTGTGCATCAACAGGCAAACCAGGTGGTCCAAAAAAAGTATGGTATCCTGATTGGTATGGCTTACAATCAGAAGCAGGTGATTATGTATATGCCTATGGAGAAGCACAAAAAACTAATCAGACTATGGCATTTGAATCTGCAAAATCTGCTGCTTATAATGAAGCAGCTCAATATGTAGAAAGTTATGTAAAAGCAATGACCAAAGATTTCATAAGAGAATCTGGCGTAGAAAATCCTCAAGTTCTTGAATTAACTGAAAGAACTGTGAAATTAGTTTCAAAAACCAAGTTCTCTGGAGTTGCAGTATCAAAAAGAGAAACTATCCAGGAAGAGGGCAGATTCAGATCATTTGTCAGGTTGAGTATCCCCGGTAAAGAGGTAAAGAATACACTCCTCAATACTATTAAAAATGAGGAAGCCTTATACAATGAATTTAAGGCAAGCCAATCATTTGATGCCCTTGATAAAGAAATGGAAAAATATAACGAATAAGAAGTTGGAATAGCAGCTAATAGTTATATTTGCAATACTAATTTTTGTTCCTCCTCTTAAGAGGAGGAAATCTTTAAAGTAAAAAATGCAGGTAAAGTCTTCGTGATTTTACCTGCTTATTCTTTTATTCTCTCAAAAAAAACATATTCTCACTTTTGTAATATAAGTTACTACTGGGGACACTAAATAGTTTACATCTCTTAACCTGGTTTATCGTTTATCGGTTGCGAGACTGGAAACGGTTTACGGATAACGGAAAACGATTCGTCTAACGCTTAACGGATACCGATTCGAGCCACGCAACCTCAACCGTGTGAATTCATATATATGTAATATTTTATTCAAATACAAAAATATACTATTTAATGACGGGAGTAGTATTTTATATTTATTCACAACATCTTTTTAAAAAATTGGAAGTATACAATGAAACATATCATGTCCCGAGAAAAAAATCGGGACGAAGGATGAACCTTTGTGGTGAAAGCGATTTTCAGATGAAAAAAATAAACATATTTTTATGTCTTATATTTATTATTATGATTCAATGCTCCCTGAGTAATAAATATCACGAATTATATCCTATCATCGAAGCCAAAAACCAAAAAACTAATGAATTTTCAACATCCCGATTCACCCCGTTAGATAATTTGCCTAACTTAGTAAGTTTCACCACTACACAATTGAACCTTGCTAAGAGAGAAAATATTTCATTAAGTTTACCATCTAACGGGGTAAATCTGGAAGATATATATTTTCCTAAATGGTTTTTCCAAATGCCAGTAGAACAAAATACATACCTTGCAGTAGGCATTGCCCAATATACACGAGATGATTCTCTCTATAAGCATTCTGCTAAGGAGATGGCAACAGTAACTATTTCCAGATTGATAGCATCGTATGTAGTAAAAAAACAAGGCAAATCAAGATATGAGGATGATGTTGATTATAGAGAAAAAAATATTGGCTTTGCGGTTTGTGTGTCTGCTAATCCTGATACAATGAAGTATATTGTTAAAACCATCTGCTTACTGGACAGTTTCAGTTTTGATAATTATTTTTATGGATTATATTGTTTTCCAAAATGCTCTATCAAAATTGACTCAACAAGAATTGAATTTGATAACACAATACCAGATTGGTATAAAGACATTGATGAATCTAATGAAGTTTACTATGTTTCTTATGGAAAAGGAAAAGCATTAAGTCCAGTAGATGCTTGGTTAGATGCGCGAGATAATGCTATGTATAGATTATCACAAGTATCAGAAATACAAGTAGAAACAGGTCTGAAAGATAAGCAGAAAGATAGTAGCTCTGCAATAAAAAATGCAATATTTTTAGAATCTTTGAAATTGCTCAGAAACTCCCAAATACTAAAAAATGCCATTATAAAAAGATATGAAGAGGGTGATTATTTCTATACTGTATTTATTATGATGAGATGTGAGAAATAGAACATTTGTATTATAAGAAACTATGTTATTTGATACAGGTTCCTTCGCAATTTTGTGATGCTCTGACAAATCTGATTCTTCCGTCTCTCTATGCAGTTTAAAACGAAGCCGGAATTTGCATACTCAATTGAAGACAATTCCACCCTCCGTAGTCCCGACAAAATCGGGTCGGAGGACGGGTGAGTTACTGTAACGCAAGTGTCCTCACTTACGACCTGGCGTATTTGCATTAACCAAAATAAATTTTATCTAAATGTTTGCACGATTATTCTCAACAAAGTTTGACAATATCAATCGCCTTTTCAAAGTATTATCCTTATGAAAATACTTATCATCCGTTTCAGCTCTCTTGGAGATGTTTTACTGACCACTCCTATTGTAAGGTCTATACGCAAGAACTATCCATCTGCTGAAATCCACTTTCTTACAAAAAAACAATTCACTCCAATTCTTGAAAATAATCCTTATATCAACAAAATAATAGAATATGATAGTCAAACTGATAAATTTAAAAATATAATTAAAAAGATTGCAAGAAATCAATATGATTTAATTATTGATTTACAATCAAAACTAAACTCTTTCTTAATCAAATTATTCACTGGAAATTCTAAGCATGTAACATATAATAAAAGGCATTTCTATAGGTGGCGCTTAACTCACGAATCATTATCAAAAAATTTAGCCCCAATCAAATCTACGGTTTATCTCTATGCTTCTGTTTTAGATAAACTCGGCATAAAATTGGATGATGAAAAATTAGATATCTTTTTGCCAGAAAATCAAGACGAGATTTATTCTGTATTTAACATTCCGAATTCCGCATTTCGCATTTCTATCTCGCCTGGAGCAACACATTTTACAAAACAATATCCGGCAGATTATTATTCACAGCTTGTTGATATGATTACAGATAAATTAAATGCTCAAATTATTTTATTAGGAAGTAAAAATGAGAAAAAATTGACAGCACAAATTTCAAATGGCTGTAAGAAAAAAATATTAGACCTTGCAGGCGAAACCGATATTATGGATATGGCAATAATTATCAAAAACTCAGAGTTGTTTATCAGTGGTGATTGTGGCCCAATGCATATCGCAGCAGCTTTAAATATACCACAAATTGCAATATTCGGTCCGACACATCCCAAACTTGGTTTTGCGCCAATCAATACAAATGCAGTTATTATTCAAAAGGACCTGCCCTGCCGTCCCTGTAGTTTACATGGAAGAGAAAAATGTCCGAAAACTCATTTCAAATGTATAATGGATATAAAACCTGAAGAGATTTTTGAAAAGATAGTAGACATTATTAAAAGAAATGATATAAAATGAGCCACATCATGCCGGAGGCAGATCCGCCTTTGGCGGAAAACCATACATCATGCCAGAGGTATATTCACTGCTGGTAGACAACTCTGAGTTTGGGGTGGAAGGCGCAAAAAAGGGGTCATTAATTTCCTTATATTTAATATAAAAAGATTTTTGTGATTTTTCGTGTGATTTCGTGGCTGAATTTCCTTAAGGAGTAAAATGAAGAATGCCAGACCTTTATGGAATGAATATTTTATGAAAATTGCCAAATTAGTTTCTTCCCGGTCCACCTGTTTACGAAGAAAAGTGGGAGCAATAATTGTAAAGAATAATCAAATAATCGCTACTGGATATAACGGTGCGCCAAAAGGTGTTCCGCACTGTGAAGAGGTCGGTTGTCTGAGAGAAAAACTAAATGTTCCTGCTGGAGAAAGGCATGAACTCTGTAGAGGAGTCCATGCAGAACAGAATGCTATCATCCAGGCGGCTGTAAATGGCAGCTCTGTAAAAAATTCTGTAATGTATTGTACTCATCAACCTTGCTCTATCTGTGCAAAAATGATTATTAATGCTGAAATAAAAACAGTTTATATTGGCGTATCATACCCGGATAAACTTGCAGAAAATATGTTTATGGATGCTGGTGTACAAATGATTTTGTATGATATTAAAACAAAAGAACTAAAAAGAATCATTTAATGATCAGAGAATTATTAGAAATATTTCTATTCAGACTCTTTTATCATATTTTTGAAATTATTCCACTTTCAATTGGTTTGACCTTTGCCAGAATTATCGGTTCGCTCAATCTTTGGATTCTGAAAATCCGTGTAAAAGTTGTCATTAAACAGCTCCACGAGGCATTCCCGGAAAAATCTGATAAAGATATAAAAAGAATCGCAAAAGAAACTTTCATTAATTTCAGCAAATATGCTGTCGAATTTTGCTGGTTTTCCTCAAAGTCTATTGAAGAAAAAAATAAATATGTATCTTTATATGGATTTGAAAATATTAACATAGCTTTATCTTATGGCAAGGGACTTATTTTGCTGACGGGACATTTCGGCAACTGGGAGCTTGCCGGGCAAATCATTGCACAATATACAAATAAATTATATGCAGTTGCCAAAAAACAACGAAATCCATATTTTAATAACTTTATTAATAATATACGAACAAGCAATAAAGTTCATATTATTCCTCAAAAATATGCTTTTCGTGGAATTGTCAAAGCAATAAAGAATAATAATAGCGTCCTGATTCTTGGGGACCAGAATGCTGGCAAAAATGGTATCTTTGTTGATTTCTTTGGCAAGCCTGCTTCAACATATCCTGGAACTGCCAAGATAGCCTTGAAATTTGGTTGTCCAATAATTTTTTCTGCCTGTCTCCGTCAACCAAATGGTAAGAATAGACTATATATTGAAAAACCAATTTTTTTAAAGCAAAGAGAATGTCTCGAGAAAGATGTAAAAAATTATACTCAAGAATTAACATATTTGCTCGAAAAATGGATAAGACGATATCCTTCACAATGGTGCTGGTTACACAAAAGATGGAAAACTAAAAAAAACAATAGGCAAAAAATTTCTCCAAAGAGTTGACAGTTTTTAAATAAAGTAGTTTTTTGATTATTATTTTATACTAGTAAAGTAAGTAGGAGAAAAAATGGCAATAAAATTTAATTGTCCTGTATGTGGAACTGAAAAAATAGTATATATCGCCAAACGAGGAGAAAAAGTTCAGTGTGATCATTGTAAAGCGAAAATTATTGTGCCCGATGATGCAGTCGAAATAAAAAAAATAGAGAAAGAGGAAAAAAATCTTAACAAATACCCGACGCTAATATTAATAACGAGAATTTATGTATTCTTAGCTGTAATTGTGGGAATTGCAACTCTCTTTGGAATTGGCTATGGAATTTATTTGATTGTTGACTATGAAAAAGTCACTGGTACAACTATTTTAGTTTGCTCCTTGATTGGTGGATTTATTGGTGTAATCACCTTTTTAGCAATATCTGAGATAATTAAATTATTCATAGATATCGAATGCAACACACGAAATATAATAAATAGAAAAACTGCCAAAAAATAGTGATAATTTTTTATTACAAAAAGTATAATAAATGGAGGAAAACATGAAAAAGTATATTATATGTTCATTAATCATCTTATTTAGTTGTGCTATTTTGAATGCACAGGAGATAACTCAATTAACAGACATTCCCACAGCAGGAATTCTCCAAAAAGGTCAGGTTGGCTTTCCCATCTCAATAAGTAAGAACGCGGGAGTCTCTTTTGGCGCAAGTGTGGGTATTATACCAAAACTAATGTTTGGTATGGAATATGGTGGTGAATACATCTTAGGCGATTCAATCCCGGATTGGCATTCATACCCTGGCGTATTTGTTAAATATCGTATATTTGATGAATCTCCCAAAATGCCAGCTATTGCAATTGGTTTTGATTCTCGTGGATATGGCACCTTTATAGATTCCACCAATATCATTGATTCACTTGGTAATATTGACTCCCTTAACTATAAAGAGGTCAACCGTTATGAGATAAAATCAAAAGGTTTCTATATTGTTGCAAGTAGAAATTTTAACTTTTTGGGAAATCTCGGTATACATTTTGGAGTAAATTACAGTACTGAAAGAGATGACAATGATGAAGATCTAAATTTCTTTATGGGAATTGATAAAAGTATAAATCAACAAATTTCGCTTCTAACTGAATATGACTTTGCTTTTAATGACAATGGAAAAAACGGTAATGATGAAACTTATAGTTTCGGAGAAGGAAATGGATATCTTAATGCTGCTTTGCAACTGAAATGCTCTGAACATATTATCATAAAAATTCATTTCCGAGATTTACTGCATAACCAGTATAAGAATCCTGATAGAGCAATAACTATTCAATATTCCACTAATTTATAATCTCATATGACAAACCAAAAATGTATTAAGTCGCTTTTACTCAGCGGCTTTTTAATATTTTTTGCATTCCTATACTACAATGTATCTGCTCAAAGTTCATATTATTATTTCTCTCTTGCTGAAATTGCGATAAACAATGGAGATTATGCTAAAGCAGATTCTTTGTTGCAAGAGGCTCAAAAATTAGACCCAAATTCTAAAGAAATTCTAACAGAAAGATTAAATGCTCTTTATTATTTAGGCAAAAACAAAGAAATCATCAAATTATGCAAAAAGGCAGTAAAAAAGAATCCAGACAACCCGGTTCTCTATTTAGCACTTTCAAGTAGTTATCTAAAACTTAATGATACTAAAAAAGCAAAAAAATACCTGGACGAAGCAGAGAAATATGCGGGCGATGATGTTAATTTAATTTACGAAATCGCTGTCCAGCTCGCAAAATTAAATGAAAAAGAAAAATTTATTTCACTTCTAAAAAGGATATTAGAGATTAAGCCCAATTTTATTAATGCTAATGCATGGTTGGGTGATTATTACTTCAATCAAAAAGAATATAAAAAAGCTATAGAATACTTAGAGCATTTGCTAAATAATGAGAAAATAATTCTTTCCACACATTCGTCATTTATTAAACAGCTAATTCTATCATATTATTATACACAGAATTATAAACAAATTATAGAATTATCTAAATCTCTGCCTTTAGAAAATTTGGGCTCTGTAATTATACGAATTCTTTTCGTTTCATCTTTTAAAACTCAAGATTATCAAGCAACTGTTCATTATGGAAATATTATACTTCAAAAAAGTGAAAGGTTAGAGCAAGAATTTAGAGATGAAACTAACGAGATACTTGGAATAGCTGAATTTAACCTCCTGGATTTTCATAAAGCTTTTGCTCATTTCTCAAAAATTCAAAATGAAAACATTCTCCTCAGAAATCTCAAAATTATATCAACAATCTCACATCTTATAAATAATGGTGATTTATTGAACAGGCTGATGGTTTCTTACTCAAAAGAAGGCAATGATACACTGTTCTCCGTTTTACAAACCATAACAGCATATTTTTATGCTAAAAAAGATTCCTTAAAGCTCGCTAATAAAATCTTAGAAAAAATTAATGTCACAAAATTGCCAACAGAATTTGACAATGATTACATTCTAAATCTGCTCTCATACATTTATTTGAAAGCAAAAGATGATGTTAATACTGCCACAGAACTATTGAATAAACGCAAAGATAAAACAAGCCCAACTTTCCTCTGGATAGGAAATTTTTATAAGAACGAAAAACAGTATAAGAAAGCAATCTTTTATCTTAACCAGGCCATAAACGAAGACAGTACTAACATTGCTCAATATTTCTCTTTAGCTGCAATATATAATACAGTAAATAATGTGGAGAACGAGATAACTGTGCTTGAAAAAGCACTTCAATGCTTTCCGGAGAATCCAGAACTATTGAACTGGCTGGGATATACTCTTGTTGATAATAATATTCGTTTGAATTATGCTCTTACACTTTTACAAAAAGCTGTTTCACTTGACTCCACTAATGCATATATTTGGGATAGTGTAGCCTGGGCTTACTATAAACTCGGGAATTATGAAAGAGCATTGAAGTCTATGAAATTAGTATTAGAAAAGGATGTGCAGGATACAGTTGTTCGCTATCATCTTGGAAATATTTACTTTAAACTTGGGCAGATTGAATCAGCAAAAGAAAATTGGAATTCAGCAATAGAGATAAATAATAATGATGGGGCAAAGTTAAAATCAGAGGAGATGTTAAGGAAAATTGGAACTTTAAAGCATTAGATACAAAATGATTTTATTTTGGCATTCGTATATCATATATTAATTAATGAAATTATATAAAAGGTTTTAATAAAAATAGTATGGAGAAAATAATGGAAAATAATAAGAGATACAAATATTATTGCAGTGAATGTGGTGCAGAGATTTCAATAGACGACAAAATTTGTCCAAAATGTGGTGCAGATGTAAGTGAGATTAATGAAGATGAATCTAAAAATGACATTGAACAAAAAACCTCAAAGAATCGTTATTCTGCCCTAAAAACTATATCAGGTTGTTATACAATTTTGGGTTGGCTTGTAGCCATAGGTGCAGTGTATGCAATATTTTATGGTATTAGCAAAAATAATATACCCTTTATTATCGTCTCAATAATTTTGGGGTTAGTTGTCATTATAACACTATTTGCAACTTCCGAATGGATAAAACTATTTATTGATTTAGAAAAAAATACAAGGGATCAGAATAAGCTATTATTTAACTTACTAAAAAGTTTTAGATTTTCTTATCCTAAAGGAGAAAGGGATGAAGATAAAAAAAATAATCAGAAAGAAAATTGAAAAGAAGGAACGCTTTGTTTTTGGGAAAATAAACACAATACTTCTCACTTCAGCACTGATAGTTATTATTATTGGTTTTATCATTGTTAATTCCGAAAAAAATTTGGGTGCGATTCTTCTTGTCATTGGCTATGCAGTGCTTGTCCCTCTTTCACTTCTGGTTAGAGAAAAAAAGTCCAGAGATAAAACTATATCTCAAAAAACCCAGAAATGAAACGAAAAACAATTTTCACTCTATTCCTAATATTTACATTAGTTCCTTTAATAGAGTTAGGAATTTTAATTAGGATTGGCAGATATATAGGTTTTTGGAATACAATTGCAATAATTCTTATTACTGGAATTTGTGGTGCCTTCCTTGCAAAGCATCAAGGTTTATGGGTGATTGGTGCTATCAAAAGAGATATTGCAAATGCTGTTTTCCCTGCTGACAAACTATTTGATGGAGCTTTGATTTTAGTTGGTGCAACTTTATTAATAACACCCGGATTGTTAACCGATATTTTGGGAATACTATGCCTGATTCCAGTTACAAGGAAAGTCTTAAAATCCCAAATAAAAAAATTTGTGGGGAAAAAAATAATAACAATTCATACTTCAAGATATACAAAATAAATCTAAATTTTTATTTTTGCCTTTTGCCTTTTGCCTTTTACGGAACAGAGTTCCGTGCTACTTACCTTTTACCTTTTACCTTTATTATCCCACCACCAATAACATAATCTCCATCATAAAAAACAACTGATTGACCTGGTGTAATACTCAATTGTGGTTCAGCAAAAATAACTCTCATTTTATCTTCTTCAGGAATTATCTTGCATGAACTTTCTTCAGTCTGATAACGAATTTTGGCATTTGCTGTAATTGTTCTATCCAATTTATCAAAATAAATCCAATTACAATTGTCTGCATATAATTCTGAACTATATAAACTTTCTTTTGGTCCTACAACAATCTCGTTTGTTTTACTTTTTATCCCAACTACATAAAGAGGATGCGGTGCTGTTATCCCCAAACCTTTTCTCTGTCCAATTGTATAAAATGGATAACCTTTGTGAACACCGATTATTTCACCTTCCAAATTGAGAATATTTCCAGGAAATATCTGATTTGGAAATCTCTTTTGTAAAAATGCTTTATAATCATCATCCGGAACAAAGCAGATTTCCTGGCTTTCCTTCTGGTTTTCAACTGGCAGATTATATTTCTTTATTTTATCTAAAATTTCATTTTTTGTATATTTTGCCAGAGGAAATAATGTATGTGAAAGTTGGAATTGGTTTAATCTCCATAAAAAATAAGATTGGTCTTTAGTCTTATCCATTCCTTTTTTAAGATAATAACGATTGTGCTTTTGATTAAATTCAATGCCTGCATAATGTCCAGTTGCAAGATGTGTTGCTCCCAATTCTAAAACTCTGTCCAATAATAACCCCCATTTTATCCTCCTATTACATAAAACACAAGGATTTGGGGTCTTGCCTTGAAAGTAACTCTCACAAAAGTTTTTGATAACAATTTCTGAGAACCTCTTCTCAGCGTTGATAAAGATATGTGGAATTTTTAGGGCATTACAAATTTGCTTAACTTCCGGGAAAGTGTCTTCTTTATTTTTAAGACTGTTTTCTTTGGCAGGATGGTGATGACAATACATCTTCAAGGTTACTCCAAAAATATCATAACCCTGTTCTTTTAATGTAATTGCAGCAAAGGTACTGTCCACTCCTCCACTCATTGCTACCGTTATTTTCTTTTTCATAAATTTATTAAAATTAATTCTAATAGTTTCGTCAAGTTTAAACTAATTTTAACCACAAAGGCACAAAGAAAATAAATATACACTCTCATTCCCAAGCCCCAGCTTGGGAATGCTTAATGCCATTTTCATGCTCCTTTGCCTGCCCCGTTAAATTTCTTCCTATTTAATGGGGTGTCCCGATTTATCGGGGAATGTATATTTCATATTAAATATAGAAAGCAGAACCTAAAAATTGCGTCAAGTTTGAAGTGTTTCATATGCATACTCCAATTACAAGTTTAGGAAACCAAATATTCCTCCTTATGACTTAGTGTCTTCGTGGCTAAAAAAAATTGACAAAAAAATAATACATACAAAAAGTTTTTCTATGGAATTAAAACATGAAAATATCTTTACGGTCACAGAAATAACAAAGCATATCAACAATATTTTGCAAAGCAATATTCCAGCTCTGTGGATAAAGGGAGAAATTTCAAATTATAAAAGACACTCTTCAGGTCATATTTATTTTACTTTGAAAGATGAGCAAAGCAGCCTTCTTTGTGTATTTTTCCATCAATACAATCAATATCTTCGTTTTGAGCCAGAAAATGGAATGGAGGTTATCTGCTTTGGACAGATAAAAATTTATGAAGGGAGTGGACAATACCAGTTATATGTAAATCAAATTCGTCCACTTGGAATTGGTGATTTAGAGATAGCTTATCGTAAATTAAAAGAAAAATTAGAAGATGAAGGATTGTTTGATGAGAAATGGAAAAAACCTATTCCAGAATTCCCATCCAGCATTGGTATTGTTACTTCACAAACTGGTGCTGCAATTCAAGACATAAAAAATGTAATTACTCGAAGATTTCCAGTAAAAATCTTTTTATATCCAGCAAAAGTTCAAGGTTCAGAAGCAGGTAAAGAAATTGTATCCGGAATCAAAACATTTAATAAACTCAAAAATGTAGATGTAATTATTGTTGGACGAGGTGGTGGTTCCTTAGAGGATTTATGGGCTTTCAATGAAGAGATAGTTGCACGAGCAATATTTGAATCCGAAATTCCTATCGTATCAGCTGTTGGGCATGAAGTAGATTTCACCATTTCTGACTTTGTTGCTGATTTGCGGGCTCCAACTCCTTCTGCTGCCGCAGAATTAGTTGTGCCAGACAGAGAGAGTGTTCAAAACGGACTTGATACATATTCACAAAGATTAACTTCATTAATGCAAAATGATTTACAATATCAACAAAGTAAATGCACAGAATTAAAACTAAGATTAGAAAAATCCCATCCGAAAAATCTATTGCAAAGTTATATGCAGCAGATTGATGAATTGCAATATCGTTTAAAGGATACTTTGAAAAGATTTTCAGATTATAGATTGCTACTTGAAAAACTAAAAATAAAATTTTCACAAACATTCAGAATTTCGTATATTGAAAATCCAAAAAGCAATCTTCTCTATTATAAGGATAATTTAACTAAACTTATCCTAAAAAATCTCTCTAACAAACACGACACATTTTTAAACCTAACTGCAAAATTAGAAGAATTAAACCCTCTAAAAATCCTGAAAAGAGGTTATAGTATCACCAGAAAAAATAAAAAAATAATAAATAGCATAAAAAAATTAAACCTTAAGGACAAAATAAATGTGCACTTTGTGGATGGTGAATGTAGTTGTGAAGTAGAAGAAATAAATAAAAAGGTAAAAGGCAAAAGGCAAGTAGCACGGAACTCTGTTCCGTAAAAGGTAAAAGGTAAAAATCTCAAATGACAAATGACAAATTACAAATTACAAATACAATTGTTTTCATTATTATCTTTTCTATTTTGTTTTCCTATAAAATTGCCTTTGCAAAATCCAAAGCTTTATGGGCAACCGCCTGGGAAATAAACTCACAAGAAAAAGTCGTTGAGGTCGTCAAATTCGCTTACACATACAATTTTGATGCAATCTTTGCTGAAATCCGTTATAGAGCTGATGCCCTTTATATTCCAAATAAATCTGACAGCACTTACAGCAATCCAGAAAAAAGGTCATATTTTTTAGAAGATTCTGACAATGACTTTGACCCTTTTGGATACTTACTAACTCTCTCACATCTTTTTCATATTAAAGTATATGGTTGGATTACAACATTTGTCGTTACTCCAAATAAGGTAGATAGATTGCCTGAATCTCATATCTATTTCCAACATCCAGAATGGATTACCTGCAAAAAAGATTTTACTCCTATGAATACAAATGTACCTGCTGGTGCGTTTCTCGACCCAGGCATTGATGAGGTCAAAGATTATACAGAAAATATTATTCTTAATATTATCAGTAATTACAATCTTGATGGAATAATATTAGACTATGTTCGGTATCCATATATTGATTATGGTTATAATCCAACAGCGATTCAAAAATTTGAAACTGATGTAAAAAATGGCTTTCACTCTGATGATTTCTCTCTATGGAGACAAGAACAACTTACTAATTTTGTGAAGGATATCGGAACAAAAATTAAGAATGTAAAACCTGATATCACATTTGCAATTACAGTTAAACCAGAATATGATAAAGCAAAAAAATACTATTTTCAGAACTGGAAGAAATGGTTAAAGAATGATAATTTGGACTTCGTATGCCTGATGATATATACAAAATCAGATATGGAATTTGAAAGAATTGTTGATAGAAATTTATTTGATATTAATAAACAAAAAATCGGAATATCAATTCGTGCCTGGGATGATGAGAAAAAATATCCTGCAAAAAAAATAACTTCTAAGATTAATTTGTGTTATAAATATGGATTTGGCGATATATCTTTATTTCATTTTGGTGGAGTTATTGAAAATGATTTTTTTGAAATTGACTATAATCAATAAAAATAATTAAATAGTATAAAAATTATGGATTGAACTTATGAGAATAGATGTTTTGTTGAACAAATTATGTATTGTAAAACACCGTTCTATAGCTAAAAAAGCATGTGATAAGGGATTGATTCAGATTAATGGAATGAATGTAAAGGCATCCAAATCAGTAAAAGTTGGGGATATTATCAGAGTATCTTTGTGTCCGTTCAGGCTCGGACTGACCGAGACTAATGAGTTTATTCTGGAATTTGAAGTTACTCAAATTCCAGAAGTAAATATTAGCAAATCTCAAATAAATAATTACTATCATCTTGTAGTAAAGAATCAAATTTAGATGCCAATTCTTTCTCCAAATTACTGAAAAAATTTTATGTAACTCATTCGTATAAGTAAGAATAGAGGAAATAATAAGTTGAAACTTGTTATTTAAGAATCTTTATAAAGATTAGGAGTATGCCGATTATTTTTGCAAAAAGATTGACAAGATTATTTTTTTCTCAAAAATAATGTTATCAATTTGAGGGTCAAAATGAAGAAAGAATACAGAATGTCAAAACAGAATGGAACTGCCATAATATTCCAATATACTATTCCTTTGCCTAATTTCTCATTCTCAATTTTTTACTTTGATTTTTATTTTACTACCCCCCCAGAAAATCCAATCGCTAAAATACGCATTTATTTTCAGACAAAAAAATATAACTTTATCCAAGACTTTATCTCGGAAAGATAAATACTTATGTTTAATTGGGGTAAATAAATTCGTTTAGTTGTGCCTTCCTACTCCGATGTTTATGAATAGGAAGGCAATAATTTAACATACCAAAAAACAAAAAAAATTATCCTTAAAAGAGGAGAAAGGGAATAAAATGAAAACAAAAAAGATATATCTAATTGGAATATTATTTATTATTTTAGTATTCCAATCATTACTTTTTGCAGTTCCTATAGATTTGAACATAGCAGAGGATGTTGCTGACTTTCAATTAGTAGTTAAAGAAAAAACAGATGATTATTCTTTTTCTAATATAACTGTATTCCAGAATGATGAAGGAGATACATTAGCTTATATCGCAAATCTTGAACCCTATGGATTTATTATTGTAACTCCAAATACTGATATAACACCAATTCTAGCTTATTCATTTAACTGTAATTTCCCTAGGGATGATGATGAAAACAATATTTTATATCATATGGTAAAAAACGATATGGAACTAAGGCTACAAGCGATATCTGACACTACTTTTCCTAAAATACAAGAGAATAATGACTTATGGAATAAATATATTTCTGAAGATATTGATTACTTTTTAGACAGTGATTTCCAACAGTGGCCTGAAGAAGGAACAACGGCTACAAGCGGTTGGATTGAAACAACATGGACTCAAGGTGGTCCATATAATATATTTTGCCCACTTGACCCTAATTCTTATGTACGTTCTGTTACAGGTTGTGCAGCAACAACTTTAGCCCAAATTGTCAATTATTATTGTGGATATATCGGAAATAAAAGATTTGATGATAATGATGATTATACTTCACTTACTTGGGGTAATGATATTATTATTGATGATGAATATTATATTTATGATTTCCCATCCTTTCCTGAGTTAAATTCATATCTAGATGATCTTAAGATTCATTATAAAGAAAATATTCTTGAAAATGAAGATATAGCATCATTAAATTTTGCATGTGGAGTCTGTCTTCAGATGAATTATTCTTGCACTAAATCAACTAATTTCAAATCAGTTTGCCGGGTATTATTAGAAAAATATTGTTATGATTCTGCTGAACATATTAATGAATCTAATCCTCTATTCTATAATACATTAATTGCCGATATGATGGAAGGAGAACCTGCAGAATTAATAATTGCTGAACCAGGAACAGGAGGTGCTCATTCAATAATCTGCGATGGTTATAATACAAATGATTTTTACCATCTTAATTTTGGCTGGGGAGCATTTTCTCCTGATTATATTCCTCTTGCATGGTACTCGTTACCTGATGGCATTCCTTCATCTTATAATAATTTAGGTTATGGGACATTAAATATTAAACCACCTAAGGGAACTATTGAAGGTAATGTTGTATTGAATAGTGGGAATGGCAATGTTACTGATGTAAATATTTTGATAGGCAACCGAATATACCACCCAGATATAAATGGCGATTATTCAATACAATTACCATCAAAATATCCGTATGGTCGTCAACCGAGTTTATACAATATTACGGCTACATTATATGGATTTGAAGATTCTACTATTGTAGATGTTGAAGTTTACAAAGACCATACTACCGTAGTTCAAGATATTATACTATTTGAATATGAACCTGTAACAATTCATGTTCCAGATGACCAACCAACTATACAAAGTGGAATTGATGCTGCAAATGATTGTGATACTGTCTTGGTGTCTGAAGGAACATATTATGAGAATATTAATTTCAATTTGAAAAGAATAACAGTTTGTTCAAAATATGTAATAGAAAATGATGAATCATATATAGCAAATACAATTATTGATGGAAATCAGAATGGGCATGTAGTTGAATTTAGCAATGGAGAAGATTTAAACGCAATTTTGACTGGTTTTACAATTACAAATGGATACGCTAATGAAGGTGGTGGGGTTTATATCAAATCTTCGTCTCCCAGATTAGAACATTTGATAATTACTGGGAATTGTGCATTTCACCTTGGAAGTGGAATATATTGTTATAATGCAAGTCCTTTTATTTCAGAGATAACTATATCTGATAATGAAGGAGTAGGATGTGCACTTTGTTGTTACCGATATTCTTATCCAATTATAAAAAATGTCAATATCTTTGGTAATTATGATGAAAGAACCGGTGGCGGGATTATGTGCATGAACTCTGACCCAAGTTTAATAAATGTTACAATAAGTGGAAATACTATTGATGATTATGTAGAAGGTGGGGGAATTTATTGTGACATAAATTCCATACCAACCTTAGTAAATTGTATAATATGGGGTAATACTCAACAGTCAATCTATCTTGGTGATAATTGTGATGTAGTTGCAACATATTCAGATATAGAAGGTGGCTGGTCTGGAGAAGGAAATGTAGATATTGCCCCTCTATTTGTCAATCCATCCTTTGGTGATTACTCCTTATCGCAAACAAGCCCCTGTATAGATGTAGGATATCCTGAGATATTTGATCCCGATGGAACTAGATCGGATATGGGGGTATTTAGTGCCAAGTCAGAAACCTATACACTCAAGGAAGGCATAAACTGGAAATCTTTTCCACGATTACATCCTAATAATACTAACGCCCTTGACGTTTTAGAACCCATCTTAGACCCAGATGTTCTTAATAGAGTGGTATATGAGGATGAACCTGTAATCTGGTATAATTATGCAATTGAAGACTGGGTAAATGATCTTGAAGATGGAAATTTTCGCAGTATAGATGGTTATAAAATAAGTATGCATCAGGATGCAGAGCTGTCAGTTTCAGGCTATCTTGAAAATCCTTCAACTGTTATCGATCTCTATGCAGAAGTGGACAAAGGTCCTTGGCCTCCACCATTAGAAGATGGAAATTGGATTGGTTATTTCATTCCTGGTAGCCAGTTATGGCAGATTGCATTTTCTGAAATATTGGGTAAGATTACCTTTATTAAAGCTGATGATTGGGCATATATTCGTAATTATACTGTTAATTTACCATATACAGTTGACTATGGAAAATTATACATTGTTGGTGTTTCTGAAGATTGTAGCTTTATCTGGCAGGGTTTTGGGCAATCACCAGCAGAGCCTTATAAAAAACAGCAAACAGAAGTATTTAGCTATGAAGAGGATTTAGATTACATGCCAATCTTCGTAGATAGTACAGAAGCTCTTAACGATATAGATGAAATAGGTGTATTCCTTGATGATGAATGTATTGGTGCCAGTGTTGTAGAAGGTTTTCCAGTCTTTATCCCCGCATACATAGAAGATGACGATTCTACAGGAAATAAAGACTTCAATGAACTATCTTTTCAGGTGGCAACTTATGGTAAAGGTGGAAAAAGAAGCATCCCAGCTTTTGTATATAATGAGACTCAAGATGCTTTTGTTCAAAAGCCTGTTATTCTTGATAAAGATAGCTATGCAGTTGTAAGATTAGGCACAGGAGAAGGGATAGAATTACCAAAAGAATTTACACTCTATCAGAACTTTCCAAATCCAATAACCAGTTCTACAACCATTTCCTTTATTCCATCACCAGGAGTTGAAAAGTCTGAAATAAAGATATACAATATCAGAGGGCAACTTGTAAAAGAATTCAAAAATCAAAATGCAAAAGGCAAAATGAATATAGTTGAATGGGATGGAAAAGATAACAATGGCAAACAATTATCAAGTGGAATATATTTCTATAAGTTAATTTCTGGAGAAAAAACAGCGGTTAAGAAGATGGTCTTGATGCGATAAATAGTAATAACACACCCCGTCCTCCGATTTCATCGGAGTCCACCCCTCTCCCGCCAGAGGACGGACAGGCAAGAGGGGATTCTAAAAAATTCCCCTCTAATAAGAGGGGAAATCCCGATTTTCCCGATTTATCGGGATCCCGATAATATCGGGAATCGGGAAGGGGTGTGTTATAACATTGAGTAATAGTAATATCAATTAGCCTAATAAGGAAGAAAATCATGCTAAAAAGATTAATATTATCATCCCTTTTTATTTTATTATTTTTTTCATCTTTGCTTTTTTCAGATACAATTATTGTAGATATAAATGGAGGAGGTAATTACCTCTCAATTCAAGAAGGTATAAATGCAGCCATAAATGGTGATACAGTATTAGTCTATCCTGGAACTTATTACGAGAATATAAACTACAATGGGAAGAACATAACAGTTACCAGTAAATATCTTACAACTGGAAATAATTCTTACATTGATTCAACAATTATAGATGGTAATCAAAACGGTAGTGTCGTTACTTTTGAAAGCGGAGAAGATAGTACTGCTGTTTTAAGTGGTTTCACAATCAAAAATGGAAGTGGTATGCCATACGGAAGCTCAAGTAGAGGCGGTGGTATTTTTTGTTATGGTAATAATCCTACTGTAAAAAACTGTGTTATAAAAGAAAATACAGCCGGAAGTGGTGGAGGTATATGCTGTAAATCATCAATTATTGATTTATCTGATGTAATTATTGAAAATAATCATGTTCAGTATAATGGCGGGGGCATATTTTTTTGGAATAATGCTTCTGCAAATTTTGATGCAGAGAACAGATGCAGTATATTTTTAAATTATGCCTCCACTGGTTGTGAACTTCGGGCTATCAATTGCAATATAATAGATATTATTTTGGATACATTCACTGTTATTGAACCCAGAGAATATTTCGTATATCCTTTAGAGAACTTTACTTTTGATATACTGAACTGTAAGGTTGAGCCAGTAAATCAAGATTTATATGTCAGCCCTGAGGGTAATGACAATAATAGTGGCTTAACATATGAGGAACCATTAAAGACAATATCCTTTGCTTTAACAAAAATCGCGTCTGATAGCACCCATCCCAATGTAATAAATCTGGCAGATGGCATTTATTCCCCATCTTTTACTGGTGAGAAATTCCCCTTAAATTGCAGAAGTTATGTCTCAATCATAGGGGAAAACGAACAAAGCGTTATTCTTGATGCAAATAATCTATCGCATATTATAACCTGCATTTGGAGTGATAATCATTTTTCTATAGAAAACCTAACTATTCAAAATGGGTATTCTGACATTGGTGGGGGAATTAGTATTTATAGCAACTCCAGTCCAATTATAAAAAATATCACTTTGAAAGATAATATTGCTGATATGGGGGTGCATATTTTTTGTTTTGATAATTGCAATCCCATATTTGAAAATGTAACTGTAAGAGGAAATCCTTCAGTCCTTTTAAGTAATGAACCAATTTCCATACGTGATAATAGTAACCCTGTGTTTATTAATTGTGTTATAGAAGACAATATTATTGATCCTGAAGGAACGGGTGCTGGAGCCATGGGATGTATTGGACATTCCAATCCAATATTAATTAACACAAAAATCGTTCACAATAATGATTATCATACAAGTGGAATTCATCTCTATAATGGCTCACAAGATGAAGGGCCTATTTTAATTAATTGTACAATATGTAACAATTCAGATTGTTCAAACGGCACAATTAATCAACTGGCTCACACTAATCTTGCTTTAATCAATTGCATTTTAAGGAATTACTCTGATGATGAAATATTTTTCTCTACATCCGGAGATCCAGATACAGTTACCATTTCATACACTAATATTGAAGATAGTATAAATGGCATCAATACAAACAACAATGGCACAATTCACTGGCTGGAAGGCAACATAGATCAAGACCCTTTATTCGTTGGTGGGGACCCTTTCAGTTACGAATTAACAGAAAATTCTCCCTGCATAGATGCAGGCAACCCAGATACAACAGGATTAAATTTACCACCTTATGACCTAGCTGGACAACCAAGAATATACAACGGAATAATAGATATGGGAGCGTATGAATGGCAAGGACAGGGAATAGATGAACCTGATACATCATTCATTAACAAATTATACCTTTTCCAGAATAAACCCAATCCATTCAGTTCATCAACAACCATCACATTTATCTCAGCAGATTATGAGAGAATAAAAGATTATAAACTATCAATCTACAATGCAAGGGGGCAACTCATAAGAACATATAATGGAAAAAAACATAACTTCTGGGTAAAGACAGATATAATCTGGGATGGGACAGATGAGAATGGAAAGAAAGTTTCAAATGGAGCTTATTTTTATAAATTGAGTTATGGAGATAACTCTGTGACGAAGAAGATGATTCTCCTTCGTTAAAACTTTAGATGATAAATTTTACTGATATGATAAGTTATTATAAAATGAAAAGATATAAAAGTGTAATTTTGCTAATATTATTTTATTCGTTTCTTACAACTTTATTTGCAATTGAATATGAATGGTATACTCAATCTTTTCCATGGGTAGGTGAAGAAGGAGAAAACCCGGAAGTAGTTTTTGCAGATTTAATTGAGCAGGATAAACTTGAAATGGTGCTGTTTGAACTTGAACCCATATTCTGGTATGATCCGTGTGATGGCTGGCACAATGCTATTGGCAAAATCAGGAATGACTGTGAGTATAAGATAAAAGTAAGAAAAGATGCAATTCCAAAAAGAATATTTAAAAAGATAGAGATCCAACCATATCGGGACCCTACTGTTATTATTGTAGACATAAATGGCACGGGGGACTACACTACTATTCAGGAAGGGATAGATGCATCTTCAAATGGTGATACAGTATCAGTATATCCTGGAACTTATTACGAGAATATCAACTACAATGGTAAAAATATAACAGTTGCCAGTCTTTACATAACTACACAAAACAATTCTTACATTGATTCAACGATAATTGATGGTAACCAGAATGGGAGTGTAGTTACCTTTGAAAGCGGAGAAGATAGTACTGCTGTTTTAAGTGGTTTCACAATCAAAAATGGAAGTGGTATGCCATACGGAAGTTCAAGTAGGGGAGGTGGTATCCTTTGTTATGATAGTAATCCTAAAGTAAAAAATTGTATTATAATAGAGAATAGAGCCGGAAGTGGTGGAGGTATATGCTGTAAATCATCAATTATTGATTTATCTGATGTAATTATTAAAAATAATCATGTTCAGTATAATGGCGGTGGTATATATTTTTGGAATAATGCTTCTGCAAATTTTGATGCAGAGAACAGATGCAGTATATTTTTAAATTATGCCTCCACTGGTTGTGAACTTCGTGCTATCAATTGCAATACAATAGATATTGTTGTAGATACATTCACTATAATGGAACCCAAAGATTATTTTGTATATCCTTTAGAGAACTTTACTTTTGATATACTTAACTGTAAGGTTGAGCCAGTAAATCAAGATTTATATGTCAGCCCTTATGGTAATGACAATAATAGCGGCATAACTGCTAATGAAGCATTAAAGACAATTTCCTATGCTTTGGTAAAAATTATTCCTGACAGTTCAGATCCACATACAATACATTTAGCCAATGGAACTTATTCTCCTTCTCAAACCGAAGAGATATTTCCATTATATTGTAGAAGTTTTGTATCATTACAAGGAACAGATGTTAATTCTACTATTCTTGATGGAGAAGAATTGAGTGGTATTTTATATTGTCGTAATGATAATGATTTTTCTATTGAAAATCTAACGATAAAGAACGGAAATTCACCAAAAGGCGCTGGTATTTGCCTTTCTTCTTCCAGTCCAAGTTTGACCAATCTTATCATCAACAACAATACTGCAACCGACTTAGGTGCTGGTGTTTACTGTAGTGGTTCGAATCCAAGCTTAAAAAATCTTATAATTATTGGAAATACTGCTATAGATGGAGCAGGAATTTACTGTTTAGGGTCAAATCCAATTATAAATAACATAACAATAAACAATAATACCGCAGAAGATTCAGGTGGAGGATTATGCAGTGGGTGTGAATCCTGCCCGACTTTAGAAAACTGTATTCTTTGGAATAATACTCCTCAAGAAATTTATTTAGATATACAAGGTTCAATTACAGTAACTTATTCAGATATTCAGGATGGAACAGGACAGCCCTGGTTTGGAGAAGGATGTATAGATATTGCCCCTCTATTTGTCAATCCATCCTTTGGTGATTACTCCTTATCTCAAAATAGCCCCTGTATAAATGCTGGTAACCCTGATCCGCAATACAATGACCCGGATGGCACACGAGCGGATATGGGAGCATTTACCGCAACCTTAGAAACCTATAGATTTGATAGCAATCGTATTAATTGGGTCTCATTACCAATTCTACACCCAGATAAGACTGATGCCTATGATTTCTTTGAACCGCTTATACAAAATGGAAGTTTGCGAAGAGTTCTATATGGAGATTATAAACTTTACGAGGATGAGACTGGTGTTTGGGTAAATGAAATCGGTGATTTACGGACAGTTGATGGTTATAAGGTAGAGATGTTTGAGCCCGATTTTATCTCTTTGTATGGTTATAAAGTACCACCTGACACTACAATATATCTATATGCAAAGGTTGATAAAGCTCCCTGGCCTCCACCATTAGGGGATGGAAACTGGATTGGTTATTTCATTCCGGGTAGCCAATTATGGCAGGTCGCATTTTCTGAAATATTGGGTAAGATTACCTTTATTAAAGCTGATGATTGGGCATATATTCGTAATTATACTGTTAATTTACCATATACAGTTGACTATGGAAAATTATACATTGTTGGTGTTTCTGAAGATTGTAGCTTTATCTGGCAGGGTTTTGGGCAATCACCAGCAGAGCCTTATAAAAAACAGCAAACAGAAGTATTTAGCTATGAAGAGGCATTTGATTATATGCCAATCTTTGTAGATAGTACAGAAGCTGTTGCTGGTATAGATGAGATAGGTGTATTCCTTGATGATGAATGTATTGGTGCCAGTGTTGTAGAAGGTTTTCCAGTCTTTATCCCCGCATACATAGAAGATGACGATTCTACAGGAAGTAAAGATTGTAATGAACTAGCTTTTCAGGTGGCAACTTATGGTAAAGGTGGAAAAAGAAGCATCCCTGCTTTTGTGTATAATGAAATGAAAGATGCTTTTGTAGAAGAAGCTATTATTCTTGATGCAAAAAGCTATGCTATTGTAAGATTAGGCATAGGAGAAGGAATTGAATTTCCAAAAGAATTTACACTTTATCAGAATTATCCAAATCCTATAACAAATTCAACTACGATTTCCTTTATACCAGCATCAGGAGTGAATAAGTCCGAAATTAAGATTTATAACATCAAAGGACAATTAGTAAACACTATTATATCAGCGATAAATGGTAAATCTCCAATTACAAATGTCATATGGAATGGTAAAGACCAAAATGGAAAATTCATGGCAAATGGAATCTATTTCTATAAATTGACTTCTGGTGATAAATCTGCAGTGAAGAAAATGGTTATTATGCGTTAAGAAATAATTATGGAGTACGACTCTCCAGAGTCGGATATAAAAATATATTTCTATTTTCCTGCTCTGGAGAGCAGGACTCCAAGTAAATTAATGGAAATAAACTATGCAAAAAAATATATTTTTAACAATTATTTTTATTTTATCATTATTTTCATTCTCTTTACTTTTCTCAAATACAATCATCGTAGATACAACCGGAACTGGAAATTACATTACTATACAAGAAGGAATAAATGCTGCTGTTAATGGAGATACCGTATTAGTCTATCCTGGGACTTATTACGAGAATATAAACTTCAATGGCAAGAATATCACGGTTGCAAGTAAATATATTACTACACAAAACAATTCCTATATAGATTCAACAATAATTGATGGTAATCAAAATGGGAGTGTTGTAACTTTTAACAGTAGTGAGGATAGCTCTACAATTTTATGCGGTTTTACTATAACTAATGGAACCGGAACAATATATCATCATATTTTTACTTGTGGTGGTGGGATTTATTGTGATGATGTAAGTCCAACTATATCAGATTGCATTATTATGAATAATACGGCAAAATGGGGAGCCGGAATACACTGCTTCTCATCTAATATTATTTTGAAAAATGTCACTATCTGTAACAATCATGCAATTTTTATTGGTGGTGGACTCTGCTTGCGTAATAATTCTACAATAATATTTGATTCAAATAATCGTTGTAATATTTATCATAACTACTCCAGTGTAGGAAGTGATATTTTTTTGTTTGATTGTAATGAGATTACAGAAATAGTTGTGGATACTTTTACTGTACAAAATCCAGATCAAGATTTCGTTAATACATTTTATAGTACTCCCGTAAGTTTTGATATACTCAATGGTAAGATTGTTCCATTGAATCAGGATTTATATGTAAGTCCTACTGGAGATGATGAAAATAGTGGATTGAGTATTGAAGATCCACTAAAAACCATATCATATGCTTTATTAAAAATTGCATCTGACAGCACCAATCCTAACAATATACACCTTGTAGAAGGGATATATTCTCCATCATTGACAGGCGAAAGATTTCCTCTTAATGCTCGCAGTTATGTAGGAATAATAGGAGAATCTGAGGAAATTTCGATTATAGATGGTGATAGTATATTTTACTTAATAAACTTTGCTTTTTATGATGAACATATCCGGCTTGAAAATTTAACAATTCAACATGGAAGTTCAGAATATGGAGCTGGGATAAAATTTACTTATTATTCTAATGGAATAGTTAAAAATGTAACAATCAAAGATAATATCACTTTGGAAGGAGGAGATGCTGGAGGTTTATTTTGTAGGGATAATAGCAATCCAACATTTGAGAATGTTACTATTATAGGTAATTCTGCTGGTGTTGGCGGAGGTGTAAAAGTAGTAGAGAGTAGCCCTGTTTTTATAAATTGTATAATTTCTTATAACTCTGCCGATCCTACATATATTGGGACAGCAGGCATTTCTTGTATTAACGAATCTTCATTAATACTAATTAATACTTTACTTATTAAAAATTCTGGAAATGAAACTGCTGGTATATATTTAGGAACAAATTGTTATTCTACTTCAGTAAATAATTCATTCGTAGACAATAATGGTAATAATACCATCTATTTACGAGAAAATGGGAACATAGAATTGGTGAATTCAATTATTTGGAATAATACTAACAAAGAGATATACTTTTATCATAACTATGACCCAAACTATGCTGAAATCTCTTACACTGATATTAAGAATGGAGAATCTGGCATACAAACCAACGGGAATGGCACATACTATTGGGGACCTGGTAATATAAATCAAGCTCCTCTTTTTGTAGATTCACTCAACGATAACTATCAATTGCAGCAAGGTTCTCCCTGCATAGATGCCGGCACTCCCGACACTACAGGTCTAAACCTGCCACCAACGGACCTTGCAGGTAATCCAAGAATATATAATGGCAGAATAGATATGGGCGCATACGAATGGCAATTTCCAGGAGTAGATGAACCAGATACATCATTTATAAACAAATTATATCTTTTCCAGAATAAACCCAATCCATTTAGTTCATCTACTACTATAACATTTATTTCAGCAGATTATGAGAGAATAAAGGATTACACGTTATCAATATACAATGCAAAAGGACAACTCATAAGAACATATAATGGAAGAAAACATAACTTCTGGGTGAAGACGGATATAGTCTGGGATGGAACAGATGAGGATGGAAAGAAGGTTTCAAATGGAGCTTATTTTTATAAATTGAGTTATGGTAATAATGTCGTTACGAGGAAGATGATATTGGTAAAGTAATGTGATAGCCTTTACAAGAACCATCCTTTAAAAATAAAGAAGTAATGGTTATTCATAGAAATAATTATACAATTATCTATTCAACTCATCAAAAGTATCCATATATTTTTTAAGAATATTAGCTCTACTATGGTGTCGCAATCTTTCTTTTGCTTTTTCTTCAATCTGGCGGACTCTTTCTCTGGTAATGTCAAAAATATGTCCAACCTCTTCCAGAGTCCGTGGTGTTGCATCTCCAATACCAAATCGGAGTTTAATAACCCTTCTCTCACGCTTGCTCAGGGTTGACAAAACAGATTCTACTTGCTTTCTGAGAAGAGTCCTCTCTGCAATTTTTTCTGGAGAAATTACAGTGTCGTCTTCAATAAAATCACTTAAAGTAGTATCTCCTTCCTCATCACCAACAGGTTTATCAAGCGAGACAGGTCGCTTTGATACATTAATAATACTTTTGACCTTTTCAACTGGTAGGTCTAATTTCTGAGCAATTTCTTCTGGATAAGGTTCTCTTCCCAAAGATTGCACAAGCGAGTTATGTGCTCTTGCAACTTTATTAATAGCTTCTGCCATATGCACAGGCACACGGATTGTGCGAGATTGGTCAGCGATTCCCTTTGTTATTGACTGTCTAATCCACCAGGTAGCATAAGTAGAAAATTTATATCCTTTGTGATAGTCATACTTTTCAACAGCTTTTATCAAACCTATATTCCCCTCTTGTATTAAATCTAAGAAGCTCAGTCCCCGATTATTATACTTTTTTGCAATACTAATAACGAGTCTGACATTAGCCTTAATCATATCATTTTTTGCAATCTCTTTCTCGCGAGTAGCAATTTTAATATCATCCGTTAGTTTCTTTAATTCATCTGCAGTCATCCTTGTTTCTAATTCAACACGACGAATCTTACGGCGATTGTTCTTAATTTTTTTAAGAGCATCAATAAAGATATTTGGGTCTAAACCTGTAGTTTCTGCCACTTCATTAAAATCTTTCTTGCTTTTTTCTGCTCTCCTGCCAAGTGTACAGATTTTTGCCGGAGTATAATTTTTGATATTGCTCACAAAATTAATACGGTTTACACTGATGGATATTCTACCTAACAGACTGTTTATCCGATAAATTAACCTTTGAATTAAAGAATTAGTGGAATAGATATCTTCAAACAAATTCAGAATCTTTTCTCGGTTTTCTTGAATTTTTTCGCCTACTGTTTGGTTCTTGGAAAGCTTTTTAGTTGGTTTCTTATTAATAATTTTCGCAATTTCATCAGAACAGACTAATGCCTCTTTAGTTTTCCTTTCTAACTCATTTATCAGCCTTTCATTATTTTCTTTGTCAAACCAACTTCCAAATTCAATCTTGAGTATATGATCAATTTTCATTTTGCCTTCACGGTAATGTTTAACTACATTTTGAAATTCCTTTAAGCTACTTGCACATAGTAGAGTCATACGATTGATTCGTTTCTGTGCATTCTCAATTCTCTGAGCAATTTCTGCCTCCCCTTCAGGTGTAAGCAATGGAACTTTGCCCATATCTTTTAGATACATACCAACAGGGTCATCAAAATATCGTATCTTTAAAGGGCTAGGCTTGGGTTTGTAAACCCTTTTTTGTTTGCGAATCCTACCCTTTATTGTCTTATCAACTATCTCAAGACCGCTATCTTTTAACTCATTAAAGATATCATCAATTTTATCCAAAAATATTGGATTGTCAGGCAGCATTCTATTAATCTCATCATAAGTAACATACCCACGGTCAGAACCTTTACGTTTTAATTCTTCAATAAATTGACTGATTGTCTTCATAAAATCTCCTGAACTTTACAATAGTTTTCAAGAATAGATAAAAAATTTTTAAAACAGATGAAAAAGTTTGCTCAACTTTCTTATATTATACCTTTAACTTAATAATTTTCTTACCACCCCACCTTTTAGTTGATGGATTTTCTTTTGTATTACTTTTTTTTCTCGTAGATTCTCAAAATTATCTGGATGTTCAATAATTTCTTGATTAATCTTTTGCAAGTCCAAACTTAACTTTCTAATTTGCAATCCATTCAGTAATTTATGTAGAGCAGTTTTTGAAAATTCTCCTTCAAAAAACATAATGTCAGACACAAAATCAATTTCATCAGGTTCAAAATAGTCTAATAATTTTGAGCTCTGGGCTGTAAATTGAATTAGATTATCCTGTTTTTTAATTATAGAAACCAATTTTTTGAATATTGGATGAGTAAAATACTCCTGTTCAAGAAAAGGCACAGCATCTGCACATTCTTCGGGAAAATTTACAACGATTTTCAACAACTCTTTTTCACCCAGTCCGCCAGCTGGCGGATTGGCTTTCAAGGAAGCATATCTTTTAAAAGATTTAGTTAGGCGCCTATTTATTGATTTAATAATATTTGTTTCGCTAATTCTAAATAAAGCGGAACCCTCCTGTATGTACATTTCCCTTTGGACAGGATTCTGGATAAGCATCAAATCATCAATCAATTCATCAATTGCATCCTCTTTATTTTCAAGACTTTTATCTGCATTTTTATAAACTTTTATAAATTGATAAAAACTAAACGCTTTATCAATTTCTTCTTGTAACTTCTCTGCACCAAATTCATCAAGAAAAGAATCAGGGTCATAATTTTCAGGTAGCATGATAATTTTGGGGAAAAGACCATTTTCCAAACATATCTTTATAGCACGAGCACTTGCATTATATCCAGCTTCGTCTCCATCATATAAAATATAAACATTTTTGGTGTATCTCGCAAGTAATTTTATTTGATTTTCCGTAAGAGCAGTTCCCAAGCTTGCAACAACATTACGAAAGCCGTATTGATAGACCTTTAGTAAATCTGTATTCCCTTCAACAATTAGAGCGGATTTTTTTTGTGTTATAAAGTGTTTTGTCTGAAATAATCCATAAAGATGATACCTCTTTTTGTAAATGAGATTTTCAGGTGAGTTAAAGTATTTTGCTGCTCTATCATCTTCTTCTTTATAAATCCTACCTCCAAAAGCAATTACCTTGCCATCTGAAGAAAAAATAGGAAACATTATACGGCTGTAAAATTTATCATACACTTTCCCTTGCCGTTCAGTAAATAGCCCGCTTTCGGAAAAACTCTTTTGTCCAAAATGTTTCTTTTTGAGATAATTTGATAAGTCATCCCATCTATCTGATGCCAGACCTATCTGGAAGGTTTTGATGGTTTCATCAGAAATCTGACGGGAATGGAGATATTCAAGAGCCAATCTACCTGCTTTTAATAGGTTATTTCTATAATATTGATTAGCAATCTTGTGTATCTCATATAGTTCATTGTAAAGTGTTTGATTTTCCGTAGATATTTCTTTCTCCGGAAGTTTGATGCCAGCCCTTTGTGCAAGTTTTTGAACTGTTTCATTAAAATTTATCTTTTCATATTCCATTAGAAAATTGAATACATTTCCACCCTTGCCGCAGCCAAAGCATTTAAAAATCTGTTTGGATGAACTTACCATAAAAGAAGGTGTCTTTTCTTGATGAAATGGGCAAAGGCACCTATAGTTAGCCCCACTCCTTTTCAAAGGTAGGTATTCGCCGATGACTTCTACAATATTATTTGCAGAACGAACATCATCAATTATTTTTTGGCTATAACGCATATATAAATTTTCCAATTCCAACCTCAATCTGAGGCTTGGAAACGAGACAGAATAAATTTAGATTACATCTTACATATTTACGAAACTAATAACTCTTTGGCGGTCGCATTCTTTTACCTGATTTTTCTAAATCCAATTGTTTTATCTGGTTGTATATTTTGTCAACTTCTGCTTCTAATTCACTGACAGAAATATTTCTACTTACGACAATCTCTTTTACATATTTTTTTGTTTTTTCAATTCCCATTCTACAATCTTTAACCTGCATTATTATTTCATCTTCTTTATTATATTCTTTCCTTTTTCTGTAATCACATAATGTCCTATCTTTGGTGCACCTTCAAATTTGAGAATACCCCATTTTCGAAGTTTATTTATGTCCTCATAGACTGTCCTTGATGAAACTCCAAAATCCCTACTTATATTTGGAATTTTTAATGGTCTCTTTTGAATAATTCTTGTTAAAATTGAGACTAACCTGTCGAGTTGTTTCCCTTTTACACTGAAGTTTACACTGAAGTTTACTCTGAAATTTGCATCGAAATCTTCTACCTCTTTTCGTATTCTTTCTGGTCTTCTGAAAATTATTGTGAAGAAAGTTCCAAATTCAAAGTCTATCGGAGATAATCCTGCTTCTGCTATCAATTTTCTCATCTTGCTTATCCCGGTTCCCATCTTCTCAATATATCCCATTCTATGAAGAAGATTTGCAATATTAGGATTTCTTAAAACACTCTTTTTACCAAAATCTTCAGGTCTTAATCCTTTAACAAGTCCACCGGGATTTGTTATCTCTATTCTATCATCAAACATTTCTATCATTACATTTGCACCCTTTTCAAAATAATCTCTGTGTGCGACTGCATTAATAACCGCTTCACGCAAAGCATCATAAGGAATTTCTGGTATCTCTTTTCTTCTCGGCTCACCTGTCATTTGGTATCTTACTGGTATATACTGCTTGAGAAAATTCATTGCACCATCTATGTTTGTGATTATGTCCTCATTAAAATCCCGTCTATCAAGAACATTTATCTTTTCTGTCCCTTTATACAAAGCACAGGTTACAGCAGTGTGGAAATAGGTATCGTCCAGATTCTTAGAGAAAAATAGGATCCCTGTATTATTAAAAATAATTTTACCTTCTTGTTTTTCAGCTACTCCTAAATTTATCAAAATGGAAGGGGTATCTAAAACTTTTGAAATGCCAGCAAGTCTTAAATATTTATCCAATTTTTTAGTGTCAAGGTGTGTATTATAATTGAATTTTAGGTTTATCAATTCGTCAAAGCGGATTTTACCTTCTGCTTTGAAAAAATCAATAATCTCATATCGGCTAAGTTTTTGGGAATTTGGACCAACTCGTGTATAAAAACCTGAAGAGCATTTATAAGGTTTATCAATACCTTCTCTTACTTCAACAATCAGAATGTCTTTGAATTCTTCAAATAAAATTTTAACAACAGGCTGACAATTATTAGCAATATCCTGAATTTGAGATTTAAGCTTATTGGTTATCTTTATCCCTTTAATTTCTTTATTGTCATTTATTCCAAGGAATATTTTCCCACCAGATGAATTGGCAAAAGCCACGAATTCTCGTTCAAGATTTACAGGGGATTCCTTAAACTCTATTCTATAACCTTCTCCTTCTTCAAGGATTAGCTGGAGTTCTTTTTCGTTCATACAGTAAAAACCTCTCTAATTGCTTCTGAATTTTTTATTTATATCTTTCCAGGGAATATCTTTAAGGGCATTTGCGAATTTTGAATCATAACCAATAATTCCATTTACCAAGTGCTTCGTAAATTTTTATTTCTGGTGGGAGTTTCCAGAGCATTTTTTTGTTTAGAGTTTTCATTGATTACATAATTCTTATATTCATAATCCATTTCTTTTCAATGCTTTTAGCGATTTTTCTATTTCTTTTCCTTGAAAATCAATAATTGAAATCAACTCTTCAGGAGTTCTTGTATCTTCTTCAATTTTTCTGTTTGGATTAACTGCCTTTATGTCATAGTTCTTTTTTTGAATCTCTTCTATTGACACTTTCCAGGAATTTTCGCTTTCTTCTCTTTGTGGAAATAGTTTGAAAAATTTTTCAAAATGCTGCATTGTAAGAGGCTGTTTTTTAGTAACATTTATGCCTGATAAATCATAATACCATATTTCTTTTGTCGGTTCACCTTTTTTGAAAAAGAGAAGATTGGTTTTGCTGGCTGCACCGGCATTTATAAAAACCTTAGGCGGAAGACTTACTATGCAAAATAGATTGCATTCATTAAGAAGTTTTCGTTTTGTTTGGACAAATGCTTTTTCATTCGTTCTGAATAAAACTCCTTCATCCATTACAATTCCACATCTACCACCAATCCTAAGGCTATCTATTACATGTTGAAGAAATAATACCTGAGTAGCTCTTGTTTTGTAGGCAAAGCTTGTTTGTGCTTCTTTTCCCTCTTTCCCACCAAAAGGCGGATTGGTTAAAACAACATCAAAGAGTGCGGGTGCTCCTTGAAAAAGTCCATCATATACTCCAAGTCCTGTTAGCGTATTTCCATGCCAGATATGTGGCTCATCAATTTCATGGAGAACAAGATTTGCAAGTGCAATAGGGTAAATGAGATTTTCTTTCTCTCTGCCGTAAAATGTTCCGGTTTTCAAAGTTTCATCATCAGTTGCTGTTTTTACTTTTTCTTTCATAAGCAAATATGCTTGAGCTAAAAAACCACCAGTTCCGCAACAAGGGTCATAAACAGTCTCTCCAATTTCAGGATTGATTCCTTTCACCATTATCCGAATAACTTCTCTCGGAGTGAAAAACTGCCCACCATCATTATTTTTCTCTCCCATCTTAAGAAGCAATCCTTCATAAACTTGAGAAAGTGTGAACATGTGGGTTTCTTCAATTTGAGGTAAGGAGGGTTCATGTATTTTATCAAGAATATCAAGAAGATTTCGCTCTGAATCAATTCCAGTTTTTTCAAAATATGAGAATACCTCACTGATAACCTTCTGACGGGAAGTTGCACCTGTTTTTTCTTTTAGCCTTCTGAGAAATGGTAAAAGTTCTGCATCAACAAAACTCATAAATCCACCGATAGCACCAATTTGTAATTGATTTCTTTTTTCTCCATCAGGTGCAGCCCAATCCTGCCAGCGATAAGGATATTCAAGGGAAGGACTGAAACTTACTCCAACTGCTCTTGCTTGCTCTTCCTCTCTTTGTTCCTTTTCATCGAGTATTCTTAAGAAAAGCATCCAGGTTAGTTCCGGAACATATTGTAAAGCACCTGCTCTTCCTGAACGACGCATAATGTCGCAGATGCTTTTGATATAGGAATTCAGGGATTGGGGGGTTGTGAGATGCCTATTCTTCATAATTCTCCTCTAAACGCCTTCCTCAAAATTGTCTGCGGTAAGGCATTAATTGCTTCTAATTGCTTTTCAATTGAAGTTTTAAGTTTCTCAACTTCTGACATTTTTTCTTTGAGGCGTATAGCAATACATTGCTGGACAGCTAGAGTGGGAAATGGAATTTTAACAGATGAAAAAATATTCTTATTAACTATTTCAAGAGTAGTTGAAGATGCTAATTTTTCCAGTGTCTCTTTTAAGGTATGGGAACAAAAATACAGGTATTCGCTATTTATTTGTGGACTTGGAATCAGGGAATTGATCTGCTGATTCGTTGCAAGTTTACAGCCAGCAATAGCTGTTTTTCCAAGATTCCCAATACATGAAACTAAAACCGTACCAGCAGGAAGAACCCGGGACTGTGTTACTCCTAATTCTGATAGATACTCTTTAGAATCACTAATATACATTTCTTTATCTAAATCCTCTGGCTTTATCCAAGGAATATAAGCACCATAATTATTAGAAATATTTCGAGACGGAGTGTTCCCAGTCACAACTTCACATAATTCCCCCAGCCTTTTCCTTTCCCACTTCTTTGCTTCTTCGCTTTCAAATACTTCTCTCAGGTAAGCAGAAGGAAGAGCTTTAGCTGCCTCAAGTTGCTTTTCACAGGCAGTTCGGGTTTTATCTATTTCTTGCATAAGTTCCTGGATTTTTGATGTAATGCGTTTTTGTTCGGAGAGTGGAGCGAGAGGTATTATGTAATCAGATAAAAATTCTTTAGGAACTCTTTGCTGACCGACAGCACCAGTAAAATATGAAGTTGCTTCTTTTAAAAAAAGTGGTTGGCGAATAAAAAAGTAAATCCATTCTGGTAGAACTTCACTATCAGGTCGCAAAACATGAAATTCAGTACTACCAAAACCTATACCATCAATTAAATTTCTTGCTATTATATGCTTCCCATTTTGCATACAAGGTGTAATTTTAGCAAAAAGAACATCGTTTTCCTCAAAATATGTATAACCTTTAGCAACTTTTGAATATGGGACGACTTCCGGTTTTATTATTGCACCAGACTTTCCATTAACTGATGACATTGGAATAAAAGTTGTTAGTTCATTAGAAGAACGAGTAAAATGCCTAGTCCGACAAGGATTTATTTCACACACATCTCCCAATCTCACCCATTGCCAGCCAGTTGGGAGTTCGGGTTGTGGGTTGTGAGTTGTGGAATTATTTATTTTGGTTTTCATTTTTTATTATACCTTTGGCGTCTTTGTGGCGTCTTTCTGTCGGCTTTGGCGTCTTTGTGGCGTCTTCAGTATATAATTTGTTCCTTTACCAGTAATACCTACCTGATCAAATATCTCCCGAGTAACCAAATCTGTTAAATCCCGTGTGGCAGTCCTTTCTGAAGTGTTGCAAATCTCCTGATATTCTTTATTCGTTATCTTCCCCTTCTCTTTCACATACATCACTGCTTTTACCTGCCTTTCATTCAATCCCTTTTTTCTTAAGTATTCTTTTGTATAAATATCTTTGTGAAAATAAACAGAAAATCCACCCATTTCTTCTTCATATTCCGGTTCAGGTAATGCTGCTTCTTTCATCCAATTAATCCTCTTTCTATCATTTATCAATTAGTCATTGGTCAATTATTAGTCAATTTAGTCAATTGATAGTCAATTCATTTTCTTCCTTTAGTTATGGGTTGTTTGACCTTTTATGACTCATTTTTGGCTCATTAAACTTCTTTTGGATTCATTTCTTTTCTGCTTTATTCCCTCCAATAATGTCCGATAAATGTCTGTTATTGTAATTCATACTTTCTTCCTTTTTTCTCCGATTGTGCAATTGTTGTGCAATAGATATGCAATTAAGGCAATTATTGTGCAATAACATAATAAGCCCCTGCTCCCTTTTTTCCACTTTCTTTCAATACTTCTTTCTCAACTAAAATCCTTAAGTCATTTGTGGCTGTATTTCTTGAACAAATATTTATCTCCTGGTACTCCTTATTCGTTATCTTGCCTTTCTTTTTGACATATATCAATGCTTTAACCTGCCTTTCATTCAATCTCTTTTTTCTTAAATATTCTTCTGTATAAATATCTTTGTTAAAATAGACAGAAAATCCTCCCATTTCTTCTTTATATTCCGGTTCGGGTAATGCTGCTTCTTTCATCCAATTAACCATTCTCACAGTTCCGCTGCCATATTGTTCAATGAAACCTGCAAGATAGAATACTTTTGCAATTAACGGATTTCGTAAATATGATTGGTGTGGTTTTTTCAGTTGCGTAATTGTTATGCCTTCAGGAAGTCCACCCGGATTGGAAAACCAGATATGGTCATCGTACACTTTTACAACAATGAAATTTGCTATATTAAAGTAATCTCTGTGAGTAAGTGCATTCAACAATGCTTCACGGATGGCAGGAATAGGATAATCCCAGATATCTTGTCTTTCTATTCCTTTTATTTCATAGCGAACGCTAATGAATTGTTTTATGATTTTTATAGTTTCTTCAAATTGTTGAAAGAGATTTCCTTTAACCCATTTATCATCAATTATAGTGGTTTCTGTTTTGAAGCGACCTATTCTAATGCAAAGATTGATAAAGTGTTTTTGAGGATTCTTGCCAAAAAGGAGAACAGCACCATTTGTTAATTTTCCATTTACCAGAAGTTCCAATTTTTCCAGGATTATTTCTAATGGTTCATTAAGGGAAACATTTGTAAGTCTATTGTTATTCACAGCAAGACGGATAAAATTTTTAACGGAATCAGAGTCAATTTCCTCCAAAGAAATATTAGTTGTTATTGAATCCCACGGTTTACCTTTCAAAAGCAAAACTTTAAGTTTTTGCTGGTTCATTTCTCTGGTGGTGTTTCCGATTCGTTCATAATAACGACCTTCATAAGAGACAAGATAACCTGAATGAACAACCCGGACTGTAATAAATCTTTTTCCTTCAATATCTATTGTTTCAATATCAGGATAGAGAGATAGTTTATTTACAATACGGTTAGTTAAATCCCCCAGAAATCTGGTTGATAATTCAATTCCTATAGGATTGCTATTTTTATCAACTCCAAGAAGGATTATTCCACCTTTTGTATTTGCAAAAGCTGAGATAGTTTTATAAAATGCTTTATTGGGAATTTCCTTAAATTCTACAGTGTTTGTTTCTCCTATTGCCAGTAGCTTTTTAAATTCTTTTTCATCCATATTATAAAAATTCATTTTATCAATCCTTGATTTGCAAAACTATAATAATCTTCTCTATTTTTACCAATAATATGATCAAGCACTTTTATGCCCACGAAATCACAAGCATCAATAATTTTGTTAGTAAGTTTAATATCATCAGCAGAGGGTTCGGTCTCACCTGAGGGATGATTATGAACTAGTATAATAGAAGAAGCAGACTTCAATGTAGCTTCTTTTATAATTTCTTTTGGGTCAACAATACTTGCACTTATACTGCCTTTGCTTATTTCTATGTTGTGAATTGGTTTATTTTTTATATCTAAAAGTATAACATTAAAAAACTCTTTCTTTGCATCTCTAAGATAAAATCCATAATATTCAGAAACATAAAGGATTTTTTCCATAAAAAAATTCTGGAAAATTAATAGATATGTATTGATATTTAAGTTATTAAGTCTGGATAGTGTTTTTTTATCCATGAGATAACATCTTTTCTAAATTTTAAAGTGAACTCAATAAGTTCTTCTGCATCATTTTCAGTAACACTACCAATAAAATCATAAGCAGCTGTATTTCTTTTTGATCTGCATGTATCTAAATAATTTGCATCATTCTTATACTCTTTGCCGAGTATCAATGGTAAAGCCTGTATTGTACGATAATGTTGGAGATTCTTAGCCGGTTTATATCCTTCTAAATATAAAAGGATTGTACATAGTTTAAGAGCTGCATTGTAAGCAATATTAAATTTCCAGTCAGCTGATAGTTGACGATTTGAATCTGTTAAATCTCTTTCAACAATATCAAGCGGATTTCTTATTTCCTGTTTACTGGTTTTATGAGGATTTAACCATCCATTATTTAACCATTTTTTTAAGCTCATTATTATTACCTATTATAAATAATTTTGGTGAATTAACAACATTTGAAATGAAATGTTCATTGGAAATAACTCGTTTAATAAAATCATTTTCCGTTAGAACATACGGATTGATTTCTCTTTCTAATCTATCAGAAAGTCCTGAAATTAAAGTAGTTAATTTTCTTAAACCAATATCTCCAATAACCATTAAATCAATATCGCTTTTAGAATTTTCTTCATTGCGAGCAATTGAGCCAAATACAAATGCTAATTTTATTTTTCTCTCTCTTTTCAAGGAATTACATATTACATTGATTAACCCCGTAGTTTTTATTACAATATTATGAATTTCTGAGTATAATGGATGCTCTTTATTTGCCAGAAAATAAACTCGATTTCCATCTCTTTGTTTTTTTAAAAGATCCAATCTAACAAGTTTTTTTAATTCTCTTTGAACAGTACCTATAGAAAAACCCGTGCATCTTTCAATCTCTCTCATATACAATTTATTATTATTAATACCAAACAATATTCGGAAAATTTCAGAACGTATTTTTGATGATAATATTTCTGATAACAGATTCATGTTGTATCCTTTTTGCATACAATTGTATGCATATTTAGTTCAAAAATGATAAATGGTTTAAAATTTTATCAAGATTTTCGTCTTTTTATCAGACATAATATTCGTCAATCAGCCCCTCATCTGCAAAACTAAAGTATCTATTACCGCCAATGATAATATGGTCAAGGATTTTTATCTGCATAACTTTGCCGGCATTTACTAAATTTTTGGTAATATCTTTATCACTTTGAGAAGGTTCTGGATTTCCTGAAGGATGATTATGTGCGAAAATTAAACTCACAGCGTTGTATTTAATTGCCATTTTCATTATTTCACGAGGATAGACAACACTGGAATTTAGAGTTCCTTCAAATAGGTCTTCTGTGTTTATTATTCTATTTTTTGCATCTAAAAATAATACTTTAAAAATTTCAATTTCATTTTTTTGCATAGACTGGAACAAATAAGCATAAACTTCGTTTGAAGATTTTAATCTAATTTTTTTACCAATGATTTTTTCTTTTAGATATCGGTCAGATATTTCCTGAAAAAGTTTTATCCCAAAGGCATTATGAGGTCCGATGCCATCTATTTCCTGGAGTTTTCCCATTGGAGCTTCAAGAACACCTTTCAGAGATTTGAATTCCTTTATAGCTTCTTTTGCTGGTTGTTTGCAGTCTTTTCGTGGCGTTCCAAGAGTTAGAAGCAATTCAACTATTTCATAATCGTGAAAGCCAGATATACCCGATTTGATAAATTTTTCTCTTAATCTCCTGCGATGACCCTTAGCTTTATCTTTTGGTTCTTGCATTATAAGTAACCTTTTTAATCATAATAACAATTAGCTACAACAAATAGATGTAATTTATTTTTCAAGTTTCATAGTTCTTCATTGGATTTCTTCTCAAGTTTCTGAGAATGAAAATTAGATTTTGGATGAATCATGCAATTTAACCAATTACTTTTGCTTCCTGATGCAGCACTTGCAGAATCCGTGATAGTTTGCACAAATTCCACCAAATAACGAAAAAAGACCCCAAAAGAGAGGACGACCAAAAATATGAGCTAAACAAGGTTTAGAATATGGCAATAGATATATTCCCCAAGTAATCAAGAAACATCCAAGTACAATGCAGGTATGCCCAAAAATAATAAGAGCAATGCGATCCCCTCGCCAGCCAAGAAAACAAAGTGCTGCTCCGATTAGCAATGGAATAACTCCCCCAGCGCTGCCAGTGCTAACAAGGGTAACTATCCCGAGGACAAATAAAATTATCCCCAAAATTAAAGTGATTAAACTATGAGGTTTCATGTTTCAACCTTTCTTTTTATTTGATGATATATATTTTAGAACTATAATCAGAATCCAATAATAATTCTATTAGAAGCTTCCCATCTCAAAAAAATTCTTAATTATGCCCGTTTTTATCATTTATTGTTTTCATATGAAAATCCTTTCTAACCACAAAGACACCCTGATACAGTCATATTTCCTTACAGGGCGGGCAAATGTAAATATAAAGTTACGAATTACAAGTACATTGTGCTGATTCTAACACTCCCGATATATCGGGATAATGGTGTTTTAATAAACAATCCGCGAGCTGGCGGACTGTTTCTATCACAATTGGTCCATAAACTAATACTATTTTAGAACTGCAATCGTGACCCCACTGCCACCTTCTTTCTCTGGTGCAGAATAATAGTCAACGATATGAATATTTGTTTTCAAGTAATTCCAGATTTTCTTTCTCAATTGTCCCGTTCCTTTGCCATGCAGAATGCGGATTCTCTGTAAATCAAGTAAGGTAGCTTTGTCAATATATTTATCAATTTCAGGCTGTGCTTCGCCAAATGTAAGCCCAATTATATTTAATTCAAAGGAAAAATCATGGCTCGCTTCTGTATGAATTACTATGGATTTATCTGATTTTTTACCTAGATTTTCAGCCTTTTCACCCTTCGGAACTTGATATAAATCTTTAGGACGCGCCTTGTAAACAATTCCATTAGCAATAATTTTTATTGAAGATTTATCAATTCTCACAATTTTACCTATAATATTCAGTGGTTTTATCAAAGCGAGGTCGCCAATTTCAGGATTTTCAAGAGGTATGAGTTTTATTTCTGCGAGTTCTTCTTTTTTCTGCTCAATTCTTGTTTTCTCTTTCCCTATCTTTTCTACAAATTTTTTAACTTCTCTGCCGAAGACAGAGCCTCTGGATTTTGGTTCAATCTTCTTCGCTTTTTTGAATAGAACTTTAATTTTGTTTAATTCCTTTTCAAAACTTTGCTGTAAACTTGTAAGATATTCTTCTGCTTCTTGAACCGTCTTTTGCTTTCGCTCCTTTTCTATTTTCCACCAGTTTTTTTCTTTCTCTTGTAAAGATTTCAAACTTTGCTCTGCAAGAACTGTCTTAAGGTCATACTCATTTATTTTCTGAGAGAGTAACAGTCTCTGCTGTTCTGTTCTTTTTAATAGATAACTGAGTTGCTGAGTTTTTTGGCCAATAAGTTCATTTGCGCGACTTACAACTTCCGAGGTAAGTTCATATTCCCGAGCGATATCAATCGCATAGCTACTTCCCGGAAAACCAACATCAAGTTGGTAAGTTGGAGAGAGGTTTTGCTGGTCAAATCTCATAGAGGCATTCTCACATAAAGGATGTTCAGATGCAAAAATTTTTAATTTATTAAGATGTGTTGTGATAACAACCCTGGATTTCTTTGCAACCAGTTTTTCCAGGATTGCCTGAGCAAGAGCAGAACCTTCTTCCGGGTCTGTTCCTGAACCAAGCTCATCAATCAAAACCAAACTCCTCTCAGTAGCCGTATTTAGAATGAGTTTTATCTTTGTTATATGGGAGGAAAAAGTGCTTATTGAATCTTCAATGGACTGCTCATCATTAATATCTGTAAAAAAATTTTGGAAAATACCTATTTCCGCTTTTTCAGCTGGTATCATCAAACCGGAAAGTGCCATAAGCGTAAGCAAGCCGATAGCTTTTAATGTTACAGTCTTTCCACCAGTATTCACGCCAGATATAACCAAAGTTCTGAACTCGTCACCCAGATTTAGAGAAAATGGGATAATTTTATCCTTCTCGTTTATGGATGAATAAAGCAAGGGATGGCGAGCGTTTATGAATATAAGTGATGGTTCGGAAAGAATTTTTGGAACAGTCGCTCCAATTTCTCTGCAGTATTGAGCAGTCGCATTAAGGAAATCAATCTTTTGAAGTATCTTAAGATTTTGCAGTAGAATTTCTTTTTGTTCCTGGATGTTATGATATAATTCTCTTAGAATCTTTTGTATCTCTGCTCTCTCTTCTTCATCAAGATTTATAAGCGAATTATTCAATTCTACGGCAGATAACGGTTCCAGAAAAACAGAAGCAGCAGTTTGAGAATGTCCATGCACAATACCTTTCAGTATACTGTTCCCACCTTCCTTAACAGGAATTACATAACGCTGGTCACGAATAGTTACAATTTTGTCCTGGATTACATTCTCGTATTGTTTTTGTGTCAGAATGTCTTCTAATTGTGAGTAGATTTTTTTCCTGGTTCTCTTACGCTTTTTTCTAATCTTTGATAGATTCTCACTGGCATTATCCTTGATTTCCCCTTTACGGCTAAAGGTGCAATCAAATTGCTTTTCTAACGGCCCCGTGATTACAATATTCTTAATGATATTGAAAAGATGAGGAAAGTTCCGTTCTTTAATAGCTTCACTTTTTCGCAGAGCATTAGCTAACTTGATATTGCGATAAAAGGATAGAAATTCTTGAATAGTAAAATACTCTTCTATTTTTAGCTGAGGGAATAGAGATTCGGTATCTTCCAATCCATCAAGATTAAAACTGTTTTTCTGTCCTCGCGAAAACTGGGATAGAAATTCAACTGCGTCATAAAGTTCCGAAAGCCTCTTTTCAATTTCAGATTTATTCGTAAGAGGTTGCAGTTGGTCAACTAACTTTTCCCCTAAACTTGAAGTGCAATTATTTTTTATTAACGCTTTGACTTTATTGAATTCTAATTCTTCAAAAGCGTTTTTCATTGATGAGGGTATTGGGGTATCTGGAAAACATCCTTTTTCTTTTTCTTGATTTCGTCTAACAATTTTTTGTAAAATTTGTTTTCTTTAATCGCCTTATCAATTCCAGTAGTTGACAAAAATCTTACTGTATTTATACTTATCCATTTGACAATTTTTGCATCCGTAATCATACTTTTACTGTTATCGCTGATTGGTAGCCATTGAACAGAAAAAGAAATTAGAAAAATCAGAATAAATGCTTTTATTCCGCCAAGCATCAAACCTAAAATTCTATCAAAAAAGCCTAAATGCAGAATATTAACTGTTTTTTTCAGCAAACTAACAAATACATTTAATAGTATTATAACAGCAATAAATACAATAACACCACCAAGAAGATTTACTATTTTATCAGATATGAAGGAAATATTCTTTAAAAGTCCTGCAACAGCAGGTGCAAATCTTACGGAAAAGGCTAAAGCAACTATCCAGCCAAATAATTTTAATAAACCTACTAAAAATCCTGCTCTCAATCCTAAGATTGCAAAAAGGATAATTATTGCATAAGCTAATATATTAACTATTTCCATATTAAATAAAAGGGATTTCCCTTCCGTCTGCCCGTCTTGGCTCGCCAAGCCGAGACAGAGGCGCCTGTCTCCCGACACATCGGGAGCCAAGACTGGCCGAGACCGATTGATACAGTTAGCTGCTGCCCGAGTTACCTACTGAAATATCGATTCTTCTTTATTTTCCTTAATGCCTCTTTCAGTTCTCTTCTTTTTCTTTCACTTGGCTTTTCATAATAACGATTTTTTTTAAGGTCAGAAAGAATACCCGACCTTTGGACTTTTCTGTTAAACCGTCGGAATGCATTATCAAAATTTTCATCTTTTCTAATTATTACTTTTGGCACTAAATTTCACCTCATTACTTTTTTATCGGATATTATATAACTTGATATTTCTGTCAATTTATTTATAGTATTACAAATAAAATCTTTGTTTTTTTGGCAAAAAATTTAACCGCAAAGTTCGCAGAGAAGATGCAAAGGACACAAAGATAATAAATAACTCGGTGAACTCTGTCCCGCAATGGCGGGATTCTCTTCCGTCTAGGCTCGGCCTAGCCGAGACTGAGCGGTTGGTTGCGGTTTACCTCGCTATGAATTATATATATAGATATTTTTTGATTTTTTGTCTGGCCACCGAGACTGAACTTTTTTCTTTGTAAAATATATTCAAGGAAAAGTTTGGAAAAACTTGACAGATATTTATTTTAATAAAATCTTTTCTTAAATGAGTTCTGCAAAATATAAATATTTCAAGAATATTGAAGCAAAACTTACGAATTAAGTTTTCCAACTCAACCCCTAACCCCTTCTCTTACAAAGAGAAGGGGAATTTGGAGTCATCCCTCTCTTTGAAGAGAGGGACCGAGGGTGAGGTAGAAATACTATTTTGCAGAACTCATTAAAATCTTTTCTTAAAGATAAGGAGATAATAATAATGTATAATAAAGACATAATAGAAGAACAGGAAAAATTTCAGGAACAAATAAAAAGAATGGTTTCTAAAGAAATACTAGAAAGTATTGAAGATGTTCTAAGTATGGAAGAAGAAAAAGAGAGAAAAATTTATCGTGGTGTTTATTCAGGAGATAGTTTATGCCTTCAAGAAACAAAATTTATAGTAGAATAAATAAACTAAAAGCCTCTGCTCAAGATAATATTCGTAGAGAATATATAAAGGATTTACATAATTATACAAAAAGGGATACCATAATTTATTCTTCTGCTTTTACTACAATAAATGCTAAGAACATACCGGCAGTTTTTCTTGGTATTGACTCTGACGATATCCATGGATTTATGTCGGCTCTTTATAAGTTAAAAGATGACAAATTGGATTTAATAATTCATAGTCCTGGTGGTTCAGCAGAAGTTGCAGAGCAAATTGTGAAATACTTACGGGCAAAGTATAAACATATTCGTGCTATTGTTCCACAGAATGCTATGTCTGCTGCTACAATGATTGCTTGTGCTTGTGATGTTATTATTATGGGAAAACATTCGGCGATTGGACCTATTGACCCCCAAATAATATTTTCAACCCCTACTGGACAATTTTCAGCACCTGCACAAGCAATATTAGATGAATTTAATATGGCTAAATCTGAAGTCGCTCAGAATCCTAAAACAGCCCCCCTATTTGGGTAAAGAGAATTGATAAATATCCTCCAGGATTCTTAAAAACATGTGAGAATGTAATTGAATTATCAAAGAGAAGAGTTGAAAATTGGTTACAAAGTTGGATGTTTAAAAATGACGAAGATAGAGAAAAGAAAGCATCTAATATTGCGAAATGGTTAGGAACTGCTGATATTCATAAAATCCATGGGCGACCAATATCCTATAAAGAGGCTTTAGAGAAAGGTTTGAAGGTTGAACTATTAGAAAACGACCAGAAGCTTCAAGAAAAGGTATTATCTGTTTTTCATGCTTCAATGGCTTCACATGATTTTACGAATTGCACAAAATTTGTTGAGAATCATAATGGCAAAGGACTATTTTTAAATTTAAGAATGATCGGGAAAAAGTAATTTTATGAGATTATGAAAACTAATCTATAGAGTTTGCCATTGTTTGAAGGATATGTACAACCGTGAGGTTGGGAAGAGTCTTAATTTGTCTTTTTTTCACTAAATATATCAGCAAAATTTCTCATATATCTATTTTTTTTATTATTCCCGCAGTCTACATTACTTTTATACTTTTATATAAGTAATAGATCTGAAATTTTCTTACAATTTTTCACCGAATATAAATATATTTAATCTAAGAACCATTAATGCAAGTAAAATATGATTTTGCGTTTCATATACTTATTCCTAAATGAAATAAAACTTTTTGTGGGGAAAAAATTGACAGGATAATAACTATTCAAATCTTTCTGAAAAAAGGTTTTCGGGAAAGTATAGATTATGAAATTCTTAACTTTTGTTCTTATCTTATTTTTGATGCCAACTTTTTTGTCCTCTGCATTTCTTCAACTTTCACCTTCAGCAAAGCTGGCTGCAGTCTCTGACATATCTGCATTTGAAGAAAGTCCATCCTCCATTTTCTATAATCCGGCAGTTTTTAAAAAGCAACTCTCATTAACTTCATCATATTTCATGCCATTTTCTATTAATGACTTATCCTATAAAAATTTAGTAGCTGGATATAGTCTCGGAAAATTTAATGTTGCTACAGGATTGCAAGAATTAAGCAATGAAATTTACAAAGAACAGACTGGCATTTTAGCAACTAATTTTGAGATTAGCCATAATTTTACTCTGGGATTTGACTATCGTTTTCTAAGAAAAGAAATCTCTACAATGAACAATGAAAACGCTTCCCAGTTTGATGTGGGAATACTGGCAACCGTGAAAAGATTTAGGCTCTTCTCCTCATTTTACAATATAACATTTAGCAAAATAGGAAATGACGAAATCCCACAGGAAAGCAGAACAGGGATAACCTATCAAATTTATGATAATCTAAAATCCGGAATATGCTTGGTAAAAGAACTGGGGTATGACTTCTCTTTTGACTTTGGAGTTGTTTATTATCCTTTTACAGCATTAGGAATTCTAAGTGGATTCCATACTGAACCTAATAACAACCAATTCTCCGCTGGATTAGAATTCAAAATTTATAACCTTCTAATAAATTATGGAATAAAAACACATCAATATTTAGAGATAACGCATTACTTCACAATATCATATCAATTGACCAGATGAGAAGATTACTCCTTATTGTTTTCTTAATCATTTTCTCCCTTCAAATTTATGCTGATGAAGAACAGATGGAGAAACTCTTTTCAACTGAAGAGGAAACATATAAGATAACTGAACTGTATAACCATCTTCAAAATCTAAAGAAAAATAAGGTCAATATAAATGATGCTAAATATCAGGATTTAATAATGCTTCCCTGGCTTTCTCCTGTTCAGATTGAAAATATTATACAATTTAGAAAACAAAAAAATATTACAAACAAGAATCAACTTAAAAAAGCAGGAATTTCGGATGATACTATTGAAGAAATCCTTCCATACATTTCATTTAGAAAATCATCTCCAATCTATTTACAAAACAGAATTAGAGCAGAATATAAATTTGATTCAGAATATAATAGCCCTACAAAATTCTATCAAAAACATTCTATAAGTTGGAAAAATTGTAAACTACATTTTCTTTCCCAAAAGGACGAAGGGGAGAAGGATTTTTTTGATTTCTATACAGGAAGTTTTTCAGCAGAAAGGCTTGGGCTTTTTGATAAGATTATAATAGGAAATTATAGATTAGCACTTGGTCAGGGAATTCTCTTTGCACCAAAATTAGGATTATCCAAAGGTGGAAACGCAACACATCAGCCTATAAAACACTTCTCAAATATCAAATCATACACAAGCACAAATGAGGTTTATTCTTTATTTGGCGGAGCTTTCAAATTAAGGATTGGTAAATTCGGTATTATCCCTTTTTATTCTGACTATAAATTGGACGCTAATATTCAAGATGGTTGTATTAAAAGCATAGACATAACAGGTTTCCATCGTACCGAAAATGAGAAAGAAAAGAAAGATAAAGTAAGAGAAAAAATTTACGGAACTCATCTATATTATGGAACTACAAATCAGATAGGATTTACTGCACTTCATACAAAATACAATCTACCATTTTCTGATTCACACTTTAAGCAAGAACAAAATATATTTGGATTAGATTATAATCTTAAATATTACAATTTTAATTTCTTTGGTGAAGGGGCTACTGCTAATAAGAAAGGTTCATATCTTTTAGGAATCTTTTGGGAAAAGGATAATTTTGAGAATCTTATAATATACAGAAATTACGATAAATACTTTCCTGCCTTTCATGGCAATCCATTTCATACAGGCGGAAATTTTGATAATGAGAGAGGAATTTATTACGGAATTTCGTTTCGCCCACTAGCTAGAACAAAAATTGATATGTATCTTGATATTTACGAATTTCCAAAACAGAAATCTCGGGAGAATATGCCAACCTATGGCTTTGATAAATTCCTACAATTTGAGAAAAGCTGGAAGACTTCTAAAATATGTTTTACTTTCCACCAAAAGCAGTCTGAAAGATGGAGAACTCTATTAGAAGAAAGTAAAATCTATCAAATTGAAAGGAATACTTTTCGCTTAGATTGGAAACAAGTTATTAATTCAAAAATACAGATAAAACTCCGCGGAGAATATACCTTTCATCAGTATAAAAACGCTGACAAATATGATGCTGGAATATTGCTTTACCAGGATTTCAAATTTATGTTTTCACCAAAACTTACAAATCACATCCGCATCTGTCAATATCATACTGATGATATAATCCTTTATATGTATGAGAATGATTTAGATGGAATTATGCTAAACTCCCAGTTCAAGGGCGATGGAATTTTTGGATATATTTTACTGAAGTATGATTTTGGAAGGCATTTTTCTGTACAAATGAAATATGCAGAAAAAATCTGGAAAGTCCCAACGGGATCTGCCTCTGGCATGAAAAAAGAGTTAGAAAAATCACAACAGATCAAAATGCAGATTGAGACAAGATTATGAAACTCGAAACTTGAAACTTGAAACTAGGAAAACAATTACAGGTTTTCCGCTTGGGGGGATCCACCTTTGGTGGACAAGTATCAAGTTAAGCATTCCCAATCCCCAATTATCCCCGATTAAATCGGGGAGGGGAGGGCTTGGGAATGAGAGTTTATATTTTTTTTCTTTGTGTCTTTGTGCCTTTGTGGCGAAAGGATTTTCATATGAAACATTCATGTCCCGAAAAGAATCGGGACACACCCGTCTGCCCGTCTTGGCTCGCCAAGCCGAGACAGAGGCGCCGAGCCTGAAAGGAGAATGAAAATTATTAATAACTCAAAAAAATTTAATTTTATGAATAGGATTTTGTTCGTGTTAGTTTGTGTAGTTCGTGGCTAAAAAAAGAGATTTTCAGATGAAAAATAAAGTAATGCTAATCATAATGGATGGCTTTGGTTTAACTGATGAGGTAAAAGGCAATGCAATTAAAGCTGCAAAAACCCCAAATCTGGACAGACTATTTGCAACACGACCATGGACAAGACTTAAATGCTCCGGAAATGCAGTTGGACTGCCAGAAGGTCAAATGGGAAACTCTGAGGTGGGACACCTCAACATAGGTGCAGGTAGAATTGTTTATCAAGATATTACCAGAATAAACCTTAGCATAAAAGATGGCTCTTTCTTTAAAAATTCAGAATTGGTAAAAGCAATAAAACATTGTATAAAGAACAATTCAAGTTTACATATTTTCGGCTTGCTTTCTGATGGTTGTGTTCATAGTTCTGTGGAGCATCTCTTGGCAATTCTGAAATTAGCAAAAGATAATAACCTTAAAAAAGTATATCTTCATGCTTTTATGGATGGCAGAGATACACTCCCGCACAGTGGAATAGATTTCATAAAGCAATTTCAGAAAAAAGCAGAAGAGATTTGCGTTGGTAAAATTGCCACAATTTCTGGACGATATTATGCAATGGATAGAGACAACCGTTGGGAAAGAATTGAGAAAGCATATAAAGCAATTGTTTATGGTAAAGGAAATGAAGAAACCAATACTGTTGCAGTTATGAAAATTAGTTATGAAAATGATATTACTGACGAATTTGTCATTCCAACTGTTATTAAAGAAAACGGAAGCCCGGTTGCAACTGTATCTGATAATGATGCAATTATCTTTTTCAATTTCCGTGCGGATAGAGCTCGTCAACTGACGAATAGTTTTGTTTGTCCTGACTTTGATAAGTTTAAAACAAAGAAAATTAATAACCTTCTTTATACAACTATGACTGAATATGATATAAAATTCAATAAATATGTAAATGTTGCATTTAAGCCAATTAGACTAACAAATATTTTAGGAGAAGTTTTACAAAATAATGGACTCAAGCAACTACGGATTGCTGAGACCGAAAAGTATGCACATGTAACATTCTTTTTTAACGGTGGTGTTGAAAAGCCATTCAAAAATGAGGATAGAATACTTATTCATTCTCCCAAAGTTGCAACTTATGACCTGCAACCAGAGATGAATGCATTTTTGGTAACAGATAGAGTAATTAAAGAAATCAATTCACAAAAGTATGATGTGATAATTCTTAATTTTGCAAATTGTGATATGGTTGGGCATACAGGAGTTTTTGAAGCTGCTGTAAAGGCAGTGGAAGCTGTTGACCGTTCCGTTGGTAGAATTGTAGAAGTGCTTGAGAAAAATAATTACAATTATCTAATTACTGCAGACCATGGAAATGCAGAAAAGATGCTGGATGAAAACGAAAATGTATTTACTGCCCATACTACGAATGATGTGCCGATTATATTTGGTTGTAATAATAAAACAGATATAAAATTACGAGATGATGGCAAACTTGCTGATATTGCTCCGACAATTTTAAAAATATTAGATATTGAGAAGCCAGAAGAAATGACTGGTAAATCGTTAATTAAGAATTGAGAATTATATAGTTGGGATTGGAAAGGTTAACGGTTGAGTTCACCTGCATTTTGGAGCGTAGCGGAAAAATGTCAGGTGCAAAAATTTGTTATGTAATACTTTCAATTTTTATTCTCAACGGTTGAGGATATGAAAAGTGGCGAATTGCGTGGTGCTTTCCTGTCAACCAACACCAATTCACATGCGGGCGACAAAACTCACAATTATGTATTGCACCCGCCATTTTTTATAGCCTTTGTTATGCGTTCGTTTTTTATCTATTTGTTTTTTAGTAAATTATATAAGTCAAAAGTTTCTTTAATTGCCAATTTTTCTTTCATGGGTATTGTGATATCATCATAATAATCCTTCCCGTAAAACCGAACTGTTATTTCTTTAGTGTAATTGTCTGCAATCCATTTTAATATCGCTAAATCTGTCGGCAAACTGTAATAATTTGTTTCAACAACTTTACCACCGTCCAGTACTTCAGTTTTTCCTTTTACTGGTGTCGTTTGCTTAGTTATGTCCCCTATTTTAATTTTTACATATGTATGAAAAATCCAGTCACTACCGTAAAAGTTGCTTATAAAATAGATTTTAGGAATACCATTAGATATAACAACTTTCGTAAGAATTGCTTTATTCTCATAGTCAAGGGCATAGCCAAGGTTATATTTTATTAGGTCTTTGTCAGCAAGATTTTTGTGGATATACGTTTTCTTGTTATCCATTTTATCTATGTCAATATAGAATTTTTCGTCAATGTTGGATTTTGTCAAAGGCTTAAAAGGATTTTCGGACTTGAAAATATTTTCAAAAACTCTTTCTTTTTCGTGGTCATATGTATATCCATTTTCAGGGCCATATGTTTCTGTGAAATGAACATTTACCATTGACGTATCTTTGCCAACTGTATAGAAAACATTATATGGTCCGAACAGTTGGGAATACTTTCCAGTATCTTCGGCAAACTCAATTGCAACAATCTTGCATTCTTGAAAGTCCGAATTGAAATAGGTTTTATTCAAATATTTAGTTCTTGCGCTGTCAAGAAGTGAAAAGAAACCAATATTATTAGGTATGTCTGAAAAACTGTTATGTTTAAAATATATAAGTTCACCGTTGTCGTCCATTTTAAGTGTGAAAAGGTCTTTATTTTTTTCAACAAATGTTGCAGTTCTCTCTTTAAACTCAGAATAGCTTAACCAAGGATAAGTATTTGAACTTTTTCCAAAAGCCATATATCCGTGTGTATTTTCTTCATCACGAAGGAATTTCACCTTTTGTCCTATGAAGTTTTCTCTGTTAATTTTTTGCACTTGAGTTTGTCCAAACGAAAATGTCGTTGCAACTAAAAGTATCAAGATTGTTAGTTTAATTTTCATTGTGTCTTTTTTTTAAATGACGCATAATGATAAGTATAAGAATAGTAGCCGATTGCGGGCTTCATTCCTGTCAAGTTACAAGAAAGTTGAAGCGGTCTACAACACTTGAATATACTACTGTCTCGGCTATTATTTTTATACATTGTTATGCCCTGCCCATTTTTTATTTAATTGTACCACTCTATCAATAAATAGCGGGTCAATAACTGAATTTTTATCTTGTTTTTTCATCCTGTCTTTTGCATGTTCAGCATAAAAGTCTGGCTTTATTTCATTCAAATTATTCTCATTTGCTTCAAGGTATTCTATGAATTTTTTAAACTGCGCTTCATTGTTAAACAAAACAAATGGGAATGCAGAACTTCTTGAATGCAAATGCGTCAATCCGTTTGTCATAAAATGCAAGAATATTCCGTCTAATTCCTCAAGATTGTAATAATAAAACCAATTTTCAGAATTCTTCAACTTGACATATGCAGTTTTAGGAACAGATAATTCTATTCTCATCTCGTCACAATACATATACCCAAGCTCAAAAAGAGTTGTTGAATGATATTTAAAAGTAGCAGTTCCTAAGTATGATTTTTCATTTGTGAAAAAGAAACTAAAAACTTCCCAAAACTCATGAACCTCGGAAAATTCTATCCTAAATTCAGGAAAATCCAGATGGTAGGCGTAAGGTTTATTTCCGATGTCTTTAAACCAATCTTTCGGTTGAAGTAATAATAATTTCATTCGTTCTAATGGAGATAAGTCAAGCCCAAATCTTTGTCTCCACATTTTTTCAATTACTCCAACATCTGCAGATTTATCAATTGGAGTATTTGTATCATTTGTCCTCGTATAGATAGAATTAGCTTTTACATTTTTATCTTTATCTCGGTAGTCCTCTGTTAAATAATATGGCTTTAAAGGATTATCAAATATTATTAAAACATCAATCTCTCTACCTCGTATCTCTAAAGTATGTAGCTCAATTTCTGGACGGCAATCACCAGAAAATGGTTTTGTCCTCAAGAAATCTATAAACTGAACTTGTGTCTTTCGACCGTTCTGCTCCTTAATTAAACCAACTACTTCGGTTCCTTCTTTGGGGTTTGATACTCCGTAAATTAAAAATCTATTCCCACGATGAAGGCTATTCGACAGACAAAGAATATCATGCAGAAGAGAAGCTTTGTTGTCGTGGGGTTCTTGTTTGAAATCCCAGTAATCACCTTCTCTTTTAGATTCTATTAAGCTTAATATTTCAGGTTCAAGATTCATTTAAGCACTGTGTTTTGGGTTGGGCATAACGGTTGAAATATGGGGCGTTTGGCATTTTAAAATGCTTCATTTTCAAGTTACGACTACTTTAATTTATTGCTAATATATTCATTTTTAGTACTATCTGCCAAATGCCCTATATTTTTTGTTGTAGCACGTTTATTTTATTCTCACTTCATCAACTTCGACCCTAACTCTATCATAGTCTGGATTATTTTTATGCATAATCTCAAATTCTTTGGACATTCCTGGTGATAAATCTTCTAAATCGTTGTCAATATCTGTATCAAGAACATTCCCATAATCATCAAGATAGTAGGCTTTAACTTTAAAATAACTTATTGTCCTATCTCCATCATTTCTAATTCTTCCACGGATGTATGAATAATTTCTCTCTTTTTCCCAGTTCCAATCTACAATTGACACTTTGTCTTTATATAATATTTCCTGTGATTCATTTATTGCTGGCATTATTAGTAGGAAAAACCCTAACAATAATGCAATAAATGAGAGTCCCCATCTTTTTTCTTTTCTAATTAACGAGATAATCGCACTGCCTACAACGATAAGAACGAAGAAATTCAAAAATAACTTTGGAGTGAAAAGTGCAATTACAAATGTTACTATTGAGATTATTTGAAAAACACCAGATTTATTCTCCTTTTTTCTTTTGACTTCAGTCTTTGGCTTAAAACTATAACCGCAGTGTGGACAATTTTCAACTGTGTCAGAAATTTCTTTTTTACATTCAGGACAATTTATTAGTGCCATATTTCAATATTTTAAATGAGTATTTTGGTTTCTTTAAATGTGCTACAATGGTTGTATATATTCATTGTTCTTACACTCCCAAATTGGTGGGATATAAACAATTGTTTATACTTTTCATATATATTATTCATTTTTTCTTTTTACATATAACACATGAACTCACTGGTTTTTACGCAGCGCAGCGGAGTAAAAATCCAGTGCAGTGATTTGTTATGTGCATTTATTTAAGCTTAATTTCTCTTTTTTTGGCAAATTCATCCATAAGAACTTTAAATTTCTTGGCTCTAACTTTTAATTCAATATCATTAATTATGACATTTGCTTTTTCTAATAATTTCTGGATAGTATGAATATCGAAAAGAAGAAATGAAAGACAAATTATACCTTTAGATCGACCAGCATTATATTGTTCTAAAGCTTGTTTTAGTAGTATTGCTTTTTGCTCCTGTATTCTCTCCCATTTCTCTAAACCTATTTCTTTGATTTCTTCAATATGTATCAGCCACCTTTTTCCAGTATTAAATCCCTTCCAATCAGAAAGATTTGATATTCGATCACAAGGAGAGTCAATACATTCTGCGCAAGTTTCGTATGCCTTTTTTATGTTACAGCATTTGTATGTAGAACAGTATCCACAATGTGAATCTGGTCCGCAACCCAAACATTTAGACTTCCCATCTGTGTGAAATCTTGGACAAAGTCTACATGACATTCCACAACATCCAGACATTGTATGTTTTTTAGTGGTTTCCATTTTCATTATTCCTTGCATATAACATATATTAGACTGAAACAATCAGTATATCCAAAGGATCCTTCGGATAACTACCCTATTTTTGAAGTTAACACACTATAAAACAAATTCCTATCGGTCTTAACGCCCAGACAGGTCTATGACATTAACTTTCACAAATGCTTTATAATTTAGTTAAAAAAATAGAAGTTTCAAAAAACATTGTCAAACAATTTTTCTAAAAAACTTGCAAAAATTGTCGCAATTAAAAAAGTCTGTTTATCATTATAGTATAAGAGAGTTCAAAGATAAAAATGTTTAGAGTAAAAAGACCAAGAGGGAAACTCTTAGAAAATTAAGAATTGGAAAGGTTAACGGAAAAGTTCACCCTGTTAGATAGTCCGCCAAACCCGATAAATCAGGGATGCCTAATTCTCGGCACTCGGGAATCTAACAGGGTGAAAGGATTGTTAGAATGCTCTTAATACTTTTAAAACAAAAAACTCTACAAGTTAGCACAAATCATTCTATCCTCTAGCAATAATTGCTTCATTGACTGCGTCTACAACTCGTAAGATAAAGCCTTTATTTTTGCTGGTTAGGGCTTCGACTTCGCCAGAAGCACTACTTAACATAACTGAGTATTTAGGCTTTTTCAGCACCCACCAAGCTATACCTATTACTAAAAGAATTATACCGCCAGGAAGAGCACCTGATTTAGCACCAATAATCATTCCTAAGATTCCTAAAACAATAAGGATAATGGGACCTATTCTTGAAGGATTGTGTACAGTAGATTTAACTGAAGTTACTCCACTCATTGCGTATGTTTGACCTGGAACAACAAATCGTGAATTTGTTACTGTCACTCCACCTTCTTCTAAAAAAGTCTGTTCTGCCATTGTTTTTCCTCCTTAATATTTTATTACCTCATAGTTAATGTTATAATATCAACATCTTCTTTACTCTTATAATTTCATCTATTTCCTGCGGATTTTGTCCGCAGAAAATTTAGTCCAGAACAACAATCATTAATCCTTCCGAGCATTCTAACGGATAAGCTCACCTGCAAGCGCCACATACCCACTAAATTTTCAGAAACCAGATTAACTGACACGATACCAACAAAAATCCGAAATCGCGCCGTAGTAAGCTGGTCAGGTGAAGCCACTGGCTAGCCCACCAGACTACTTACTAATAGTCCCAATATTACAGTTAAGCTGAGTTAGATTTGAACAATATTTTTTAAAAAATTCAGCGCTCCAATTAATTTGATGCTCTTTATTCAGTAATTACTTCGTTATTAGGACTTCTTGCCTAAAATGGCTTTTGCTGGAATAACAATAGCAAGGATGAATAATATCCAACCTATAGCGGTCCAAACATTTATTCCATGCAAGATAGAGCAAGGTAAAAGTGGAACGATTCCTATTACTAATAAGCACCACCAAGACCAATTCTGGGCTTTTTTGTAACTTGCAAGTGTTACAAATATAATCGCAATCCCAGTTGTAGCTAAATAAACACCTGCTGTAACATCTGCTTGTTTCATAGCCACAAGACTGATACTTGTCATTATCCGATACAATCCAAGTATCAACATAAGAATCCAACCAATTTTTACTGACTTTCCCATTTTTAAATCTCCTTTCAATTTTTTTCATGACGTGATTTCAAATGCGTTGAAAGATATAATTATGTTGGCATAATCCTATTTTATTTTTCATTTATTTTTATGTTGGGTTGCTTGGGATAGGTGAAAAATAATTTCGCTTACCACAATATTTTGATAAACCCAATAATTTTTATCCGCTCCTTTATTCATTCCATTTATTTTAGATAGTTATACTGGGCTAACGGTTAAGCTCACCTGCCCTGCGAAGCTTTAGCGAAGCGGGGTCAGGTGAAGCGGTGGTTAGGCAGAAATTCTTTGAGAAACTATTGGCATTTTTATCGTTATTAACTCCGATAAATCTAATTTCCTACTGGCATTATCTATATCAATCCCTACAAGATTATCTTCTGAATCATAATCCAGAACTACACCTTCTGAAATCTCTTCACTTTTTACGCTACTCTTAATAGATAAATCAATATAAAGTGAATCTGTTTCAGGAAAATATGTTAGTTTCATTTTTTAAATCTCCTATCCGGGAAGGCATTATGAATTGTTATTTTATCATCTAAAGTTACTACGCGAAGAAATTTGTCACCCAACTCTGGGATTATACCCCAAAAACGATATCTATTACCTTCCTGCCTTTCTACTTTTATTGGTTTCTCTAAAACCCGAATACACCATTCCTTTTTAAGATATGGTCGTTTTATCAAGACCTTGCTTTTCATGCCAAAGGCAGATCCTTTACGGACAAAATATTTAGTAAATTTATATTTTAACATCACATACCGTATTTACTGAAGTTTTAGTTCAGAATAAAAGAATTTCTGCCTAACATACATTAGACTGAAACAATCAGTATATAACTACCCTATTTTTGAAGTTAACACACTATAAAACAAATTCCTATCGGTCTTAACGCCCAAACTATGACATTAACTTTTCCAAATGCTTCATAATTAAGTAACAAAACTAAAGTTTCAAAAAAATACTTGTCAAATTTTTTCTAAAAAACTTGCAAAAATTTTCGTAATTAAAAAAGTCTGTTTATCATTATAGTATAAGAAAGTTTATAGATAAAAATGTTTAGAATAAAAAGACCAACAGGACAGCCCTCAAGAAAATTAAGAATTCCAAGACCAATATGGATTTTGCTTATTCTGGCTTCAATCCTTGGAATATTAGTCACAAGATATTGTCACACACAATTAAATAAATACTTAGAAGTTAAAAATATTGAAATTGAAAGTTTATCTCCAGCTTTAGCACAAGTATATTTTGAGATTGAGAATAAAGCAGATTTTTTCATTAAAAGAAAAGTTATCGTTAGGCTTTATTCTGGAAGCCTTGAACTCGGTTCAAAAATGATAACTGCAAAGTTAAATAGAAATCACACAACCGGATTTGTCGTTACGATAAATTTCGTTAAGTTATTAAAAGAAGATGAAACTATAGATGAGATTTCTGTAAGATTTTATGATTAGAGTATAATTAATGGCAAATTTCTAAATCAAAATTTAGGGGGTGGAATAGAACAAGTTTTATAAATAGATCTTTTGTCTTATCTTTACTATTTAAATTACATAAATTATTTGTCTATATATTAATTTATTCCACCCCCTTAATTCTTTTCCACACTATTTCTAAACTGCATCTCATACAATTTTTTATAAAGTCCATCCTTAGCCAAAAGTTCCTCATGAGTTCCTTGCTCAATTATTTCACCCTTATCTATAACCATAATCCGCTTACAATTTCTTATTGTTGAAAGACGATGAGCAATAATAAAGGTAGTTCTATCCTTCATCAATCTATTAATAGCTTCCTGAACCAGGAATTCTGACTCGCTATCTAAAGAAGAAGTGGCTTCATCAAAAATTAGTATTTGTGGGTTTTTCAGAATTGCTCTTGCTATTGCCAATCTTTGCCTCTGTCCGCCAGATAGTTTAACTCCTCTTTCGCCAATTACTGTATCAAATCCGTTTTCCATTTTTATAATAAAATCATAAGCATTAGCAGCTTTAGAAGCCTTGATAATGTCTTTCATTGATGCATCAATTCTTCCATAGACAATATTATTTGCAACAGTATCATCAAAAAGCACCACTTCTTGAGTAACAACGCCCATAAGATTACGCAAATCATCTATTTTATAATCACGGATGTTCTTTCCATCAATAGTTATATTCCCATCTGTTGGGTCGTAAAAACGAATTAGTAAATCCATAAGAGTGGATTTGCCACCACCACTTGGACCCACAAATGCAATCGCTTCCCCTTTATTTACTACAAAATTAGCATCATTTATTACAACATCTGAAGTAGCGTATTTGAATGATATATGATTAAATTCTATTGTATCTTTGAATTCACTTATTTCTATTGCATCTTTTTTATCCGCTGGCTGCTGAACTGGTTCATCAATGACAGCAAAGACTCTTTCTGCAGCTGCAAGACTTTTATTGATTTGAGAATAAACCTCTGAAAGCTCCTTTAATGGATGCAGAATAGAAAGTAATGCAGCTAAAAATAGAAAAAATTTCCCTGCCGTCATTGTACTATACGGATTCAATACTAAAATTCCTCCATATCCAATAAGCACAAAAGTTATGGCTACCCCAATAAATTCTGTGAAAGGTGGTGCAAGAGCCCCTGTTGTTACCATCTTAACCGATTTCCTGTAAAGGCTCTTATTCTCTTTATAAAATTTTACCTTTTCATACTTCCTCATAGCAAATGCTAACACTATCCGAATACTTAAAATTGTTTCCTGCAATATTGAGGTAATATTAGCAAATCTTTGCTGAACCCTACGACTATACCTCTTTAATTTTCTTGCTATAATACTCACAACTAAAGATATTGGAACAACCACGATTAATGTAATCAAAGAAAAATGTAAGCTAATACTTATCATAATGATTAAATAGGCAATAATTAAAAGAAAATTCCGCAAGAAAGTAGTTGCTGAAGTAAGAGCCATCACTCTCACTAACTTAACATCATTAGTTGCCCGTGAAATCAACTCCCCGACCTTATGACTATGAAAAAATTCCAGCGGCTTTTGTAATACTGAATGATAAAAATCATTACGAATCCACATTATCATCTTCTCTTCTAATTGTCTGAAAATTATCTTTTGCAAATATCCAGATACTACTTTTATAAAAAAGAGAATAATTCCTATTGTTAGAAGAATTTTTAAAACCTCTCTTTTGGAATTCCTATTAAGAAAATTCTGGAAAAGTAGTCCAATATCTGTTTCTATTAATTTTAATCTGTCCTCCTTCGTCTTTAATTGTACACTCTCCTCTTTAGTTATTAACTTTACATTACTTCCCTTAGTTAATACTCTTATGCTATCCTCATTCATCGCTATTTTTACACTACTCTCTTTAGTTATTAATTTTACACTATTCCCTTTGGTAATTAATTTCACGCTATCTACTCTGGTTATTACTTTTATACTATCCCCTTTAGTAATTACTTTTATGCTAACTTCTTTATGCCAATTATCCTTAATAGATTTAATGCAATTTGCCAACAAATCTTTTGTTTCAACAAACATGTTTCTTTGTTTAATCTCAGAAATCTTCTGTTTGGCTGTTTCCCATTCTTCTACTGATTGTTTTACAAATATTTTATCAACAATTGGATAAATAAGCCCAAGAGAAACTCCACTAAATGTAGCGTAGATTATCATAATAACTATACCTAAAACCACATTAGGCCAAACTTTTCTTAAATATCCAAGTATACGGAAAAATAATTTCATAGAATCCTTTTAATCAACCACGAAGACACTAAGGCACTAAAGAGTTTCGTTCCCAAACTGAGTTTGGGAACGAAACTGTCTGCTAAAATAATTCTGGCAGTTCATCTATCTTGAGTATAATCTCATCGTTTAAATCTCTATTATTTGCAGAACTATATTTCCAATCCTCAGGTGATGTCACAAAACCCCTTTTAACAGGATTAAAATGAACATATTCAATCTTTTGGTCTAACATTTCTAAAGATGAAATCAGCTGAGGGTGAAAACCTTCTTGCCATATTTGATATGTGCTATACTTTTTATATTTCTTTTTATAATATTTGAGTTGATTTAATAACCATAATTTTTTGTCGCTTTGTAATTGCTCAATTATCTTTTTCGCTGTATGTTTTTTTAAAGACGAGATAATATCAGATAGTTTTTCGCCGAAGACTATTAGATGAAAATGATTATCCATAATAACATATGCAAATACCTTTAACCCTTTGTTTATCTGACAAAATCGAATAGATTCAATTATTATTTTAAAGTATGGTTCACTTGTAAATACTGGTATCCATTCAACAATTGTTGAAGTTACAAAATAAATACATTTTTCTTCAATAATTTTATATCTGCTTCTCATTTTATGCCATCATTACAAAACGCAGTTTTGTAATCAATTGTGTTCCAAAACTTAGTTTTGGAACAAGTAGTAGATTGATAATGAATGGAGGCATCAGCATATTATCTAAATCCATATCCAATTAAAAAAACTAAGGAATTCTGTCTAAAATCGCTTTTGTATAAAACAGGATTAACATATTCGGGCAAATTTAAATTTTCCTCATTTACATTACAGTCAAGAAATTCATAGCCTAATTCGCAAAATAAGTTATTCATAATTTGATATTCTAAAGAGATACCAAAAGTATTCTTTGTATACTGATGTCCATATAAAAATTTTTCAGAGGGAAGAGTATCAGGACGAGTATGATATTGATAATAAATGCTATCTTGAGCACCTTTGCGATAATGAGAAAAATCTGCAGATAACCGCAGTTTATCATTAAACTGATAATTAACCCCAAGATAAAGATTATCCGCATTCTGACCTGTCCAATATCCCATTACATATCCACAATTTTTCCCGTTCAATATATATCCATCTGATGTAGCTTCATTGATTGGAAATTTGTGTGTATATGTCCAGGGATTGAGACGAGTATATTCAATCCTGAAATCTAAGCCCGGTAGAAATGGCTCAACAAAATAACTGCCAACCTGATATCCTAGCTGGTTTCTGGACTTTTTTTCGTCAAACATTTTGCTTAGACTTATCTCATCAATCATAATTGAGCCATAAAGCTTACAGAAATAAGTTGGAATCCACTCAAAATCGATTCCAATCTGTTCATTATCCTGGTCATTCGTATAATGCTGTGCGGACCAGAAAAGCATAATTGGAATAAAATAAACCAGTTCTGGGTCCCTCTCTCCATAATAGAGCATTTCGCTAAATCCAAATTTGAGATTTTTCAATGGGCTGATTTCCAACCGATGCGCAGCAACATATTTTTTCTTAAAAAATTTTCTTTGCAAAGTATCACCTTCTGTCCAGACAATTCCATAAGAAAGGTCATCGTCTTTAATATTACTTTCAAGCCAACCATGAAAATAAATAAATTTTAACCAATCACTAAAACCAGCCCTAATCATTATCTGCGGATATGATGGAGGTTTATTACTGATAGTTAAACTGCCAGTTTTACCAATTCCCCAATAATTAGAGAATCTTCCAATGACTAAATCCGCATACTTTGTTGAAAATGTAACATAGGCATCTACTTCATCGTAGGTTTTGCAGTCTTCCATACTTCCTAACACCCCAATTCCTTGCTCCTGCCTATCCAACTTCTTTATATCATACGAATTGCCCCATTCTGCATTGTTAACACCACGAAAATAGAATCCGATATTATCGCCCAAATAACCATAAATTTCTCCGCCTCCTGTTAATCTTCGGCTGTTTTCAGCAAAAAAACTATTATCGCTTTGATTGTTTTTATATTTGAATCTAAATATAGGATTAAACACTAATTCGCCAGCTGGCAGATGATAGAATTTGTAAGGAAAATGCAAAAGGTGCCATTTTTCTACTTTCTCTTTTTCATACTGGACTGATACTTTTTCTCCTCCAAGATACTCAATTCCCTTTTTAATTGCTCGTAATAGTTTATTTGCATCTCTGTCTAAAAATCTTTTCTCATAAGAATATTCTTCTAAAAAATTCTCTAATTGTTCCTTTTCGGAAGAGGAAAGATTCTTGTATTTCTCGCTTTCCTTAATGCTTAACAAATACAGTAATATTTCTGTTCTTGGAATGGGTTTAACTGAATTAAAACATCTGCCAGTCAAATCCTTTATCTCCATCCTCTCTAAAAACTGATAAACATTGTCTCCCAGAGGTGCAAATACCGTCTGTGCATCTGTAGAATGCCAGATAAAAATACACAGACCAATCATTAAAACGCAAAATTTTTTCATATAAAACAACCTCTTAAAAATTTCTGTCTGAATTCAAAAAAAGCCTGTTTTTATTGTCAACTAAATTAAAATATTGACAACATCATACCCCCAAAAATCTTTAAAACAGAAGATCCTAACACTCCGATTCACCCCTCGTCCCGATTGAATCGGGACTACGGAGAACGGGTATATCGGGATAATGGTGTTTAAAACCTTTTTATAATAATGAAAGAAATGATAGAAAAACGGGATTACAAATCTCATTAGGATCGATTGCATACTTTTCACTTGTCATTCCCACCCCGTGTGTCATTCCCAACTTGATTGGGAATCCATTTACGTTATCATTTATGGATTCCCGCTTTCGCGGGAATGACAATTGGCAAGGAAGGAATGACATAAGGGGTGGTGAAATGGAAAGAGATAGAATGTAACATTACTCACGGCAAGCAATACAATTTTTCCCTTGAAAATCCTTTCTAACCACAAAGCACTGAAACGATCCTAACACCATTTGTAATGGTGTTTTAATAAACAGGATTACAAATCCTGCCCGTCTTGGCTCGGCACCAAGCCGAGACAGGTTAGGAACAATTGGAATCTGTGCATTCCGTCCCTCAATTTTCATTCTCCTTTGCGTTTCCCGTCCCCGATACATCGGGGATTCATCAGGCCTGACGGATACATAAATTATACCTGAAATTTTAAGGGTATCATTAAATTAAAAATTGACAACTTTTATTAATGATTCTTTCAGAAACCCGGAGGTGTAAAAAAATGAAGATTAGAAAGCTATTAAAAAAGGACATTGAGCGATATGCCCAGATGTGCTGCTATTGTTTTCATATGAAGCTGATGATGCCAGAAGGTATATTGAAACTGGCGTAGAATTTGGCAGAGGACTTATAGTTGAAGAAAATCAGCAAATTATGTCTGCAATGTTTTATTATCCATTTGTTCAGAATATCCGTAAGAAATTCCAAAATGCTTCGCTGTAGATTTGGACATTTGTGATTTTGGATACATCAATTATTCAGGAGTTGAAGGAATCTTTGCATTTGCGAAAAGACATAGAGACAATGCAAAGAATCTTATAATATCTCTGCCAGAGAATTTTGATATTTACCATTTTGTGCCCACTCATTTTAAAGATATAAAATTGATAAGTGAAATGATGTTTAAAGTAATAAAGGTAGGAAAAGCTCTCACTCAACTAAAAGTAAGACCTGATTGGAAATTTGATTTTATGCTGGAAATTGATGACCCAATCTCTGAAGAAAATAGTGGAAAGTTTGCTTTCAAGGTTGCGGATGGAAAAGTGGAAAGAATTCATGATTCAAAAAATATCATCAAAACAGATATTAGCACTTTTTCTCGTTTTTTTATTGGCAGAAATTCAGTAAAAGAAATTCTTGATTATAGAGAGGCTAAAATCTCTGAAAATATTGTAGGGCAAATAGATCTAATATTTCCGAAAGAGAATGTGTATATAAAAGATTGGTTTGAGGAAAGAATTTTGCCACAAAAGCACACAAAATAACACGAAAAAGTATTTAACCTATTGTAGTGAAAAGTTAGTGATAGTTCGTGGTGAAAAAACTATAGAATATAGGTCTTATGAAGAAACTTAACCACTAACATACACCAACTGACACGAACAAATTTAAATGTAATAAAAAAGTTTGTGATAGTTCGTGTAAGTTCGTGGCTAATCCGCCAGCTGGCGGACATTGGAGGAATATGAAAAGCAAAGTATATTTCATTGATTTCAAAACAAGTTTTCAAAGAAACATTTTTGATAAGTTATCAGATGTTGCAACGAAATCTAACTTTTATAATTTTTTTGAGCAATACGATAAGCTCGCAATAAAACTTCATTTTGGTGAGTATGGAAATTTTGGTGCTGTTAATCCGAGATTTATCTGCTTTTTTGTAGATAAAATTAAAGAACAGGGTGGGATGCCTTTTATAACTGATACCAATACATTATATGCAGGACATCGTTGCAATAGTATAGACCATTTGAATCTGGCAATTCGGCATGGGTTCACTCCTGGGGTTATAAATGCTCCACTTATTATCGCTGATGGTTTATTAGGACAAAACGAGGTGCCGGTGGAAATAAATCAGGAACTTACTAAAACAGCTTATATTGCCAGTGATATCTACAATAGTGAGGCGATTCTGGCAATTTCTCATTTTACAGGTCATATAGAAACTGGCTTTGGTGCTGCAATTAAAAACATCGGAATGGGATGTGCTTCTCGGAAAGGGAAAATGGAAATGCACAGTAACACAATCCCGAAAATCAGATTAGAAAGGTGTACAGGTTGTGGCAGATGCATCAAATGGTGCCAGGTTGAAGCAATAAGCATTGTAAACAAAAAAGCATACATTGATGTGAACAAATGCACTGGTTGTAGTCAATGTATATCTGTATGCCCATTTAAAGCAATTGGTATTAATTGGAATGCTGGTAGTGAAAATTTGTCTGAAAAAATAGTTAATTATGTTTATGCAGTAAGTTTGAATAAAAAAGGCAAAATGTTTTTTATCAATTTTCTGAATAACATCACTGCACTTTGTGACTGTACACCAATGCATGGAGAGAGGATTATCCCGGACATTGGAATACTTTTTTCTGATGATATTGTAGCAATTGACAGAGCATCTGTTGACCTTGTTAATGAAAAGGCTGGAAAAGACCTGTTTAAGAATCTATACCCAAAAACAGATTGGAGAAAACAGTTGCAATATGCTGAAAGTCTTGGATTGGGAAATCAAAAGTATGAATTGATAAAAATAAAATGATTCTGATATTTTTTAATAAAACAAAGAAAGATGAAAAGATTATTAAGGTTTAAAATCCTGTCCGTCTTTTGATGGATGTTAAACCACTACAAAAAAAGAAAAATGAAAGAAAAACTTGACAATTTATACTGATATTTCCCAAATGGAAATTAAATAAAAAACAAAGAGAAAATACTATGAAGAATTCAAAACAATTATATGTAATTTTTATTATTATACTTTTAAGCAGTTTTGTGATAACAAATATCTCATTTGCTCAAACTCATATCCCATATGGAGATGTAAGCGGTATCTGGACAATAGATGGTAGCCCCTATATTATTGAGGGATTTGTTACAGTCCCTATTGATAGCACACTGATAATTGAACCAAGTGTGTTTGTCATTTTTTCGACTAATAATGGATTACAAATAGAAGGAAGATTAATATCAGAGGGTACTGAGAACGATTCAATAATATTTACAGTTCAAGATACTTCTAATAATACGGGTTTAGCTTTTTATCATACAGATATTACTAATCAAGATAGTTCGAAAATAACATATTCTATATTTGAACATGTTTCTGTATGTTTTGATAAATCTTCAAACATATTATTTAGAAAAAGTAGTGTTAGTAAGTGTGTGGGTTGGAGTGGTATTTTTTTTGATGAAAATTCAAGCCCAACACTTATAGATATTACTATCAGTGACAACACCACAGAATATTACGGTGGAGGCATATATTGCACTGACTCCTCTAACCCGAGTTTGGTTAATGTTACTATTAGTGGAAATTCGGCTACCTGGGGAGGTGGTATTAGTTGTATATATAATTCCAATCCAACTCTGGAAAATGTGAATATTATAAATAATAGCGGCATAAATGCCGGGGGAGGAATCTATTGCGAAGAATCTAGTCCGATACTCAATAATGTTATTATCCTTGAAAATGAAGGTAGTGGTATTTGTTGTACCGATGAATCGAGTCCTACTCTAAACAATGTAACAATTAGTAATAACAATAATGGAATTGCTTGCTTTAATTCCAGTCCGATACTTACAGATGTGATTATTAGTGGAAATAGTGATTATGAAGGTGGAGGGATTTATTTTGAAGGAACAGGGACCTTTCTACTCCAAGATGTTATTATAACAGGAAACAGTGCTTTGGGCATGGGAGGCGGAGTGGCAGTAATAGGAGCAGATATGATTATGGTAAATGGTATAGTTGCAGATAATTATGCTGATGATGCTGGTGGAATTTACTGTCATGATGGTGTAAGTTTAATTTTAACAAATGTAACTGTTACTGGAAATAGTGTTGATGCTGGAGGAATTGTTGGTGGAATAGGTTGTGAATTTGATTGTATCCTGAACATAACAAATAGTATTGTGTGGAATAATAGTCCTATGGATATATATTTATATGGATATGGGTGTGAATCATACATAACTTATTCTGATATAGGAGGAGAAGGATGGCAAGGAATTGGCAATATAAACACAGATCCATTATTTGCAGACCCCGAAAATGGAGATTTTCATTTAAGTTGGGATAATTTCCCAATACAAGATTCTACGATGTCGCCCTGTATTGATGCAGGTGACCCAAATTTACCCCTTGACCCGGATAGCACAAGAGCAGATATGGGAGCGTATTACTTCGACCAGACACAAAATAGTGTTAGTAATATATCAATTCCAAAATCAGAATTTATGCTTTATCAGAACTATCCAAACCCGTTTATCACTGTAACTAAAATTAGTTACAATTTACCTATTAATATCAAAAATCCAACTATTGAAATCTTTAATATCAAAGGAGAAATTATAAAGAAATTAAAAATTCAAAATTTAAAATTTAAAATTAATGAAGTTGTCTGGGATGGAAAAGATAAACATCAAAATCAGGTTTCATCAGGTATTTATCTATACAGGATAAAGACCGATGATTTTGTATCAAAAACGAAGAAAATGCTTTTATTAAGATAACCACAAAGGTTCATCCTTCGCAGTAGCAGTCCTACTGCTACGGAGAATGGACACTAAGACACGAAGAATATAGAATAAATTAAGATCTGTGCCTTGGTCTCTTCGTGGCAAAAAAAGAAAAAATTGGGGGAATCATGAAACAAAGAAATGTTTTGTTGCTTTTATTACTTTTTATTTTTTCAAGTCTTTTTGCCAGTGATTTATTTGAAATTGAATATGATTTGGATCCATATATTTTTCCAACCACAGGGCTTTGGGTCTATGAGCTTACACCTCGCAGTCTGCAAATAACCCAAGATGGTGGGTATGCTGTTTTAATGGAACTTGAGCTTACAGATGGTATGTTGAGTCACTATTGTGTAGCTCTTATGAAAACAGATTCTGAGGGAAATTTCCAGTGGTTTAAATTTCTCTCCAATGACCCTGAATTAGATGACTTTGAAATTGTTATGCAGCAGTTTAACTTTGCCAGAGGATTTACTGTATCTAATGACAGTGGCTTTGCTATTCCTATTACAAATGATATGGGATATGAATATATTGGCTCTTATTTGTTGAAATTAGACAGTGAGGGTAGTTTTGAGTGGTGTACCCAACTAGCGGATGAGTGGGGACCATTTCATTACTTGCAAACAATAAAACAGACATCTGAAGATGAATATTATGCTGGGGGATATAAATATTATGGCTATCCTTCGTATCTTGAAATAATGGAAATTGCAAAATTCAATGCCCAAGGAGATACACTCTGGACAAAAACCTATGGGATTAATGATTCTCTTAGTAATTACGGATATGTAAAAGATATCGCTATAGCTGATGATAACAACTCAGTTATTGTTGGTGATTATTACATAGTTGGAACTGGTAGAAAAGCTATTGCCCTAAAAATTAATGAAATTGGTGAGGTTATTTGGATACACAACTTGGAAGAACCTATCATCCTCATTAGTGGTTTTGATTCCATAATAAAAAATAATTCTAATAATCAATTTAAAATAATTGGTAGTTATCGTGATCAAAATAATAATCTTAATGTAATTATTGACGCCATAAATTCTAATGGAGACAGTTTATTGTTATGGACAATGAACGCACAGTATGATTCAGACTGGGTACCACTTTCTTTAGTATCAAATTTTAGTGATTTTACAGTTTTTACCGGTAGAATTGGTGAAGATGTAGAGATTTCCTGTTTTGATAACTACAATAATATTGTTTGGCAGAGAGAACTATTAGGGGATGTTGGCGACGGAGCAGAAGTAATTCAGAGCACAAGTGATAATTATTTCGTAGTCATAGGTAAACAGGATGAAAGACTTGTTATTACCAAGATGGATACAAATGGTAATTCACCTGCGGAAGAAAATATTATTCCACAATTAGCCAACTATTTAAATGTTTATCCAAATCCTTTTAATCCAACTACAACGATTTCATTCAACATGCCTTACTACTTACAAACTGAAATTGATATCTATAACATAAAAGGACAAAAAATAAAAAATCTTATTAAAGATAAACTTAATAGAGGAAACTATCAAATTGTCTGGAAAGGCAATGATAACTATACTCATAAATTAAGTACAGGAATTTATTTTATTCAGTTAAAAATAGATAATGAAATAATCCAAACAAGTAAAGTTCTATTATTTAAATAAGAGGGAACAATGAATTCAAAAATTTTAGTATTTTTGATTATTTTGTTTTTTACATCTTTTTTATATTCGCAAGTTAATTTTGAATTAGATTTTTCTTTTTCAAAAATTGTCCCAGATGATGAGCTAACAAATCTACAATTATTTGACTATAATAATGATGGAAATGATGAACTATTTGCTGGATATGACGGAGATGATTATTTGAGAATTGTCTGTTATGATGAAAACGGCGATTCGTTATTTACTCATTGTCAAGAAAAAGAACAAAATCAAGTCTTTGAAAAATTTCATATTTACATTGATGAAGATGGTGCTTATTTAATAACTGCTTCAATTCTTTGGGATTCAACTATTTATCCTTTTCAGGATTCAATTTTGATTAATATCTATGATTTTGAAAACTATTCTCTAATTGATTCATGTATTTATAGTAAAAGTATATCTGAAGATATGTGGCTTTTGATTGGAGATATTAATTCCATAAAAGTAAATAGATTTAATTCAGAATTAATGATTCTTATTGGTTATAGATATATTGAAGGTGCCGTAGGTGGTTATGAATATTATAGCGACATTTTAAAGTTTCAATTAAACGAAAATTCAATATCATTTATTGAAACTATACCCCGATGTGGTGAAGATATTTATTTTGATGATCAACTAATTTATTATTTCTCAACTGGTTTTTACGGTCTATATAATGAACTTGGTATGCATGGCAATCAGTATCGTTATCTAAAATTAATTAGTGCTGACTCGATTTCTACTGTAAATACAATATCTCAAATCTATGGTAGTTGGTTCTTTGACGAGATTTCGGGAGAAATATATTATAGTGAGTGGCCAAATCAATTTATGATGTTAACTGAGAATAAGGATTATTCTCTCCCATATGGGAATATTTTATATTATAAAACTTATTCTAATTGGCCGAGTTCTGAATCTACAGATTTAAAATTTAAATGTTTCTCCCCAGATTTTTCCATAATTCTTTGGGACAAAGATAATACTCAAACAGGAACCTCGGATATAATCTCATCAACAAATGTAAGGGTAAATAATGAAAATCATTATGTCTTATATTTTAGGGAAAATCAATTAGAAATTAGGGATATAATAACAGGCAATATTGTTCATAGTGATTCTTCCGCGATTAGCCCATTTACTATCAAGAAAACTTCTGGTGATAAATTATTATTTTTTGAATCTATTGGAGATGATTATTATGTTTATTCTCTTAGTGATGAAATCTGGGTTGGAACTGATGACAATCTTTCCCCAACTAATTATGATTACAAATTATCAAATTACCCAAATCCATTTAATCAGGAAACGACCATTTCATATTCATTACCACATCAAACGGAAAATATAAAACTTTGTGTTTATAACATCAAGGGACAAAAGATAAAAACATTGATTAATGAAAGACAGGAAAAAGGAAATAGGAAAAAGGTAATGTGGAACGGAAGAGATAGTAACAATTTAGCTGTAAGCTCTGGTTTATATTTTGTTATCCTAAAAAGTGATGATAAAATTATTCAAACAAAAAAAATAACATTGATAAAATAACCACGAATTACACAAAGAAACATGAAAAATAAACTTTGTGTCTTCGTGGCAAAAAGAAAAAATTGGAGGAATCATGAAACACAGAAAAATATTATTTATGTTGGTGTTACTAATATTGGTCAGTAGTAATCTTTTTGCCCAATTCTTAGTACCGAGAACGGCCACCATTGATTCTTTAGCTCTACAGAAGATAAGAGAAGCCTGTAATTATGAAGTATATCCCAATAGCCCACATGCAGATCCATTGGTCTATAGAGCTTTTCAAATCTCACGAGAGAGAAGTGAAGATGACTCGCTTGTTGTAATTACAAGAAATGAAAGAGAAGACTGCCCCATAGCATTAAAGGTCGCATCTGAAAAAGCATTCAGGGGTATTTTTTATTGGCTAAATCACCCATCTAACTATGATTCTGAAGCTAAATTTTTACAGGATGCTTATGCTTATATTTATACTCTCAGTGTGCAGTCATTTATTGATTGGCTGCATGATCCAACTGTCCATAATGATACAAGAGGTCATATTTTCCATGCAGAAGTCAATTATTTAGCTTTTATAGCGGATATGCTGTTTTATGTGCCTGATTCCGTAATAACAGTTGAACAACACAATACTATAATATCAAAATTAGATTCAATGGTAACATATTGTGACAGCCTATTGCTCCTTACTGAATACGGAAGCAATGAATGGGGATTACAAGGAAGTTATTCAACCTTGCCTAAAAATTGTATTATCCAGCAAAGACCAGCACTGCTTGCTGGCTTTGGTCATTGTGTTTTAATATTAATGCAAGATGATGAATTTATGCAGGTTCCTGGAAATGAAGCAAGAATGAACGCATCTTTAGATCTTATAAACAATGATTTCTTATATACTGATTATTTTGGAGAAACTGGTATTCTTGATATTAATACTCAAAAATCAGGAGCCTGGTCAGAGGGCATTGGTTACGGTGCTTTTACTTTTAGTAGAATGGTAATATTTTTTACTTCTTACAAAAGAATTACTAATGACTCTGTTAATTACTTTAACAATCCGCATGTAACTGGAATTATGAATCATGTTATAAAAATGCTCTCGCCTGAATTAAAAGAGCTTCCTTATGATGATATGTGGAATATGAATATAGGTAAATATCTTATGCATGGCGTTGCTGAATTTTTCTATCAAAATACAAATAACATAGTTGCAAAAAATATGGCTGGCTGGTATATTAATTGTCTAAAATCAGGAACAATTTGGCCTACTGAGATAAATTTCAGTGGCTTACCACGATACCATATTGTCGTCTGTTACAACCCTGATAGAGATATTCCTGTTGATAGTTATTTTGAAACACCTGAATGTTTTACGAATGGTTCATATTCAGATGAAGAATTTACTATTCTTAGAGATGAAGTGAATGACAAAGATAATTTAATAGAGAATCCGGCAATGTATATCTTGCATGAGAATTCTATTGGGATTTATCATGATCAGGGAGATCAGTCAAGCTATCTCTTCTATTATAAAGGTAAACAGCTTATAATTGATCCGGGTTATAAACCTGACCATCCTAATGTACCTCCAGGTGGAACTGGCTGGTTTTATGGACTTGATTGGTGTAAGTCATCTTATGCTCATAACTTAATTGTTGTTACTCCTGATAGTGTAAGTGAATATAATGAATTGGATTTAGATTTTTGGAATTATAATTTTTGCAGTAGTTTTTCTTTTAGTATCTGGCAACCAGATGGTTCTACTCCATATAATAATAATCCAGCATGTCCTAATCCTGCTGTAAATCAATATTTAATTAAAAACTCCAATATTGAAAAAACGAAAGTATTTCTTGAGTATAACTATCCGGATAATGATGTGCAAGTATATAGAAATTACTATAAAGTAGAGGATATATTTGTTATCTTCGATGATGTTCATTCAAACTCATTCATAGATTCTACTTATTGGAATAGTATTCATTTTGCAAACGCTTTATCTTCAGAAGATATTACTGATAATATATTTTCAATTAGAAAAGGTAGTGCAAGACTTCACGGAATTGTAGGTTGTAATATAACTTTTACAACATATTATAATGAATTTTCTCCATATTTATTACCTAATGCTAATTGGGGTTCTAATCCAACTTCTTCTTCCAGATTTCATAAAAGGTTAAGAATATCTACAAAAGGACATGACCCAAAGTTCCTCACTATTCTTATCCCCTCAGAATCGGAAGACAATCCCATAACAGAAATACAAAATGGCGAAAATTACTATGGTGTAGTCATAAACAATAATTTAAGAGAAGAGGATGATAATAGTCATTCATTTTATGGGGTTGGGGATAATAGTTCTGGTTCATACGCTATTGAATTTTCTGAAGGAAATGTAGTAGAAATAACAGGGAGTTTCTTTGGCTTTTGCAGATATGATGTAATACCACCTCAATTCAAAGAAATAATGTTATCAAATGGTGATACTATAAGTTATAACGATACAACTCTTTTTGAATCAAAAGATTTAATAGAAGAAATGTTGGCATATTATCATGATGGTGAGTTAAATGTTATAATTAAATCTGATGACCAATTTCCCACATATACGATTCTGCGTCAGGGGATAACTCCTGATAATTTTACATCAATCGGAGTTGAGAATGGACAAAATGGTGATACAAATACCCAGAATATTTATTATGATGATGAATATTTTTATGTAAATCAGTACAACTTTTCAGAAGGACCTGTATATTTGGAAAATACTATAATAGTGCCTGAAAATGCAACACTTTCTATTGGTTCTGGCGTAGAAATATATGGAATGAACCCCGATGTCAAAATAGAAGTCTATGGAAATATTGAGATAGGAGATAGTGTAAAGTTTACTGCTCCAGATACAGTAATTTGGGATGGTCTTTATCTTCTCAATGCAGATGCAGAAGTTGCTATGAATAATGTAACCTTTGAGCGATGCAAACTTCACAATGAATCTCTATTCTTAAATATAAGGTTCTCCTTCAAAAACTATGGGTAGATAAAACTTAACATGAAACCGACAAGGACTATTCTTGTAAAAAAATAGAAGAAAGGATAGCCCTATGTC